>Ga0265296_1000132_pt1 | contig 147590 bp, 156 predicted proteins | sample MunlanPumphouse1_FD_189073 | JGI IMG/M metagenome (GOLD analysis project Ga0265296, IMG submission 189073) | Groundwater microbial communities from a municipal landfill in Southern Ontario, Canada - Pumphouse #1 | ecosystem: Environmental > Aquatic > Deep subsurface > Groundwater | place...
TACATCATCACCACGAGTCGGATCACCTCCGGCGAGCTGTCGAAGTAGCGGAACGGGTTGGTGCTCTTGGCCATAGCGACGACGCTAGGCGGACCGGATTACCGGCTGGCTAAGTTTGGGCTGACAAGCCCCGCACAAGTCCCTGATCCATCCCGGCAACCATCCGCCCATCGTGGACAGACAGGTGTTCGACCGCGTCCAGGCCATGCTGGCCCTTAAGACCCGCAGGATCATGATCAACCAAAGTCGGCCCGACCACAGCGCCCTGTTCAAGGGCCGTCTGTTCGACATGGACGGGGTGGCGATGACCCCGACCACGGCGCGAGGCAAGAGCGGCCAGGTGTTCCGCTACTATGTTTCTTCAAACGTGCAGCGCAACCGGCCAACACCGGGCAGTCCCGAAGCTATCCGCCGTGTGCCGGCCCTAAGCCTGGAGCGGATGATCCGGCAGATCGCTGCCCGGATGCTGCCGCTGGCCGAAGATCCCGTCCATGCCATCTCCAGGATCGAGATACACCCGCATGAGGTTCACATCGGCTTCAACCCCCGGACCCTCGCATCAGATGAGCGGGCTAAAGACCTGCTGTTCGATGCCATGGCCGCCCGCGTCGAGCAGGGGGAGCGCTTCGACCCGGATAGCAAGGTCTGGTGGCTGCGCATCGCACGGCGTCTGAAGTTCCGCGGTGGAAAATCCACCTTCACGGCGGGCGGCATCCAGCCAGCGACCCTCGATCCGGTTCTGGCCAGGGCCATCCATAAGGGTCATGCCCTGCTCAAGGACTGCACCGGGTCCAACGGACGACTGACCAAAGCCCCCAGCGATCCCCACGAGCGGATGCTGATCCGTCTGGCGTTCCTCGCCCCCGATATCCAGGCCGCAGTGTTCGCTGGCCAACAGCCGCAGAACCTTAGTCTGGAAGCCTTGCGCTTCGCGCCGATCCCGCTGGCCTGGGACGACCAGCGCGCGGCATTCTGCGACTAGCTCAATCGCATTGCCTGATCCGGTCAGCCGCTGCCTGTTATGGGCGGCGGCTTTCCCTGTTCCGGCGTTTGAATTTCCCTGCCTGAAACAGGCGAGGCATTCAGAGGGCGCATGCTCTGGTCAGTCAGGGCGGGCTTTGTCGGTCGCGGCATCGCGTTCGCTGATCAGTTCGATGCAACATTTTCCCAGTTAAAGTCCCTGTTCGCAGGGAAACCCAACCGGATCATGGTCTCGCAGAGACACGGCTCTGCGAAACAGAGGGAAATGGCCGCGTAAGCCCCGGAGATAATGAGGGAAAGCAGGGAATGGCCCGCGTTAGCAGGCAAGTTTCACTAGCTTGCGGAAGAGAAAAAGCTCAGTCTTTACAAGGGAGTAGCCGGTGGCGGACAGAGAGGGATTCGAACCCTCGGTAGGCTTTCACCTACACACGCTTTCCAAGCGTGCGCGATCGACCACTCCGCCACCTGTCCGTTTCCACGACGCGCGTGAACCCGCCGGACGGTCGATCCAGCGGAGGGCAGGCTGATAGAACAAGCAGACCCCCTCGGCAAGCGGGGTTGTTGCCCCCATATGGGTGCAAAGCCGATTTCGTGAGGATCATCGCCATGCTGTTTCAGAAAACCGAACTGCCGACCGCCGACACCGCCCTGCCGGGGCGCGATACGCCGCTGCGGACGGACGAGATGCATTTCGTCTCGGGTCGCCCGCTGAAGGGGCCGCATCCGGAGGGCTTCCAGACGGCCATCTTCGGCATGGGCTGTTTCTGGGGGGTGGAGCGCATCTTCTGGCAGTTGCCGGGGGTGTGGGTGACGTCCGTCGGTTATTCTGGCGGGATCACGCCCAATCCGACCTATGAGGAGACCTGCACCGGTCGCACCGGACACACCGAGGTGGTTCAGGTGGTCTTCAACCCGGCGGAAATCACCTATGCCGAGCTGCTGAAGGCCTTCTGGGAAAACCACGATCCGACGCAGGGCATGCGTCAGGGCAATGACGTCGGCAGCACCTATCGCTCGGCCATCTATTATCTGAACGACGAACAGAAGGCCGAGGCGGAGGCGTCGCGTGATGCCTATCAGGCGGCGCTGTCGAAGGCGGGTCGCGGCCAGATCACAACCGAGATCGCGCCGGCTGGGCCCTATTATTTCGCCGAGGACTACCACCAGGGCTATCTGGCCAAGAACCCTGCCGGCTATTGCGGGATCGGCGGGACGGGCGTGGTTTGCCCGATCGGCGTCGGCGTAGAGGCCTGATCGTGGACCGGCAGGGTGTAGGCAAGGTCTGCCTGGCCCTGACCGGGGTCACGCTGGATCATCCGTTCGGCGACGACCACGACTGCTACAAGGTCGGGGGCAAGATGTTCGCCATGGTCGGCGCGCACGGCGGGCTGTCGTTCAAGGTGTCGGACATCGCCTATGAGGTGCTGACCGAGGATGGCCGCGCCCGTCCGGCCCCCTATCTGGCGCGGGCGAAATGGGTGCATCTGGACGATATCAGCGCTTGGCCGGATGATGAATTGGCCGAACATCTGGCGATCGCGCACGGGATCATTGCGGCCAAGCTGACGAAGAAGGCGCGGGCGGCGTTGGGGCTCGACGCCTAGCGTCTTGCCAAATCCCGAAAACCGGCGTTCTCTGCGCCCGCTTTTCGGGGGAGGGCGGAATGCGGCTTGTGATGTGTGCGGCGGGTCTGGGTGCCATCGCCCTACTCGGGGCCTGCGAGAATGCTCAGGTCAGGGTCACGACGCCGCAAACGACGCGGGTGGTCGCGGCCACGGACATCGAGGCCGGGCGGTATCTGGTCCAGATCACCGGCTGCAACGATTGCCACTCACCGCGCGGAGCCCCGGGGTCGCCTCCGCTGGGTGAGGCCGACACGCTGAGGGGTAATGGCATGGGCTTCTATGGCCCGTGGGGAACGACCTATGCCGCCAATCTGAGGCTGACGACGGCGACGCTAACCGAGGAGGCCTGGGTCGATATGCTGTCGACGCGCGAAGGTCGCCCGATCATGCCTTGGGCCAGCGTGCGGGCCATGGACGACGCCGACAAGCGAGCCATCTATCGCTACATCCGGTCGCTGCCCGGCGAGCCGGGGGAGGCGGTGCCGGACGGGCTGCCGCCGGGCCAGGTGCCGTCCACGCCTTATGAGGACCTGAACATCAAGATGCCGGCGAGCGCGCCGCCTCCGCGCTGATCCAGCGGTCCATGCGGGCGTCCAGCAGTTCCAGCGGCAGGGGGCCATCCACCAGCAGGGCGTCGTGAAAGCGGCGGATGTCGAAACGGTCGCCCAGGGCGGCCTCGGCGCGGGTGCGGATGGCGCGCAGGCGGATTTCGCCAATCTTGTAGGCCGTGGCCTGGCCGGGCCAGCCGATGTAGCGCTGGAGCTCCGTCTCGATGTTCAGCGGGGCCAAGGCCGAGTTGTCGCGGAAGCAGGCTCTGGCCTGTTCGATGTCCCATCCCATCCAGTGCAGGCCGGTGTCGGCGACCAGACGGCAGGCGCGCCACATCTCGTAGGATAGCCGCCCGAAGCGCTCAAAGGGGGTGCGATAGAAGTCCATCTCCTCGCCCAGGAATTCGGCATACAGGCCCCAGCCCTCGACGAAGGCGGTGACGTCGGCTCCCCGTCGGAAATAGGGCTGGTCCTCGGCTTCCTGTTGCAGGGCGATCTGCAGGTGGTGGCCGGGCACGGCCTCGTGCAGCGTCAGGGCGGGCAGTTCGTAGAGTGGCCGCTGATCGAGGCTGGAGGTGTTGATCATGTAACCGCCGGCAACACCGGTCTTCATCGACCCGCCGAAGTAGCGGCCGGTGGTGTAGTTCGCCTCGATCTCGCGCGGGACCGGCCGGACGCCATAAGGCAGCCGGGGCAGGGTACCGAACAGGGCGGGCAGACCGTCGTCGGCCCGCTTGGCCATCTCCGATGCCTTCTCCAGCAGGCCCTCGCGGCTGGTGGCGTAGAATTGCGAATCGGTGCGCAGGAAGGTCAGGAAGCCCGCGAAATCGCCGGTCCAGCCTGCGGCCTGCATCTCCTCATCCATGCGGGCGCGGATGCGGGCGACCTCTTCCAGGCCGATGGCGTGAACCTGATCCGGCGTCAGGTCGGTGGTGGTGTAGCCACGCACGAAATAGGCATAGAGGTCGCGCCCGCCGGGACGCTGGCCGATGCCGGGCTGGGTCTGGGTGGCGGGCAGATAGTCGTCGGTCAGAAACCTCAGCCATTCGGCTCGGCGGGGCGTGATGCCCTCGGCGATCAGGGCGGCGGCGCGGGCCTTTAGCGCAGTCTGATCGGCGGCAGGGATGGTCGCGGGCAGGTTGGCCAGGGGAGCCATCAGGGGGTCGACGGCGGGCGTGATGGCGGCATCGGTCTGCGCCAGGGTCAGGGCGTTTTCGACGACCGACCGAGGCTGGATCAGGCGGGTTTCCAGACCGCGCCGGGCATGGGCGAGGGTGGCATCATACATGGCGGGCATGGCGGCGAGGCGCGACAGCCAGGCCTCGGCATCGCGCTTGTTCGCAATGCGGGTGACCGAGGCGATATAGGCCAGCGACTGACCGACTGCGCCTTCGGAGTTCAGGGCCAGCCGGCTGGTATCCAGCGCCATGCCTTCCAACTCGCGGTCGATCAGGAACAGCAGGAAGGTGCGGTTCTGGGCATCGTCGGCCGACAATCCGGCCATGGGGATGGCCTCCAGCCGCGCCTTGAAGGCCTGTAGCGGCGCGCGGCGAGCCAGTTCGGCCTCACGCGAGATGTCGGGCAAGCGCGACAGGGCGGCGACGTCGCCGTCGAGGCCCGCCGAGATCGGATCGTTGGCCTTCAGATAGGTCTCGTAGTCGGTCAGGATGGTGGCGAGGGCGGGGTTGGCTTGACCCGCCGCATCAGACGCGGGCTGGATCGTGGCTGGGGCACCGGTCGACTGAGCCAGAGCGGTGCCGGGCAGGGCAACCAGTAGCGCCAGAAGGCTGACGGCGGTGGTGGTGTTCATGGATCTGCCCCTCGTGCCCCGAGCGGGCGCGGTAACTGCACCGGACGCCAGGCGCGGCGTCAAGGGATCAGGTGCCGGAACCCCGCGTGCAGAGGGCGAAGAACTGCTCGATCCGTTCGGCGGACGCAGGCTGGGGTACGTAGGTTTCGCGGATGTCGCCATGCCAGGCGGCCATCCAGCCGACGCGGCGGAACCGCTGGAAGACGGGCGCGTCGGACCGGGCCTGGGCCGTCAGAACCAGGCCGGCGTGGACGACGGCAGGCTCGGCCTGGGCGAAATTGCGTTCGGTGTCGCCGCCGGATTCGAGATGGATTTCAGGCGCGGCACCGTCTTCGGCGCTGGCGGTCAGATCCAATAGCTCGCTGCCGGGTATGCATTCGAGGCTGAGCTTGAGATCGTCGCTGCGCTCAGCCCCATAGGCCAGTTTTGCCTGGCTGCCGTCGGTCGAGAGGAACCAGTCGTAGCCCGGGATCGGCTGGGGGGCACCTGATGGGGCAGCGTTCTCGGAAGTGGGTGCGGGCGTCGTGGAACAACCAGCAACAGTCAGGCTGACGACTGCAAGAGACAACAAAGACACGCGACGCATGGGCTACTCCGGAACTAGCCGGAACAAAGCTCGGCGAACCGGCGCAGCTTGGCAAGATGGGCCTGCGGGATTTCCAGCGTCCGGCGGGTTTCGCCAGCGCTCATCGACAGGCTGCCCTCGCGCGCGAAGGCGGCAAACACCGGATGGTCGGTGCGCAGGGCGACCTTGACCGATCCGGCGCGTCCGGCCTCACTCTGTGTCATGGCGGTTGACGTGCCCGCCGCGATCCGTGTCATGCCGGTCATGTCGCTGGTCTGATAGAGGGTCAGTCGGGCGACACTGGAGCCGGGCTCGCATTCCAGGGTCGAGCGCAGGCTGGGCGTGTCGGGGATTTCGTTGGCGAGGACGACCGGTGCGCTGTCGGCATACAGAGTCCAGGTCCACGCGGTTTCGGGCGCAGGGGTGGACTGCAGGGCCAAGGCCCAGGCGGCGATCAGGATAGACATGGTGCAGCCCCTCGCTGTCGTTCGGCCTCAGGACGCCGTCAGGCGGAGCGCGTTCCGCAGTCGTCCAAGAATGCCCTTATAGACTGGCGCTCGGTTTGTGTCGCGGGAAGGTCGAAGCGGCGCTCGGGTCCCTCGACACCCAGGCGTCCGGCGCGAGCAAGACGCGCCATGGCGGGGTCGTCGGCGGACAGGGCGCGCATTTCGATCAGGTCGCCGCTCAGGGGGTCGATGTCGGCCTCGAGACTGCCTGCGGATCGAGCCGCGACCGGATGGACCGCGCCCATGGTGACGATCTCTCCGTCACCGATGCGGCAGCTCATCATGACGGCCAGTTGGTCGGAGTTGGCGACGCCGTAGAACAGGCGTGCCTCTGGCCCGTCATGATTGATGTGCCAGCCCATGCCTTCAATGCCTTCGGGGACCACCTGAGTATCCGTAGCCATGGTCTGGGCCGCAAAGGCGGCCAGTCCGAGGGCGGCGACAGCAGGAAGGGCGATCTTGAGCAACGGGGGATACCTTGCGTTCGATCATTGAACGCGGGTGTCCCTCAACGGTTCACGGCACAGCTTTACAACCAGATCAGAACGGGCTGAACCGCTCCACCAGCGACTGGGCCGCAGGCGTAGCCTGGACCCGGCTGATGTCGCCGCGACCGCCATAGCTGATGCGGGCCTCTGCGATCTGGGTGTGGGCGATGGTGTTGGCCGAACTGATGTCCTCGGGCCGCACGATGCCGGCGACGGTCAGCTCGCGCACTTCGCGGTTGGTGCGGACCTCCTGGCGACCCTGGATCATCAGATTGCCGTTGGCCATGACGTCGGTGACGACGGCCGCGATGGTCAGGGACACCCGCTCCGAGCGGTTGACCGAGCCGGAGCCGTTGGCGTTGGACTCGCCCTCGATGCCCACCATGGTCGAAGGGTCGAAGCCACCGGGGAAGATGCGGCCCAGGCTGTTTTCCAGGCCGAAGAAGTTGGTCACGCCGCCCGAGGCATTGTTGGTCCGGCTGCGCTGGGTCGAGTTCTGGGTCTGGGCGCGGTCGTCGATGTCGATGTTGACCGTCAGGATGTCGCCGACACGGCGGGCGCGCTGGTCGCCGAAGAAGGTGCGTGATCCGACCCGCCACAGGCTGTTGGCGCTAGCGGCGCGATCCGCCCGCTGCTGCTCCGGCGTCGGCAGATAGACCTGGCTGGTCGGGACCAGGGCCGCCGGATAGCCGATGGGGGCCAGTTCCGGCCCGCGTATGGCCTCGACGGCCGTCGAGCAGGCCCCGAGCGCCAGGGTGGAGGCGAGGGCGGCGGTGGTGATCAGGGCGGTACGCATGAACTGTGATCCCTCTTAGCGAGCGGCGAACTGGTTGGAACGGGCGGACTGGGCGGCAGGGCCCGCGATGGCGCGGCCGGGGCCGGTGGCGACGGCGTCGATGGTGCGGCCGGACTGCAGGTTCAGTACGGCGACGGGCTCGCCCATGGCGGCATTGCGCTGGGCGCGGCCGGTGACGGTCAGGCGGATGCCGCCGGATTCGAAGGCCACCTCGACCAGGTCGTTGCGGCTGATGACGCGGTCGGCATAGGCGGCGCGGGCAGGGGCGTAGGTGGTTGCAGCGGGTGTCGTCGGCGAGACCGCGGGCCCTGCGCTGGCGGACGCAGCAGGAGCCTCTGCGACGTGGCGGACGACGACGCGGCGCAACCCGGTCGGATTTGCCCAGTCCAGGCCGGATTGTCGCGCCAGACTCTGGAGCTGAGCGGCTTCGAAAACGATGGAGGGGCCGACCCGGCGGCCGACGACGACGCCAGACGCGCCGCCGGCTCCATCGAACAGGTCGCCCAATGTGACCTGGCCGTCTGAATCGACGGGATTGCTCTTCAGCGTCACCGGGCCAGCGAAGGCGGAACCCGCGACGGCCAGGGCCAGTGCGGCCCCCAGGATCAGCGCCCTCATGACTTCACCTGCGAGGCGACGGACAGCATCTGGTCGGCGGTTGTGATGACCTTGGAGTTCATCTCATAGGCACGCTGGGCAATGATCAGCGAGCTGATCTCGGCCACGGCATCGACGTTCGAGGCCTCGGTAAACTTGTGCAGCAGCTGGCCGAAACCGACCTCGCCGGGTGTGCCGACATTGGCCGGGCCCGAGGCCGTGGTTTCCAGCAGCAGGTTGTCGCCAACGGCTTCCAGCCCTGCCTCGTTGAAGAAGGTGGCGATCTCGAGCTGGCCGACGATGGAGGGCTCGGTCTCACCCGCCGTGATGACCTGGACCTGCCCGGACTTGGAGATGGAGACGTCCACCGCATCCTGGGGGATGGAGATGTTGGGCTGGACCGCATAGCCGTCGTCGGTGACCAGCTGGCCCTCGCCGTTCAGGGCGAAGTTGCCGGCGCGGGTGAAGGCCGTCTCGCCGGAGGGCAGCAGGATCTGGAAGTAGCCGCGTCCGTCGATGGCCACATCGTAAAGCCCGCCGGTGTTGGTCGGCGTGCCCTGTTCGGTGACGCGGTAGACGGCACCGGCCTTGACGCCCGCACCGATCTGGATACCCGTCGGAACCACGGTGCCCTGGCTGGACGACTGTGCGCCCATCCGCTCGACGTTCTGGTACAGAAGATCCTGGAACTCGGCCCGCTGGCGCTTGTAGCCGACGGTGTTCATATTCGCGATGTTGTTGGAGATGACCTCCACGTTCAGCTGCTGGGCCGACATGCCCGAGGCGGCGGTGCGAAGTGCGCGCATGGTTCAGTCTCTCCTTACGACACCCGGCCCAGCCGCTCGACCGAGCGGCGGGACAGGTCGTTGGTGTTTTCGATCATCCGCGAGATGCTCTCGTAGGCTCGCTGGATCTCGATCAGATTGGTGATCTCCAGGATCGGATTGACGTTGGAGCCTTCCAGCATGCCCTGACGCACACGGGCGTCTGTCGCCTCGACGGGCGCAGCGTTGGAGGCGTTGCGGTACAGACCGTCGCCACCCTTTTCGAGCACAGACAGGGTGTCGAAGCGGACGACGGCGAGACGGCCGGTCAGCTCGCCGTTCTGGCTGATGGTACCGTCAGGACCGACGGCGGGCTCGCCCAGTGCACGGTCCAGGATGATGGGGCCACCGTCGCCCAGAACGGCAAAGCCGCCCTCGGTGGTCAGTTGACCCTCGGCGTTCAGGGTGAACGCTCCATCGCGGGTATAGGCCTCGCCAGCCCCGTCCTGCAGCTTGAAGAAGGCTCCTTCGCCCTCAATGGCGAAGTCCAGGCTGCGGCCCGTCTGTTCCAGCGCACCCTGGCCGAAGTCGCGGCCGACACCCTTGTCCAGGACGAAACTGGCGCTGGGCCGGATGAAGGCGTTGCGGGCGCGCTCGCCGACCTCGGTGCCGACCAGCAGCTGTTCGACCTTGAAGCCGGTGGTGTCGGCATTGGCGATGTTGTTGGCCACGATGTCGAGCTCGCGGCGGAGCGTCATCTGGCGCGATAGTCCGACGTAGGCGGCATTTTCCATGAGCGGCTCCTTTCGCAAAGAGGCCTCGCAACGGTCGTGCCAACAGGGTTAATCCAGTGGTGGCGGGCTTTGCCGCCGATTTCAGCCTTGCGGACCCGGCAGGATTTGCCGGTTCTTAGCGGCTCGTTAACCAAAAAACGGTCGAATGGCCTTCGAGATTCTCCGGGGCGCTGTGAATGCTGAAGTTCGGCAAGAAGAAGGACAAGAAGGGCGGCGGTGACGCCGATCTTCCGGCCGTGTCCGATGCGCCTTCGACCGAAGGCGAGGGCGGGGAGGGTGCAGATACCGCGCCCAAGAAGAAGAAAATCCCGCTGCTGTTCATCGTCATCCCGGCGGCAGTACTGGTGCTGGGTGGGGGTGGGGCCGCAGCCTTCTTCATGCTTCAGCCCAAGCCGGCTGCGGCGGAGGCCGAGGGCGGCGAGCATGGTGAGGCCAAGGCCGATGCAGGCCATGGCGAGGCCAAGAAGAAGGGTGGGGGCGACCACGGCGGCGGCGCCGAGGGCGAGGCCGATCCGTCCATGGGCGTGATCGCCGAGGGTCCTGACGGCATCACCTTCTTCACACTGCCGGACATGCTGGTGAACATTCAGGGGCCGGAGGGGCGACCGACCTATCTCAAGCTGAAGCTGACGCTGGAGACCAAGGATGCCCACGTCGCCGAGCAGCTGCAAAGCGAAATGCCGCGTCTTCAGGATATGTTTCAGGGTTTCCTGCGCGAACTGCGGCCCGAAGATCTGGCCGGATCGGCGGGCAGTTTTCAGTTGCGGGCCGAAATCCTGCGTCGGGTCAATCTGGTCGCGGCACCGGGCAAGGTGGATGCGGTCCTGATCGAAGAAATGCTGGTGCAGTAGGCATGACCGACGCTGCGTTCGCCGAACCGATCGACCCGTTGGGCGAAGAGGACGAGGATCGTCCCTCTGCCTTGTCCGAAAGGGTTCTGAACCAGGACGAGATTGACAGTCTGCTGGGCTTCGATCTGGGCGACGACGACGGGTCCGAGCGCTCAGGCATTCGAGCCATCATCAACTCGGCGCTGGTGTCCTACGAACGCCTGCCAATGCTGGAGATCGTGTTCGACCGTCTGGTGCGGTTGATGACGACCAGCCTTCGCAACTTCACCTCGGACAACGTCGAGGTTAGCCTCGACAACATCAGCTCGATCCGGTTCGGCGACTATCTGAACTCAATTCCTCTGCCGGCTATTCTGGCAGTGTTCCGGGCCGAGGAGTTGGACAACTACGGCCTGCTGACGGTCGATTCCAACTTGATCTATTCGATCGTTGACGTGCTGCTGGGAGGCCGACGCGGTACCGCGGCGTTGCGGATCGAGGGCCGACCTTATACGACTATCGAGCGCGTGCTGGTCCAGCGGATGGTCGAGGTCATCCTGAACGACGCTCGTGCCGCCTTCGAGCCTCTGACGCCGGTGCATTTCAACCTTGATCGGCTGGAGACCAATCCGCGCTTCGCCGCCATCGCGCGTCCGGCCAATGCCGCCATCCTGGTCAAGCTTCGGATCGACATGGAGGACCGTGGCGGCCGGGTCGAGCTGCTGCTGCCCTATTCGACGCTGGAGCCCATCCGCAAGATGCTGCTGCAGCAGTTCATGGGCGAGAAGTTCGGGCGCGACAATATCTGGGAAGGCCACCTGGCCACTGAGCTCTGGACGACCGAGACTGAGGTCCGCTGCGTGCTGGACGAGCAACAGGCCCCCCTGTCGCAGGTGCTGGCCCTGAAGGTCGGCGACACGATGATGTTCAACGCCACGCCCGATTCCGACATTTCGATCCGGGCCGGGACCATACCGCTGACTACCGGCAAGATGGGCCGCAAGGGCCAGCATATCGCCGTGCGTGTGGAGGCCCCGATCAATATCGACGCCGCCGCCCGACTGACTGGAGGAAAACGCTGATGACCGGTTTGATCCTGGATGGTGTCCTGATGGTGCTGCTGGTCGCGGCCCTGGGCTATGGCGTGCGGCTGGAGCGCAAGCTGTCGGCCCTGCGCGCGGGTCAGCAGGCGTTTGCATCGGCCGTGACGGAGCTGAACACGGCCGCAGGGCGGGCCGAGACGGCACTGGCGACCCTGCGGGCCTCGGGGCATGAGACCGATCTGCTGCACGACCGCATCGTCAAGGCCCGTGAGGTCAAGGCTCAGCTGGAAGGGTTGATCGCCCGTGCGCCTTCGGCGCCGGCTCGCGCCGTTGTGGAGGAAGCGCCGCTGGAACTGCGCGCTGTCGCGCCGCGTCCAGTGCCGGTAGCCGCGACGGCACCCGTTGCCACGACAGCCGACGACGAGCGGGCGCTGCGCATGGCGGCCCTGGCCGAGCGTATCCAGGGCATGGCGGCACCGGCCGTAGCGCGTGCCCAGGCCCCGGGTGGGTCGAATGTCTCGGCCATTCTGGGGGCGATGACCGCTAACCAAGCCGCGAAGCAAAGTCTCAATCAGGCGCGGCGTAATCTGGACGAAGACCTGTTCGCCGCCTGAAGATCATCCTTCTTGCCCTATGCCTGCACGCGCGGCGTGCAGGCGACTTGAGGGCTCTTGTGAGTAACCGACCATGAGCAAAATCCCGCGCCTGTTGCCCCTGATTGCCGTCGCCATCGGCGGGGTCGTGGTGGTCCGTGCCGTCGGCATTGCGCCGGGTCTGTTCGAGGGGGCTCAGGCCTGGGCCGAGGAGGCCGTGCCGGCCGCAGCCGCGGCTGCGGTCAAGCCGGCCGCGGCCGTCTGTGCCCTCACGCCCGAGCAACTGGCCCAGCAGGCTGGGATTTCGCCAGCAGAGTTGCGTATCCTGCAATCGCTGCAATCGCGTCGGACGCAACTGGATGCGCGGGATACCGACCTGGCGTCCATGCTGCCGCTGATGGCGACGGCCGAGCAGAAGCTTGATGCCCGCGTGCAGGCGCTGGAGGCCGTCAAAGCTGAGGTACAGCAACTGCTGGGACAGGTCAGCGAGCAGGAGAAGGCCGAGAATGATCGCTTGGTCGCCGTTTATACAGCCATGCGTCCTAAAGAGGCGGCGCGGGTGTTTGCGACCCTGAGCGACGATGTACGCCTGCCCGTAGCCGCCGCAATGCGGCCTCGGTCACTGGCGGCCGTCATGGCCCAGATGGAGCCTGCTGCAGCCCGAGAACTGACCGAGAAACTGGCCCGGCGTTTCGCCGCCCGCCAGCAGCTAGCCGCGCGAGCCGCGACGGCGGCGACGGCGGCGACGGCCAATGCACCCGCCCCGGGGCCGGTGGCTGTGCCGACCGCGAATGCTGTGCCGTCGGCAGCGACGGCGACGCCGCCAGCCCCGACCCCGGCAGTAGCTCCAGCGCCGGCCACGCCGACGCCTCGTCCTGCCGTGCGCCGGGCACCGTCCAGGCCCACGCCCCGTCCCGCCACCCCGACCCCGACTCCGGCTGCAGCGGCTCCGTCAGGACCGCAGCCCTATCAGGCAGGTGAGGCGGCACCGGCGGCTCCGCGGCAGTCCGTTCAGTAAGGAGCGGTTGCCGCTTCGAAGTCGGCAGCAGCTGACCTGTCGATAAGAAAAAAGCCGCGTCCCGAAGGGCGCGGCTTTCTTTCATCGGAATGACAGGAAGGTCTATTCGATGTCTTCGTTTAGCAGGCCGACCTTGTAGAAGCCTTTGTCCTGAAGCTCGTTCATGACTTCCATGAACTGGCGGTACTCGACCTCGGACTGGGCACGAACGAAGACGCGCTCCTCGCGGCAGTCGGTCGTAACCTGCTGGGCCGCGCACACGTCTGCGGTCAGGCCGGCCAGGGTTGTCTGGTTCTCGGAGATATAGAGGTCGCCACCGTTCTGGATGGAAATGTAGACCGGCTCTTTCGGATTGGGATCGTTCGGGTTCGGGATCGCCGGCGGCAGGTCCAGCTTGATCGACACGGTCGCCAGCGGCGCGGCCACCATGAAGATGATCAGCAGCACCAGCATGATGTCGACGAACGGCGTGACGTTGATGTCCGAGTTCTGCTCGATCGTCTTGCCCTTGCCACCGGGGCCGGAAAGTTTAGCGCCCATACGCTGGTTCTCCCTCAAGCCCGGCGCAACACGCGGCAGGCGACAACATTAGGTCGGGTCGTTTCTTGGCGTCCCGGTCCGCGCTTGTAAAGCACGTTCGGCACCCATTGCGTTCCCTGATCGCTTCAAGCGCAGTTATTCACGCCTTGCGGGCGCAAAAAAGGCCGCCTCAACCCTTGGCCAGCTTCAGGAAGCGATCCTTCAGGGCCTCGTCGGTCTTGAATACGCCGGTGAAGCGGGTGGTGATGGTCGAGACGTGGCGGTGATGCACGCCGCGCGTTGTCATGCACTGGTGCTCTGCATCGATCATGATGGCCACGCCTGCCGGCTGCAGGTTCGATTCGATGGCCTCGGCGATCAGCTGGGTCAGGGTTTCCTGGGTCTGCAGGCGACGCGAGAAGATTTCGACCACACGGGCCAGTTTGGAGATTCCGACGACCTTTTCCGTGGGGATGTAGGCGACATAGGCCTTGCCCAGGAACGGGGCCATATGGTGCTCGCAGTGGCTCTCCACCTCGATGTCGCGCAGCAGGACCATGTCGTCATAGCCTTGGACGTCTTCGAAGGTGCGGCTCAGCTCCTTGGCCGGATCGGCGTCATAGCCGTCGAACCATTCGGCATAGGCGTCGACGACGCGCTTGGGCGTGTCCTTCAGGCCTTCACGATCGGGGTTGTCACCGGCCCACGCCAGCAGGGTGCGGACGGCCTTCAGGGCCTCGTCGCGGCTGGGGCGGGTCACGACGGTGTCGCGGGCATCGTTGACGCTCACCAGAGCGGGTGTGGACGGGGTGGTCATCGGTCCTGTATCCGCGGCGAAGTAGCGCCGAAGCGAAGGCTTCGGATGGACGCGCGCCGCGCTCCCTTGAAAACGTCCGCGCCGCTGTTCGCAGCAGGGACGAAACGGCTATATGGGCGACCCCGGCTTAGCCGCAAGCACTTCCAAGGCCCCGCAGCATTATGACGCTGACGCTTCACGACACCCTGCACCGCGAAAAGCGTGTGTTCACACCGCGCGACCCGAACCGGGTGACGCTCTACGTCTGCGGGCCCACCGTCTATGACTATGCCCATATCGGCAATGCGCGCCCCCCCGTCGTATTCGACGTGCTGGTGCGCTTGCTGCGCCGGACCTATGGAGCTGACAGCGTCGTCTATGCCCGCAACGTCACGGACGTGGACGACAAGATCAATCAGAAGGCCGCGAAGGAAGGCGTACCCATTGGCGAGGTGACCGCGCGTTACGAGGCGGCCTATCTGGCCGACATGGCACAGCTGAACGTGTCGCCGCCGGACATCGCGCCGCATGTCACCGACCACATGGACGCCATCGTGGACCAGATCCAGGCTATAATCGACCACGGCTGCGCCTATGAGGCCGAAGGCCATGTGCTGTTCGACGTCTCGTCCTACGAAACCTATGGGCGGCTGTCGGGACGCAATCTGGACGACATGATCATGGGGGCCCGCGTCGAGGTCGCGCCCTACAAGAAGAACCCGCACGACTTCGTCCTGTGGAAACCGTCGAAGGTCGACGAGCCTTCGTGGCCGTCGCCGTGGGGGGCGGGGCGTCCCGGCTGGCATATCGAATGCTCGGCCATGATCGAACAGACCCTGGGGCTGCCCATCGACATCCACGGCGGCGGCATCGACCTGGTCTTTCCGCACCACGAGAACGAGATCGCGCAAGGGGTCTGTGCCCACGGCCATGCCCATTCGGCGGACGCGCATCAGGAATACGCCCGCTACTGGATGCACAACGGCTTTCTGACAGTGGACGCTGAGAAGATGTCCAAGTCGATCGGCAATGTGCTGCTGCTGCACGATTTGGTGCAGTCGATGCCGGGCGAAGTTGTCCGCTGGGCCCTGCTGAGCGCGCACTATCGCCAGCCGCTGGACTGGAACCAAGCATTGCTGGACCAGTCGCGCAAGAATCTGGACCGGCTGTATGGCGTGCTGCGGGACGCCGATGCGGCCTTGATGGATTTCGATATCTCGACGCTGGAAGAAGCCGAGATGGAGCTGGCGGAGAATGCGCTCGATCCTGTGCTCGACGCGCTCGAGGACGACCTGAACACGCCCGCGGCCGTGGCCCAGTTGTTCGCTCTGGGCAATGCGCTGCGCGAGCTGTTGAATGATGCAGAGGCCGACATCAACGATGTGGCCATGGCGCGCTGGAGCCTGATCGAGGCCGCTGGTCTGCTGGGCGTCTTGGCCCTGACGGCGGACGCCTGGTTCGAGGGCGGCGATGCGACGCTGAAGACCGAGGTCGAGGCCCTGCTGGAGGAACGCGCCACCGCACGCGCCGCAAAGGACTGGCCCGAGGCCGACCGCATCCGTGACCGGCTGAACACCCTGAATGTCGTGGTCATGGACGGGCCGGAAGGCGCGACCTGGCGGGTGAAGGGGTAGCGCGAACACTGGACCGGCATTTTAGCGTTTCCGACAGCGAGAAGCGCCAACTTGCAGCGTGCTGTCAGGTAATCCGCTTGGCGGTGGCAGGATCGCTGGCGGGAAATGTCTCCTCCAGACTTTCGTCGATGAGGGCTTGCTGGCGATCTTCGGCCATGCGGTCTTCGGGCTTCAACTGATCGGGCTTGCCGTGTTCGCGCTCAGCCTTGCGGGCGTGGGGCGTGTCGGTGTCGCAGTCTTCCTGGGCGCGGGTCTTGGATGGGGTGTCGGACACGGTCATGAATTCGCTCCTCAGTGCGTGGTGTTATCGTTGTCGCCAGCGGCGGCATCAGGGCCGTAGCCCAGGCTTTCGATATCGTCATCTGACAGGCGTTTGGCCTCCCAGTGGGCGGCGCTGGCCTGCGCCCCGCGAGCGTTGCGCATGAGGCCCGAATAAACGAGCTCGACCTCGTCTTCGCCGCCCTGGCTGTCGCTTTCGCTGTCGATCTGATTGATGCGTTCGCCATCAAGGCCCAGCAGGGCGTCGGCTTCGGCCTCTATGCCGGAGGCCCCCTGGGTTTCGTCCAGATCATCGGGCTGATCTTCGTCGAAGTCTTCCTCGTCGGCGTCACCCTCGACCTGGGTCACATCCAGGACGGGGTCGGCCTCGTCGGGCAGGAAGTCGCCGTCGCCGTCGTCGTCCAGATGGGTTTCGTCGTAGGCTTCGGCCTGAGCCTGATCGTCGTCGATATCCGGCATGATGAGTCTCCCTGTACCCAAAGACAACGTCGCGGGTCAGGCGGTGTTCCAGTCTCCGGATACGGCGCGAGCCAGGGCGTCGCGGATGTCCTGAATGACCTGAGGCCAGCCGTCGACAGCGGCACGGCTGAAGATGCGGACATCCGGGTAGAAGACGTACCGGTCGGTCTGCATCAGGTGCCAATCGTCGGGGGCGGCCACCATCCAGGTACGAGCGCCGGCAGCGGCGGCGATATTGGTGCCCGCGATGCCTGGGCCGATGACCAGATCGCAGGCGGCGGACAAGGCGGCAACGTCCTCCAGATCGTCCCTGAGATTGATCGGCGGCGTCCAGATATGCACGCCCGCCGCCTCGGCCGCCGCAAGGTCGTCGGAGACGTCGCCGCACTGGAGGTTGATCATGACGCAGCCAGGAGCGGTCAGGATCGGCTGCCACAGCTGAAAACCCGTGGCGAAGAAGGCGGCGCGAGCCCCCGTCATGACCAGGCTCTTCCAGTGAAGCCCGACCTTTAGACCGGGGCCGAGCGCCTGAAGTTCGGATGTCCAGTGCGCGATGCGCTCAGGGTCCGGCACGATGATCTGCTGGGCCGGGGGGAACGCGGCGATCGACGGGCGATAGACGGCCATCAGGGAGGCGATCGGGGTCCAGGCGTCCATGCGAACGCCGGCTTCTGACAACGCCTCGACGAAGGGCATGTAGCGGGTCAGGCGGCCTTCCAGCCGCACGGCTCGGTGCCCGCCGACGATGGCGCGGGGATGCGCGCGCTGGAACAAGGGCACCATGCGCGTTTCGACCGCCAGATAGACCTGACCGTCCGGGCCAACGGCGTCGATGACGTCGGCGAGGGCATTGGCGAACACCAGTTCGTCTGCGATTCCCTGTTCGCCCACCACCAGCAGGCGCTTGCCGGCAATGTCCAGCGTCGCCGGGTCCCAGCGCGGAGCATCGACCGCCACCCGCATGGCATCTGGCAGGGCGGGGTCCAGCCGTGCCTCATAGGCCTCGAACCCTTCGGGTATCCTTGCCAGACCCATCATGGTGATGGCGCGGGCCATGCGCATCATGGCCTGTTCATAAGGCGTTTCGGCACCGGGCAGAGCCGCGTCGATGTCATCGAGCGCACCGACCATGTCACCCAGAGGAGAGCGGGCATTGGCGCGGTTGTACCGGGCCTTGGCGAAGTCGGGATCAAGACGCAGGGCCTCCTCGAAAAAGATCAGGGCCTGATCGACCTGACCCTGATCGTTCAGGACGGAGCCGAGCGTGTTCCACAGAACAGCGTTGGCGGGTTCGATCTCAAGCAGGGGCGTGAGCAAGCCGATGGCGTCAGCATAGCGGTTCTGATCACGCAGGACGCAGGCCAGATTGTTGGTCGCTTCGGCATGGCCTGGATGGGCGGCGAGGTAGCGCAGCAATAGCTTTTCGGCGATGGGCAGATAGCCCAGCTGATGCGCCAGCCGGCCCAGGTCATGGGCGATGTCTGTACCTTCGGGCAGGCGCTGCAAGGCCGCCTGATAGGCCTCCAGGGCCGCGACGACCTCGCCCGACTTTTCATGGCAAATGGCCAGGACATGCCAGGCAACACCACTTTCAGGATCGGCCTTTAGCGCGCCCTGAGCCTGACGGATACCAAGAGCGAAGTTGCCGCTACGCACAGCCGCCAGGGCTGCGCGTAGTTTTTCAACCACAAGCCGTTGGGCCTTGGCCGAAGACGGTCTGGATCCACCCAGTGCGTGCGACAGCCTGCGGATGGCTGCAGGGGAGGCGGCATTGCCGACCGTCGCCTGAAGCACGGCGCGCGGGGCATGCGCCTGCTCTTGCGGGGCGGCATCCAGCAGGGGGTTGGTGGTCATGAGCAGGCCTGGTTCGGGATAAGGGGCATGGTGCCTCGAACGTCACAAGGGATGGTTAACCACGACTGTTTAGCCTGCATTTGCTCGCCTGATTCCATTCTGGGTTCTCGGGCCAGTCGGAGTGCGTCCTCTCATGCCGCTGAAGCTGTCGCTCAAGCCGGGCGAGAAATTCGTTTTGAACGGGGCCGTCGTCCAGAACGGGGACCGCCGGGGCGTATTGATCCTGCAGAACAAGGCCAGTGTACTGCGCGAAAAGGACATCATGCAGCTGGAGGACGTGAACACGCCCGCCCGGCGCGTCTATTTCCCGGTCATGATGATGTATCTGGACGAGACCTCGGCACCCAAGGTCTATGACGAGTTCGTGCTGCGCCTGACAGAGTTCATGGGGGCCACGCGCAACCCTGAAATCCAGGCCGAATGCGTCTCAGCCTCGCGCCATGTGATGGCCAAGGAATACTACAAGGCGCTGATGTCGGCCCGCAAACTGGTAGATTACGAGGAGGGTCTGGCCGATGTCGCTTCAGGCGTACGCGTCCGCAGCCAAGCGGACTGAAAACCCGCGCGAAATGGAATACCGGCTGTTCGGCCAGGTCACCCGCGCGCTGATGCATGCGGCGACGGTCGACAAGTCGGACATCGCCACGCGCATCGACGCCCTGGACTGGAACCGGCGCCTGTGGTCGGTGCTGGCCACCGACTGCTCGGACCCTGACAACCGGATGGACAAGGCGCTGAGAGCCCAGATCATCTCGATCAGCCTGTTCGTCAGCCGCCATTCGTCCGTGGTGATGCGCGGCGATGACGACTTCGAGGCGCTGATCGACATCAACAAGATGATTATGCAGGGGCTGGCCGGACCGGGGACAGCTCAGGCGGCCTAGGGCCAGACTAGAAGAGGCCGGTGGCCCACTCCCAGGTGGCCAGTACGACCCGGCTGATCAGTTCCCAGGCCAGCCAGACGAAGACGCCGAAGCCGGCGGTGGCGATCCAGCCGATGACAATGATGGCCCCGTCGCGCTGCATCAGGCCGAAGCCGAAGGCAGCCACGATCAGGGACGGGAACAGGTTTCCCCCCGTGATCGGCAGCATCAGGATCAGGCACAGGACGACGCAGGCGATACCGATCAGGACTTCTGAAACCTCGCTGGTCATGATCGACAGACGAGGACGCGACAGCCGCTCAACCTTGCGCAGAGGCTTCATGATCTTGCCGATGGCGGTACGATAGGTCGCGCGGTCGATGCTGCGCTTCAGGATCCAGCTCGGCATCCACAGCTGATCGCCCCTGAAGACAAGTTGCAGCGCGATCAGGAGGATGGGGGCACCCAGAACGGTCGTCGTGCCCGGGACGGCACCGATGACCACACTGATCAGGCCAAAGAACAGGAGCATGGCCCCGAAGCCGCGCTCTCCGAAACCGTTGATCAGTTCGCCGAGATAGAGTTTTGGCTCCCCTCGCGCGCCGATGTCCTCAATCACCTGGGAGAAGGTGCGGGTGTCAGCCTGATAGTGGTAGTCTGGCATCAGGAGGCGGCATCCGGGGGCGGCGTTGACGCCCGATCTAGGCACGACAGGCCCTTCGCGCCACTTAACAAAAATCCATGACGATTCGAGCGGGGCCGTGACGGCTCAGTCGTTCACGTGTTCGGGCTTGCCGCTGCGTTTGGTGTGGGCCAGATCCTCGAGCTGTGTCTCGCTCATGGAGTTGACCATGGATTTCGACGCGCCCTTCAGATCGGATTTGGGCGTATCGCCGCGCTTGGCGCTGAGGGCAGCGCCGGCGGCCTTCTGTTGGGCGGCGGATTTGGCGGGCATAGGGGGAACTCCTTCCGATAGGAGAAGTCACCGCCCGCCCGAGGGTTCCGCCGTCAGCCGCCCAGCAACTCCCGCCCGATCAGGAAACGCCGGATTTCATTCGTTCCGGCCCCGATGTCGTACAGCTTGGCGTCGCGGACCAGGCGTTCGACGGGCCATTCCTTCGTGTAACCGGCACCGCCCAGGGCCTGAACGGCCTCCAGGCTGACCTTCACGGCATTCTCGGAAGCAAGGAGGATGGCCCCGGCGGCATCGTAGCGGGTGGTCTTGCCCTGGTCGCAGGCGCGGGCGACGGCATAGACATAGGCGCGGGCGCTGTTCAGGGCGACGTACATGTCGGCGACCTTGGCCTGCATCAGCTGGAAGCTGCCGATAGCCTTGCCGAACTGTTTGCGGTCTCTGACGTAAGGCAGGACGACGTCCAGCGCGGCCTGCATGATGCCGAGCGGACCGGCGGCCAGGACCGCGCGCTCATAGTCCAGGCCGCTCATCAGCACGGCCGCGCCGCGCCCTTCGCCGCCCATGATGTTTTCGGCGGGGACCTCGCAGTCCTCGAAGACCAGTTCGGCGGTGTCGGAGCCGCGCATGCCCATCTTGTCGAGTTTCTTCGAAACGCTGAAACCCTTCATGCCCTTTTCGATCAGGAAGGCGGTGACGCCGCCGTTGCCTTCGCCGGTGCGGGCATAGACGACCAGGGTCTCGGCGTGGGGGGCGTTGGTGATCCAGAATTTGGTGCCGTTCAGGATGTAGCGGTCGCCCTCCTTGCGGGCCTGGGTGCGCATGGACATGACGTCGGAGCCGGAGCCGGCCTCGGACATGGCCAGGGAGCCGACGTGTTCGCCGGAGATCAGACCGGGCAGGTATTTGCGCTTCTGCTCTTCGGTGCCCCAGCGGCGGATCTGGTTGACGCAAAGGTTGGAGTGGGCCCCGTAGGCCAGGCCGATGGAGGCCGAGGCGCGGGACACTTCTTCCATGGCCACGACGTGTTCGAGGTAGCCGAGGCCGAGGCCGCCGTACTCTTCCTCCACCGTGATTCCGTGTAGGCCCAGATCGCCCATTTCGGGCCAGAGCTCGCGCTTGAAGGCGTTGGTCTCGTCGATCTCGGCCGCCAGGGGGGCCAGACGGTCGGCGGCCCAGCGGGCGGTGGTGTCGCGGATGGCGTCAGCCGTCTCACCGAGGCCGAATTCCATGGATTGGGGGGCGAAGGGAATGCTCATGACGCGGGGTTAGCATCATTCATCCCTGCGAGTGAAGCGAGAGAGAAGGCAGCCCCCCCACCATGCTTCGCATGGTTCCCCTCCCCCGAGGGGGGAGGAATGATCAGTCCGGTTTGCTCCAGCGGACGTAGAGGTTCCAAGCGGCGGCGGCGACGCAGACCGCGCCGATCAGGCCCAGAACGCCGGCGATGACCAGGGTCTCGTTCGAGGGCGAGGGCCGGCTGGAGGCCAGGCGGAAGGCCGCAGCGGCGGCCCCGCAGGCGGTGAAGCCGATGGCCCCCATGATCAGGAAGGCCCCGGTATAGCCCCAGTCGAAGCCCTTGGCCTTCGCAGGCGTGGCCTCGTGTCGCATGACCGATGCGGTCGGCGTTTCATCCTCGACGACGGCCGGGGTCTGATCCGAGGCCGTGTCCGTTGTTGGGGCCGAGGTCGAGCCTGCGTCCCACTGCGGGGCAGGGTCGGCGGCGACATCGTCGGTGGCTGGTGCGGTGGCGGGTGTCCCATCTGTCGTGGTGACGGGGGTCGAGGTGACAGGCGCGCTTTCGCCCAGCAGGCTGGCCACAGCGGCGGCGCGGGCGTCCGAGGCCGGGCTGGCGGGTTGGGGATCGGTGGCCTCAGCGTTGGCGGGCAGGGGGGCAGGCTTTTCCGACAGGTCGCCTGCGACCGGCAGGGGCGCGATCATCAGGTCGGCGACGGTGACGGAGGCGTCGGGTCCGGCATTGAACAGGGCCCGCTCTGCGGAGCGGCGGCGCGGCGCGGCGTCGGGCGATTCGGGTTCGGGCCAGCCGATCAGGGCGTCGGCGGCCTCCTTCGCCTGACCGGCGTTGAAGCGACGCAGGACATCGGAGGCCAGGAAGGCCTTCAGTCCGACCGAGATGGCAAAACTGGCCAGGGCGTCGAACTGATGCTGGTTGATGGGGCCGTCGATGCGGTCGTTCAGCGCGGCGGTAATGGGCAGCAGGTCGTATTGCAGCAGCAGTTCGGCGTCGGCCTCATCGACTGTGGCCCCTTCGCGGGTCGAGGCGGTGTGGCCATAGCCGACGATCCAGCGGCCGTCCTCGGCCTGGACCGCGCGCGGCCGGAAGCCCTCGAAGCTCTTGATGAGCATCAGGCCCGGACGGGAGATTTTCAGACGTGGCTTGGCGGCGTCGGACACGGATTGACCCAGAACGATACAGGCTTACTCGCCCTACCGGGGAAGCAGCAAGGCCCGCGCCGTTACAGCAGCACCATCGTGGCCAAACCGAGGAAGATCAGGAAGCCGAAGAAATCCGTGGTCGCGGTCACGAAGACGGCGGAGGAGACGGCCGGGTCGAACTTCAGCTTGGACAGGGTCAGAGGCGTCAGCACGCCCACGCTGGCGGCAACCAGCAGGTTCAGAACCATGGCGGCGGCGATGACCACGCCGATCAGCCAGCCTTCGTCCCGGAACCAGAAGGCGGTGGCCAGGCCGATCAGGGGGGCCAGCACCAGGCCATTGGCCAGGCCTACGACCAGTTCGCGCCAGAAGGTGCGCGGGGCGTTGGAGCTGTTCAGCTCACGCGTGGCCAGGGCGCGGACGGTCACGGTCAGGGCCTGGGTCCCCGCATTGCCCCCGATGGCCGAGACGATGGGCATCAGGACGGCCAGGGCCACGATCTGCTGGATCGTGCCCTCGAACCAGCCGATGACGCTGGCCCCCAAGGTGGCGGTGGCCAGGTTGATGGTCAGCCAGGGCACCCGGCTGCGCACGATCTCGGGGATGGAGGAGCCGCGGTCCTCGTCCTGAACACCGGCCAGGCGCAGGATGTCCTCGCGGTTCTCTTCCTGAATGATGTTGACGATGTCATCGACGGTGATCTGGCCGACCAGACGGCCCGCCGCATCGACCACCGGGGCCGAGATCAGGTGGTATTTCTCGAAGATATAGGCGACCTCTTCCTGGTCCTGATCGACAGCGATCGCGTTGATCGGCTCCATGATGTCGGTCAGGGCGACGGTGCGCGGTGCCCTCAGCAGGCCGCTGACCGCTACTCCGCCGATCGGCTTGTTGGCCGGGTCGACGATGTAGATGTCGAAGAACAGCTCGGGCAGGTCCTCGCCCTGTTTGCGGATGTGATCGATGGTATCGCCGACGTTCCAGAACTGGGGCGCTGCCATGACCTCGCGCTGCATCAGGCGACCGGCCGTGTCCTCGGCATAGCCCAGCGAGCTTTCGATCGCGGCGCGATCCTCGTCCGGCATGGCGGCCAGGACCTTTTCGCGCTGATCGTCTTCCAGGTCCTCGACCACGGCGGCGGCGTCGTCGGAATCCAGCTCCTGCAGCGCCTCGGCCAGGATCAGGTGGGGGACGCGTTCCAGCACCTCCTCGCGGATACTGTCGTCCAGCTCGGGCAGGGTCTCGGCCAGCAGGTCGGCGGGCAGCCAGATCACGACCACGCCGCGATGCTGTTCCGTCAGAAAGCCCATCAGGTCGGCGACGTCGGCGGGGTGGAGGTCTTCCAGCAGGGCCGTCAGGCGCGCGCCGTCACCGTCGTCGGCGGCATCGACGACCTTTTCCACGAAGGCGGGCGTCAGGACGTAGTCCTCGTCCAGGGCGACGTGATCTTCGGTTTCGGCTTCGGGCGGCAAGGGGGCGTCTGCGGTGGTGATCACGCTTCAAGCCTCCCTCGAAAAATGAATCAGCTATTCGCCGATGCGTCGCCCCATGAACCGCCAGCGGTTCGCCTGAATGAAGGAAGCCTGCCCGGACGGTGGACCGAAGTCCAGCCGCCTCACAGGTTTCGAAATCCGATGGTGCGGTCGAGAAGACTCGAACTTCCACTCCGGTTAAGGAACAGCGACCTCAACGCTGCGCGTCTACCAATTCCGCCACGGCCGCTCACATCGGAGCGGGGCTGATAGCGGAGGTCGGGGGGAAAGGGAAGAGGGCTAAGCCGCTCCCGCCATGAAGTCGTATACATCCGCCGCCCGCGTCACCGTGATGGCGATGCGGTCGTCGCGGATCTCGATCTCACCACGGGCCACAGGGTGGTTGTTGGCCAGGATCCAGACTTCGTCGCTTTCGGAGGCGTCGAGCGGGATCACCGCGCCACGGCCCATCTTGAGCAGTTGCGACATCGGCAGGACCGAACGGCCCAGCACGACGGAAATCTCGACATCGACGGCGTCAATCTGGCTCAAGGCGCATCCGGTTCAAGCGAAGGTGCGCAAGCGACAGCCCTTGCGCGATGCCTTCGGGGGACACATTGAGTCTTCATGCTTGCTGACCCGTTAAGCCCTGCGGAAAATCGCCTGATCCCGAGCGACGGGGTGGCCGTGGAATGGGCGGTGTCGTCCAGGCTGGTACCCTATGACGAGGCGGTGGCCTTCATGGAGGCGCGGGTGGCGGCGATCGCGGCGGGCGAGGCGTCCGAGATGGTCTGGCTGCTGGAACACCCGCCGCTTTATACCGCCGGGGTGTCGTCGAAGGACGATGACCTGCTGGATGCGGGGCGGTTTCCGGTGCACCGCTCGGGGCGCGGCGGGCAGTTTACCTATCACGGGCCGGGACAGCGCGTGGCCTATGTCATGCTGGACCTGAACCGGCGGGGGCGCGATGTGCGCGCCTTCGTGCGCGGGTTGGAGCGCTGGATCATCGATGCGCTGGACCGGTTCGGCGTCGAGGCCGGGGTGCGCGAGGGTCGGGTCGGGGTCTGGGTCGAGCGCAAGGGCGCGGGCTGGTCACGGGAAGACAAGATCGCCGCCATCGGCGTCAAGGTCCGCAGATGGGTCAGCTTCCACGGCATCAGCCTGAACGTCGAGCCGGACCTAGAACATTTCGGCGGCATCGTGCCGTGCGGCATCGCCGAGCATGGGGTGACCAGCCTGGTCGACCTGGGCGTGCTGGCCACGATGGACGAGGCGGATGCGGCCTTGAGAAGCGCGTTCGAGGCCGTGTTCGGGCCGGTTCAAACGGCTGATGCGCCCGATATCTGAGCGGCAAAAAAGAACGGCGGCGTGGAGTGCTCCACGCCGCCGTCCGATAGTCAGTATTGATTGACGATCAGGCTTCGGAGCCGAGACCGTCCTGCTGACCGGCGCCGCCGGCGACCATGTCGCGGGCCTGCTCGAGAGCGGCTTCACGATCTTCGTCGTAGGCCGCCTTGATGACGTCCTCGCCCTTGGCCTGACGTTCGGCTTCTTCGGCCGAGCGTGCGATGTTGATCTTGATCGTGGCCGTGACCTCGGCGTGCAGGCGAACCAGCACTTCGTGGACGCCCAGGCTCTTGATCGGCACGTTCAGGACGACCTGGCTGCGCTCGATCTTGCCGCCTTCGGCCGTGACGGCCTCGACGATGTCGCGCGCGGCGACCGAACCGTACAGCTGACCGGTCTCACCCGCCTGGCGGATCATGACGTAGGTCTGGCCGTCGATCTTGGAACCGATCGAGCCGGCGTCGGCCTTGTTCTTCTCGTTGCGGGCCTCGATGGCGGCGCGGTCGAGTTCGAAAGCCTTCAGATTTGCGGACGTGGCCCGACGGGCCTTGTCGCGCGGCAGAAGGAAGTTACGGGCGAAGCCGTCCTTGACGGACACGACGTCGCCGATGGCGCCGAGGTTCTCGACGCGCTCAAGCAGAACGACCTTCATATCACTTCACCACGTAGGGCAGGAGGGCCAGATAGCGGGCGCGCTTGATGGCCTTGGCCAGTTCGCGCTGCTTCTTCTGAGAGACGGCTGTGATGCGCGAGGGCACGATCTTGCCGCGTTCGGAGATGTAACGCTGCAGCAGCTTCACATCCTTGTAGTCGATCTTCGGCGCGCCTTCACCCGTGAACGGGCAAACCTTGCGGCGACGCGAGAAGGGACGGCGAGCAGGGCCGGAGCCGGCCGGCGCGCCCGGCGAGGGAGCAGTCGTATCGGTCATGTTCCGGAATCCTATTCTGCGGCTTCGGCGACGGGGGCGTCTTCACGCGGCGTGCGCTCACGCTCACGTTCACGCTCGCGCTCACGGCGGGCCAGGAGGGGCGACAGTTCCAGGTCGAGTTCCTCGACGCGGACGGTCAGCCAGCGCAGCACGTCTTCGTTGATCGACAGCTGACGTTCCACTTCGGCGATGGCAGCCGGCGGGCAGTCGATGGCGAGCAGGGAATAGTGTGCCTTGCGGTTCTTTTTGACCCGATAGGTCAGGTTGCGCAGACCCCAGTATTCGATCTTGGCGACCGAGCCGCCACCGGCGACGATCAGATCCTTGATGGTGTCATTCAGCGCTTCGGCCTGTTGCGCGCTGATATCCTGGCGCGACATGACCGTGTGCTCGTAAAGAGCCATGCGGTAGTCTCCCTTGTAGGGCGTCGGCGCGAGGGGACCGGGTTAAAGTCCTCTCCCACGATGGATCCAGGCGTGGCGGCCGGAATGACTTCCCGAACCCTTTGGAACTCCACGCCAGGACCGAAGCCCTGGAAAGGCGGCGCGTATACGGGAAAAGGTGGCTCTGGTAAAGCCGCGTCTACGCTAGCCCTGCGGGCGAACCACCATGCAGGTCACGCTACGGGCGGCGAGGGCCTCGCAGGCGGCCTGAGCGGTCTGTTCGGTCATGCCTGTGAAGCGCGAGCGGAACCAGCCTTCGGCGTCGACCACGGTGCGTTCGGCGGATGAGAACTGGCTGCGGAAGCGGCGCTGAACCTCGGTCAACCAGTTGCTGGCCACGGTCTCGTCGCGGAAGGCCCCGACCTGAACGGCCCAGCCGTCTGAAGCGCGGGCAGGGGAGGAGGTGCGTGTCGAGGCGCTGGCACTGGCACTGGCTGTGGCGGGCGACCGACCGCCGTTCAGGATGGCGGTGACGTCTGCGGGCAGGTCGGCGGGAAGCTGGCCATTGCGCGACGCGGGGCGAGCGGGTGTGCGAGGTTCGCTACGGACTTCTGCACGCGGTGCAGGCGCAGGAGTGGGCGTTCGGGCGAGCGCGGCATAGGCCGTGCCTTCGTCGCCATTGGCCTCGTTCAGGGCAGCCGCACCGCTGGATGTGATGGAGGCAAACTGGACGTCGTCGGCAGGCTGGGCGCTGATGCCAAAGCCGCGCTGTTCGAAGAAGGCCTGGGCGACCTGGATGGTCTGGCCACGGCCACGGGCCCGTTCCAGTTCGAAGCCGGTGTCCATCAGGGCGGCGACATGGGCATTGCGGCTGGCCGTCGAACGACCGCCCAGGACGATGGTGATCAGCCGCTTGTTGCCGCGCACCGCCGAGGCCGCGAGGTTGAAGCCGGAGGCGTTGGTATAGCCCGTCTTCATGCCGTCGTAGCCGTTGCCGGAGTGCAGCAGGCCATTGGTGTTGCGGTATTCACGACCATTATAGGCCCAGTCGTGCTGGCCCAGGTAGGTATAGTACTGCGGATAGTCGCGCATGATGGCGCGGGCCAGGATGGACAGGTCGCGGGCTGTCGTAACCTGTCGGCTGTCGGGCAGGCCATTGGGATTGTAGTAGCGGGTCTGGGTCATGCCCAGTTCCTGGGCCTTCTGCGTCATCCGGGCCGCGAAGCGGTCGTTGGACCCACCCACATGTTCGGCGATCACCATGGCCATGTCGTTGGCGCTGCGTACCGCCGTGGCGCGCATGGCGTTGTCCAGGGTGATGGTCTGGCCAGCGGCGAGGCCAAGCTTGGACGGCGGCTCCCTGGCGGCGCGGGGTGAGACGGTCAGCACGTCCGTGAGTTTGACCTCGCCTTTCGAAATCGCCTCGAAGGTCACATACAGGGTCATCATCTTGGTGATGGAGGCCGGGAATCGCCTGGCGTCGGCATGGCGGGCGAACAGGACCTCGCCTGTTTCGGCGTCGACGACGATGGCGGCATAGCGGGCGTTGTCGCCGGACTGTGCGACCGGTGGAGTGGCCGCAGGCGTCAGACTCAGACCCACGATCAGGGCCAGTGACAGAAGTCCGCGACGGATCAGGGCGATGGTCTGCAACGGAAGGCCTCACTCTTTGACTAGCGCGACGGCGGCCCCACCACACGACGCTGACGATAGGACTAACATGCGCTCCGTCCGTTTCGAGAGGGTAAACAAGGCGTCAACAGGATTGTGAAGTCCGACTGACAGTTTTGTGCAGCGCACAATACGCCTTGACGTTTGTTCGCACATGCACCATATCACCCTCGTCGCGGCGGAATCGCCTGCTGCGAGAAAATTCAGTCGCGGGATCACTGCGACACCTCAGTTCAGGAGATTGTACCATGGCTGACACCGGTGAAACCGTGAAGAAGACCGTCGACGCTGCCAAGGCCTCGACCGAAAAGGCCCAGGCCACGTTCCAGGCCAATGCCGAGCAAGCCCAGGCTGCCGGTGCCAAGGTGTTCCGTGAAGCTGCCGACAAGTCGGCCGCCAGCCTCGCCGAGCTGAACGCGCACGGCAAGCAGAACCTGGAAGCCATGGTCGCCTCGGCTACCGCCGCCCAGAAGGGCGTCGAGACCCTGTCGGCCCAATCGGTCGCCTTCACCAAGAAATCCTGGGAAGACGGCGTCGCCGCCGCTCAGTCGATGACCCAGGCCCGTTCGATCCAGGAACTGCTGGAACTGCAAACCAGCTGGGCCAAGTCGGCCACCGAGGCCTATCTGGCCGAAGTGACCAAGGCGACGGACATCATGACCGCCTCGGTCAAGGACAGCTTCAAGCCCATCAACGAGCGCGTCACCGCCTCGGTCGAAAAATTCCAGGCCGCTCGCTAAGCGCCTGACCAAGTTAGTAGCGTAACAGGAAGGCCCCCGGAGCGATCCGGTGGCCTTTTTACTGTTGAGGGCATGCACGGCGTTGTCCCTCCCACCTGGGGGGAGGGTGGCTGAGCGCAGCGAAGCCGGGTGGGAGGGCGCGGCGCCTCGAGCGGGAGGGACAGGCGTCTGCGCCTGCGCAAACAAAGAGGTGACTTGTCGCATCTTCAATTCAGGGCATCATTGCCTATCTGATCCATCGACCTTCCCAACTGGATTACGAATGCCGCCGTCACGCAAGACCGGTGATCAGGACCAGGGCTCCGGCTCTGCCACGATCACCGAGACCAGGCCGAAACTTCAGAAGCCCTCGCTCTATCGGGTGCTGATCCTGAACGACGACTACACCCCGATGGAATTCGTCATCTATGTGCTGGAACGGTTCTTCCAGAAGAGCCGCGAGGACGCGACCCGCATCATGCTGCATGTGCATCAGCATGGCGTCGGGGTCTGCGGCGTGTTCACCTATGAAGTCGCCGAGACCAAGGTGGCCCAGGTGATCGAAACCGCCAGACGTCACCAGCACCCGCTGCAATGCACGATGGAAAAAGACTGAGAGGATAAGCTCCCATGCCCTCATTTTCACGTCCTCTCGAAGAGACCCTGCACCGCGCGGTGCACTATGCGAACGAGCGCAAGCACGAATACGCCACGCTGGAACACCTGCTGCTGGCGCTGATCGATGACCCCGATGCGGCTGGCGTGATGACCGCCTGCAATGTCGAGCTGGTCAATCTGAAGACAGCGCTGACGCTGTATGTCGATACCGACCTGGCGGCCCTGGCCACCAGCGATGGTGAGGACGCCAAGCCGACGGCGGGGTTCCAGCGCGTGATCCAGCGCGCGGTGATCCACGTCCAGAGCTCGGGCCGCGAGGAGGTCACGGGCGCTAACGTGCTGGTCGCCATCTTCAGCGAGCGCGAGAGCCACGCCGCCTATTTCCTGCAGGAGCAGGACATGACCCGCTACGATGCGGTGAACTATATCGCGCACGGTATTGCCAAGAAGGGCGGGGGCGAGACCCGTCCGGCCAAGGCCGGTGCCGCCAGCCCCGAGGATGCCGAGGATGCCGCCGCCGCCAAGACGGGCGGAGAGGCGCTGGAGGCCTATTGCGTCGACCTCAACGAGAAGTCGCGCAAGGGCAAGATCGACCCCCTGATCGGCCGTCATGGCGAGGTCGAGCGGGCCATCCAGATCCTGTGCCGCCGGACCAAGAACAACCCCCTTCTGGTCGGTGAGCCGGGCGTGGGCAAGACCGCGATCGCCGAAGGTCTGGCGCGCAAGATCGTCAACCATGAGGTTCCGGACGTGCTGGAAGGCGCGACCATCTATAGCCTCGACATGGGCGCGCTGTTGGCCGGCACCCGCTACCGCGGCGACTTCGAGGAGCGGCTGAAACAGGTCGTCAAGGAGCTGGAGAACCACGAGAACGCGATCCTGTTCATCGACGAAATCCACACGGTGATTGGCGCGGGCGCGACCTCGGGTGGGGCAATGGATGCGTCCAACCTGCTGAAGCCCGCCCTGGCGTCGGGCACCCTGCGCTGCATGGGATCGACGACCTACAAGGAATATCGCCAGCATTTCGAGAAGGACCGCGCCCTGGTGCGGCGCTTCCAGAAGATCGACGTCAACGAGCCGACGGTCGAGGACACGGTGAAGATCCTCAAGGGACTGAAGAGCTCCTACGAGGGGCACCACAAGCTGCGCTATACGGACGCCGCCATTCGCACGGCGGTGGAACTGTCTGCCCGCTACATGACCGACCGCAAACTGCCGGACAAGGCGATCGACGTGATCGACGAGGCGGGGGCGTCGCAGATGCTGTTGCCCGAATCCAAGCGCAAGAAGGTCATCGGCCAGAAGGAGGTCGAGGCCGTCATCGCCAAGATGGCCCGCATCCCCGCCAAGTCGGTCAGCAAGTCCGATACCGAGGGCCTGCGCCAGCTGGAGACCGATCTGAACCGCGTGGTCTTCGGCCAGTCGGCGGCGATCGAACAGGTCTCTGCGGCCATGAAGCTGGCTCGCGCCGGTCTGCGCGATCCGCAGAAGCCGATCGGGGCCTTCCTGTTCAGCGGCCCCACGGGCGTGGGCAAGACCGAGGTGGCCAAGCAGTTGGCGTCCACCCTGGGCATCGAGATGCAGCGCTTCGACATGTCCGAATACATGGAGCGCCATACCGTCAGCCGCCTGATCGGGGCCCCTCCGGGCTATGTCGGGCATGACCAGGGCGGCCTGCTGACCGATGCGGTGGATCAGCATCCGCATTCGGTGGTCCTGCTGGACGAGATCGAGAAGGCCCACCCGGACGTCTACAATATCCTGCTGCAGGTGATGGACAACGGCATGCTGACCGATGCGGTCGGCAAGAAGGTCGATTTCAGGAACACCATCCTGATCATGACCACCAATGCCGGGGCCGCCGACAATGCCAGGGCCTCCATCGGCTTTGGCCGGGGCAAGGTCGAGGGCGAGGACGACAAGGCCATCCAGCGGCTGTTCGCGCCGGAGTTCCGCAACCGCCTGGACGCCATAGTGGCCTTCAAGGCGCTGGACGCCGAGACGATCAAGTCGGTGGTGACCAAGTTCATGATCCAGCTGGAGGTCCAGCTGGCGGATCGCAACATCACCATCGAACTGTCGGACGAAGCCAACGACTGGCTGGCCAAGAACGGCTTCGACGAACTGTATGGCGCACGTCCCCTGGCGCGGGTCATTCAGGAACACATCAAGAAGCCGCTGGCCGACGACATCCTGTTCGGACGCCTGACGCGCGGCGGCCATGTGAAGGTGGAGCTGAAGGACGGCAAGATCGCCTTCGACATCACCCCGACCAAAGGCGCGCCGGAAAAGGTGGCCGAGGACGCTGACGTCGTGGCGGACTGACGGTAATCTTCCCCTAACAGGGGAGGAATAATCCAAAGAAAAGGATGCCAAGGCGTGAGGAGGCGTGAGCCGTCGACAATGCGCAAGGTCATTCGGGCGCTTCTTGTCCTGTCGGCCTTCCTGCTAGCCGGACTGCTCATATATGGGGGCTGGCTAGCGTGGATCGTGTGGGATCAGTGCCTCAACGCACCTAGCTGCTAGCTAGTTTTGTCAAATATGCATATGCTAAAGAAAAAGGCCCGGGCATCGCTGCCCGGGCCTTTTGTCTGTGTGGACAGGCCTCGCCTTAGCGGCGGCGACCCAGGCCGCCCAGCAGCACGGCCAGACCGGCGACGATGCCGGTGGTCAGCAGGGGCTTGCGGCGGGCGAAGTCCAGACCCTGGCGGGCCTTGTCCTGATACTGGACCGGGGCCTTCTCGACCAAGCCGTCCAGGCCGTCGATGACGCGGCCATAAGCGTCCAGGGCCTTGCCCTTGACCTGGTCCAGCTTGCCTTCGGCCTGCAGACGATCGTTGCCGGTCAGGCCGCCGACGCCATCCTTGATACGGCCGCCGACAGTGTTGGCGGCGCCTTCGATACGTTGGTCGGTCATGGAGAAATCCTCTCGAATGAATGGGTGCCGGGGAGGCGTGCCGTCATAGCGCAGAGAGGGGCGGGGGGTTCCGTTTCGACCATGAAACCTTGGTAACGCCTTGGCCTAACCCACCTTCACCCGCGTCGCCGCCTCGGGCAGGTCTTCCCCGAAAGCCCGCTGGTAGAACTCCGCGATGGTCGGCCGTTCCAGTTCGTCGCACTTGTTCAGGAACGTCAGGCGGAAGCTGAGACCGACGTCGCCGTTGAAGATGATGGCGTTCTGGGCCCAGGTGATGACGGTGCGGGGGCTCATGACGGTGGAGATGTCGCCGTTCATGAAGGCGTTGCGGGTCATGTCGGCGACGCGGACCATGGCGGCAATCTTGCGCTTGCCCTCGGCGTCGGCCCATTCGGGGACCTTGGCGGCCACGATCTCGGCCTCCACGTCGTGGTCGAGGTAGTTCAGGGTGGTGACGATGTTCCAGCGGTCCATCTGGCCCTGATTGATCTGCTGGGTGCCGTGATAGAGGCCGGATGTGTCGCCCAGGCCGATGGTGTTGGTCGTGGCGAACAGGCGGAAGAAGGGGTTGGGCCGGATCACGCGGTTCTGGTCCAGCAGGGTCAGACGGCCCTGCGCCTCCAGCACGCGCTGGATCACGAACATCACATCGGGACGGCCGGCGTCGTATTCGTCGAACACCAGGGCGATCGGGCGCTGGATAGCCCAGGGGAGCATGCCCTCGCGGAACTCGGTGATCTGTTTGCCGTCCTTCAGGACGATGGCGTCCTTGCCGACCAGGTCGATCCGGCTGACGTGGCTGTCCAAATTCACGCGCACCAGTGGCCAGTTCAGGCGGGCCGCGACCTGTTCGATATGGGTCGACTTGCCGGTGCCGTGATAGCCCTGGACCATGACGCGGCGGTCGAAGCTGAAGCCCGCGCAGATGGCCAGGGTGGTCTGGGGGTCGAAGCGATAGCTGTCGTCGATTTCCGGCACATGGCTGTCGCGTTCGGCGAAGACCGGCACGGTCATGTCGCTGTCGACGCCGAAAATCTCGCGCACGGTGGCGCGGCGATGCGGCTCTAGGGTCAGGAGGGGGTCGGGCGTGGCGTCGAACAGGGTGGTCATGCGCCACCCTTAGAAAACCGGACGGGCCCGGTCCAGCGCCGCGTGTGCGCTACGGGCCAGGGTGACGTTGCGACGCGGTCGTTTCAGATAGAGGTGTGGCGGACGGCGCGCTTGCCTCGGGCCATGCGCACCAGCGCGGCGATATGCTTGACGAAGGCCGAGCCGCTGAAGACCTGCAGGTCGACGCCTGACAGGTCGCCGCCGCCCGAGTAATAGGGGCTCGATTTGCGGTTGGTTTTAGTTTCCAGCGTTTTCATGATTTCAGCGCTCCCCGCGCTTCGAACAATGATAACGGTGTGGTTCAGTTTTTGTTCCGTGACACAAAATAAAAGGCGCGAAGGACAACAATCCTTCGCGCCATCGAAAACTATTTATCCGAAGTAATGGATGCCAGTTTTATTCGGCGCTCAACGCCACATCCACATTGCCGCGCGTGGCATTGGAGTAGGGGCAGACCTGGTGGGCCTTCTGGATCAGGTCGTCGATGACCGCCTGATCCAGGCCATGGTCGGTGACCTTCAGGGCGATATCCAGGTTGAAGCCCTCGCCGCGCGTATTCTTGCCGAAACCGACGGTGGAGTGGATCTTCGTGTCCGCACCGACAGGGGTGCCCGCCTTGCCGCTGACCAGATGCAGGGCACCCAGGTAGCAGGCGGCATAGCCTGTGGCGAACAGCTGCTCCGGATTGGTGCCGTCGCCGCCCTTGCCGCCCATTTCGGTCGGGGTGGACAGTTTGACATCGATCTTGCCGTCGTCAGTGGCCGAGCGACCGTCTTCGCGTCCGCCGCCCGAGGCGGTGGCGTGGGCCTTGTAGAGAACGTCCATGGGAGAGCTCCTGTGTTGGGGCTCCTTAGCTAGGCACGACCCGGCCCAATGCTAGGCCGCCAGCCCGGCCTTCTTCAGCGTCTTGTAGGCCTTGATGACGTTCTGGAGCTTGATCTCGGCACCACGGTCGCCCTGGTTCAGGTCGGGATGGAAGCGTTTGAGCAGCTCGTGGTAGCGGGCCTTGACCCCGGCCTTGTCGGTGCGGGCGTCCAGATCGAGGTCGGCCAAGGCGGCGCGTTCCAGCTTGCCGAGGCGCAGGGTATCCTCACCGGCGGGCGAGGCCTGTTCCTGGGTTCGGCGACCGAACAGGCCGAAGCTGTCGCGCCAGGTGCCCGGATCGACCTTGGACTTGCCCCGCTTGGCGGCATCGGCGGCGGCCTCGCGCGTATTGGCCCCGGCCTTCATCTCCCAGGTCGGGCGACCGCCGGTCATGGCCTCGTTTTCCTTGGCGGCGCGAATCTCGGCCTCGGACATGCCGGCGTAGAAGTTCCAGCTCTTGTTATATTCGCCCGCGTGCTTCTGACAGAAATCGTAGAAGTCATTCAGCCGCTCGCGCGACTTGGGCGCACGGGCGGTTGCGGCCTGACGGCAGTCGGGCCAGTTGCAAGGTTTCTGGCCCGGCTTCAGATGCAGGACATCGGCCTTGGCCGCCTCCTCTTCGGGGCGGGGCGGCTTGATCCGCATGTCGGTGAAGCGGGGCTTGTATTGAAAGTCGTTCGGCATCGCACGAAGTGTAAGGCTGATTTGGACTTCAACAAGGACAAGACCATGCCAGATGGCCCGATTGCGACGATTATCCGCGAAAAACTGACCGCAGCCCTGTCGCCGACCCGTCTGGAGCTGGAAGACGACAGCGCGCGACACGCCGGACACCATCATGAAGGGGGGATGGACGCCCAGCCGGGCGGGGAGAGCCACTTCAATCTGACGGTGGTGTCGAGCGCCTTCGAGGGTCAGGCGCGGGTACAACGTCAGCGGACGATCAACACCCTGCTGCGGGATCAGTTGGCGGGGCCGGTCCATGCCCTTTCCATAAAGGCATTGACGCCCGCTGAAGAGGCCGACACCGGCCGATAGAGGATTTGCGCAGGCAGCGAACAGTCATATCACGCCGTTCACCCCGTCTTAGAAGGTTGTCCGTAGCCTGACATCTGGGGTTGAGCGGCTGCGGGACGGGTGATGGTTGAATCGGACGGGATCGGCAAGGCGCTGGCGGGTGAACAGCGCCCGGGCGAAGCTGCCCAGGCCCTGCGCGCGATCCTGCAAACTCAGTATCTGCGCTATCTGATCATTGCCAGCTGGGCCGTGGGCCTTCTGGCGACCGTGGGACCGGTAAATGCGTCGATATGGTTCGTCGGGACCGTTGCGGCAGGGGCTTTGCGTGGTCAGGTCGAGAAGGGCGTCAGTGCCCGTGTCGGCTCTGGCTGGGGCATGGTATTCCCGATCGTGGCCACCGCGACAACGGCGGCCTGGGCCGTCGCGCCTTTGCTGGCATGGTTCTCTGGCCATCCGTTCGGACACCCGCTGGCGATGGCGTTGCTGATATCCGGCTATGTCCTGGTTTTTGCGCAGCTGCGCAGTTCGCCGCGCCAGGCGGTTGTGATCTCCTCGCCCTATGGTGCCGCAGCCTTGATCATTCTGGTGTCTCTGTGGGGGACGCCGCTATTCTGGTCATTCCTGGCGGTAGTGCCCTTTATCGCTGCGGGCCTTTTCGTGCTGGTGACCATGACGATGCTACGCGAAGACCGGATCACGGCCTTTCAGGAGCATCAGGCTCATCTTATCGCGGAATTGGAGGCTGCACGCGACAGGGCCAATGCGGCCAGCGATGCCAAGTCCAACTTCCTTGGGGTCATTTCGCATGAGCTGCGTACCCCCATGAATGGCGTGCTTGGGGCCGCACAACTGCTGGCATCGACGCGGCTGGAAGCCAGTCAGCGCGAGTATCTGTCGATCATCCGAAATTCCGGAGACAATCTTCTAAGCCTGCTGAACGACATCTTGGACATGACCAAGATCGAGGCGGGTCGAATGACCTTCGAGGTCGTCGACATCGTCAGCGACGATTTGCACAAGCGCGCAGCAGGTCCTTTCCAGGCCCAGGCTGAAGCCAAGGGGCTGACCTTCGTGTCGCGCTTCGAGGGCGAAGTGCCGTCCATAGTGCGCGGGGACCCGCTTCGTGTGTGTCAGGTTCTGCACAATCTTCTGTCCAACGCCGTCAAATTCACCGACGCGGGCGAGATTCGCTATGTCGTTAAAGGAACACGTCTGGCGGATGACCGGGTCCGGTTCGACTTCGCCGTCACGGATTCAGGGGCGGGGATTGCTCCCGACGATCTGGAGCGGCTGTTCCAGCCGTTTACCCAGGTCGATGCCTCTTCGACGCGCCGATTTGGCGGAACAGGCCTGGGCCTGACCATCGCGCGGCGCATGGCCAACATCATGCACGGCGATATCCTTGTGGAATCTACCGTGGGCCAAGGCTCGACCTTCACATTTTCGGTCGAGGCCGAGGTGGTGGAATGGACAAGCCAGGCCGCAGCCGAACCCATCCACGCCGACATCGATGACGGGCGGGCGCTGCACGTCCTGATCGTCGAGGACCATCCCGTCAACCGCATGATTCTGGAAGCGTGGATGGGGTCGGCGGGGCATGCGTCCTCGACCGCCGAAAACGGCCAGGTCGCGGTGGATGTCGCGTCTGGACAGCGCTTTGACCTGATCGTCATGGACGTCAACATGCCGGTGATGGACGGATTGGCGGCGACACGCGCGATTCGCGCCGTTGCAGGTCTGAACGCGGAAACCCCCATTGTAGTGCTGTCTGCTTCTGCCCGGCGCGAGGACCACGAGGCGGGACTGGAGGCCGGGGCTGACGCCTATCTGAACAAGCCGATCGATTTTGCAGCACTGGCGCGGGTCATGAACCGCGTTGGAGGTGGCCGTGCAGGCGTTCGAAGCCTTGTGGACAGCGGAGAGACCTCGGCCGCTGCATGAATGGGAGCTGAGCAAAGCTGTTCAGACCTGCCTCAGGGGCGCTCCGGCATTGTGGGGTCAAGTCGAAATGGTTCGACCGCCTAAGGAGCCCACCATGAACAAGATCCTCACCGCTACGCTGGCTGCCGTGATCGCCGGCTCGACCATGGGCGTCGCCACCGCCGCCGACGCACAGTCCCGCAACGATCGTCAGGATCGCCGCGAACAGCGCGACGACCGCCGCGACTACCGCGAAGACCGTCGTGAATTCCGTCAGGACCAACGCGAGGACCGGCGCGAATATCGTCAGGATCAGCGCCAGTATGCCCGCTGGCAGCAGTCGCAGCGCCGCTACAATGCGTCTCGCTATGTCGCTCCGCGCGGCTATGCGGTTCGTCAGTGGTCCTATGGCCAGCGCATGCCGGTCCAGTATCGCGACAGCCGCTACGTCGTCAGCGACTACGGCCGCTATGGCCTGCGTCAGCCGCCCCGTGGCTACCACTATGTCCGCAGCGGCAATGACGTCGTTCTGACCGCCGTTGCGACGGGTCTGATCACGGCCGTGATCGCGGGGCTGTTCAACTAAGCCAGGTCCAAAACCGAGACTGCGCCCCGGAAGGAGACTTCCGGGGCGTTTTCGCGTTTGGTGCTCATCTGCCGCCGAACGGAACCGCATGCGCGCCTTTGCCGAACTTCTGGACCGTCTGTCGTTGACGGCGTCGCGCAATGCCAAGCTGGTGCTGGTGCGCGACTATCTGAGGGTCACGCCCGATCCCGACCGGGGCTGGGCGCTGGCGGCGCTGACGGGCGACCTGACGTTCGATGCGGCCAAGCCGGCGATGATCAGGAAGGCGACGGAAGCGCGGGTCGATCCGGTGCTGTTCGGCTGGTCCTATGACTATGTCGGCGACCTGGCCGAGACAGTGGCGCTGATCTGGCCGGTCGATCCCGCACACCGGCCCAATCGCGAGCCGGAACTGTCGGAGGTGGTGGAGGCGTTGCGTCAGGCGTCGCGGGCCGAGGTCCGGCCCCTGCTGGAGGGCTGGCTGGACGCGCTGGAGCCCAAGGCGCGGTGGGCGCTGCTGAAGCTGATGACCGGCGCTTTGAGGGTGGGACTGTCGGCACGGCTGGCCAAGACGGCGGCGGCAATGGTGCGACCGGCCGCGGTGGCCGAACCGCCCGATCCGGAGGGCGGGGAAGGGACTGTGTCGCTGGAGCCGGTCACGGCCTCTGACATCGAGGAAATCTGGCATGCGCTGACGCCGCCCTATGAGGACCTGTTCGCCTGGCTGGAGGGGCGCAGCGAGCGGCCCAGCGGCGATGCGCCGGGGCGGTTCCGGCCCGTGATGCTGTCGGTCGCGATCGACGAGGCGGTGGATTTCGCACGGCTGGATCCCGCCGACTATGTTGCCGAATGGAAATGGGACGGCATCCGCGTTCAGGCCGTGCGCGAACAAGGAGTGCAGAAGCTGTATTCCCGGACGGGCGACGAGATATCGGCGGCCTTTCCCGATGTCATGGCCGGGTTGTCCTTCGAGGGGGCGATCGACGGCGAGCTGGTCGTCTGGCGTGACGGCCAGGTTGCGGCGTTTGGCGACCTGCAGCAGCGGCTCAACCGCAAGACGGCGGATGCGGCCATGCTCGAGAAGTATCCCGCCGCCATCGTGGCCTATGACCTGCTGGCCGAGGAGGGGGAGGACCTACGAGGCCTGACGCTGGCCGCGCGGCGACCCCGGCTGGAAGCCTTGGTGGCGCGCAACGGGGCGGGGACGCTGCACCTGTCTCCGCTGGTGGAGTTCGACGACTGGGAGGAGCTGGTGCCGCTGCGGCTCGATCCGCCGGTCGGGGCGGCGGCTGAGGGGCTGATGCTCAAACGCAAGGATAGCGTCTATGTCGGCGGAAGACCCAAGGGGCCGTGGTTCAAATGGAAGCGCGATCCGCATGTGATCGACGCAGTGCTGATGTACGCCCAGCGCGGGCACGGCAAGCGCTCCAGCTTCTATTCCGACTATACCTTCGGCGTCTGGACCGAGGAGGGGACGCTGACCCCGGTCGGCAAGGCTTACTTCGGCTTTACGGACGAAGAGTTGAAGCAGATCGACAAGTTCGTGCGCGACAACACGGTCGATCGGTTCGGCCCGGTCCGGTCTGTGAAGGCCGAGCCGGATTTCGGTCTGGTGCTGGAGATTGCCTTTGAGGGGCTGAACCGGTCGACGCGGCACAAGTCGGGCGTGGCCATGCGGTTTCCCCGCGTCAGCCGCATCCGCTGGGACAAGCCGGCGCGCGAGGCGAACACGCAAGGCGATGTGATGCACCTGCTGGAATCGCTGGAACGTAGCGGTGGAAGACTGGTCCGGTAACCAACTTGCTTAGTGTGGTTGCAATGGGAGGTGGTATATCGACGATCAGGGTTGGAGCGGTGACTGCAGGTGTTGAGAGTGCCCGATCTGTCGTTTCTGGCCAAACCGCCGCCGCTGAAGGTCGGCGTGGACATGCCGGATCGCTATCGCATCACTTTGGCGACCATGATCACGGAGCCGTGGCTGCTGTTCGGGGCTTGGGCGGCGGGCGGGCTGGTTCTGGCGCTGTTGGGGTTCTGGCAGATCGCCCTGATAACCAGCGGTATCGGTACATTGGTGGATATGGGGTTCCAGCGCCACCTGCGGCGTCTATGGACCGCTGAACCCATCGATCCCCGGGTGGGTGTGCGTGGGTTGGTGCCGATCGTGGCGTCTCGGTTCAGCCTTGGCGTGGCAGGATCCATCGCGGCAGTGGTGACGACCCACAGCCCGGCGATCATGGCGGTCGTCATGATGCTGCAGGCGTGGTCGATCTGTGTGGCCATGGCGCAGTTCAACGCGGTGCCTCGTCTGTTCGTGACCGCCATTTCACCACCACTGTTCGCCGTCGTCGTTTCCATGTGGCCTTACGTGCTGACTCCGGCGGGGCCAGCGCTGGCGGGATCGATGGCTCTGCTGGTCGCCATTCTGGTCGTGATCGGACGACAGGCGGGCGAGGTCTGGCGTGCCTGGAGCGAATCCTGTGCCGAGAATGCAAAGCTGATCGCGGATCTGCAGGCGGCGCGTATGGCCGCCGATGCGGCGTCGCAGGCCAAATCGACGTTCCTGGCGACCATGAGTCATGAGGTCCGCACGCCGCTGAACGGTATCCTGGGCATGACGCAACTGATGGCCATGAATCCGCTGGACAAGATGCAGCGGGAACGGGTCGAGGTGATCAGGCGATCGGGCGAAACGCTTCTGGGGACGCTGAATGCGGTGCTGGACCTGTCACGGATCGAGGCCGGGCGGCTGGAACTTACGGACGGCATCGTCCACCCCGCCCAGATCGCATCGGACAGTGTCAGCACCTTTGCCGCCTCGGCGGGGTTGAAGGGGCTGTCCCTGACATCGTCGGCGGGGCCCGAGGTGGCGGGAGCCTTCCGCGGTGATCCGGTCAGGCTGCGCCAGGTGGTCGATAATCTGGTCGGTAACGCGATCAAGTTCACGTACGACGGGGGCGTTCATGTCTCGGTCGCCGTGCTGGGTGGGCAACTGGTGTTCGAGGTGCGCGACACCGGGCCGGGCATTGCGGCTGAAGATCTGGCGCGGGTTTTCAGGCCTTTCGAACAGGCCGACGGATCGCATCGACGCGCGCACGAGGGGTCCGGTCTGGGTCTCGCCATCTGTCTGCAACTGGCGGAACTGATGAAGGGTCGGCTCGAGGCCGAAAGTGACGTGGGGCACGGCAGTGTGTTTCGGTTGGTTGTCCCCGCCGAAGTGGCGGAGATGACTGACGACGCAACCGCGCAGCCTGTTGCCGACACGCTGGACAGCTTCTCGGTGCTGGTGGCCGAGGACAATGCGACGAACCGTACAGTCATCCGCAGCCTTCTGGAGCATCTGGGAGCGCGACCGCATATGGTCGAGAATGGTCAGGAGGCAATCGATGCCCTGCGTATGCGCCCGTTCCAGGTGATACTGATGGATGTCCAGATGCCCGTGCTGGACGGGCTGGCGGCGACCCGCGCGATACGAAGAGGTGAGGGCGGAATGGTCGGTACCCATGTGCCGATCATCGGTCTGACCGGCAACGCTATGGATCATCAGGTGGCGGAATGTCTGGCGGCGGGGATGACCTCGGTCGTTCCCAAGCCCATACAGTTGCCGATCCTTGTTCGGGCCATCAATGCGGCAATGGTCGATATAGAAACCGAGCCGCGCCGGGCAGGTTCGGGGTTCTAATCCGCGAGACAGGCGTTAAACCCGCCGCATGCTTTCAAACTCCCTGACCGAAACCGTGACCCAGGCCGTGGCCGCCGGCGAGAAGGCCGTGGCCGTCGATACTGCCATGATCGCCAAGCTGACCGACATGGCCGGCGACTTTGCGATCAATCTGTCGATCGCCATGTTGATCCTCGTCGCGACGGTGTTCGCGGCGAAATGGGCGTCGAGGGCTACGCGGACCGCCTTGGGCCGGGTCAGAGGCTTTCGCCATGATCCGACGGTGCTCAGCTTTGCCGTACAGGTGGTGCGGGTGCTGGTCTATGTGATCGGCTTCATCGCCGTGTTGCAGCGACTGGGCGTGCAAACGACCTCGATCATCGCGGTGCTGGGGGCAGCCTCGCTGGCGGTGGGCCTGGCCTTGCAGGGCACGCTGTCAAACGTGGCGGCCGGGGTGCTGCTGCTGATCCTGAGGCCCTACAAGGTGGGAGATGTGATCGATATCGGTGGCGTCAGTGGCTCCGTGCAGCGGCTGGACCTGTTCGTCACGCAGATGTCGAATGCCAATAATCACAAGATTGTCGTGCCGAACTCGAAAGTTCTGGGCGATGTCATCCTGAACCTGTCGGGTCAGACGACGCGACGGGTCGAAATCAACTTCACTGTCGGCTACGGCGAAGACTTGGCCCGGACACGACAGGTGCTTTGCGATGTGGCAGCCGGGCATGACAAGGTGTTGGGTGATCCCCTGCCCTGGTCCGGCGTAACCGGGCTGCTGGACAGTGCGGTCCAGGTCACCTTGCATGCCTGGGTCAACTCTGGCGACTGGTGGCAGACGCAAGCCGATCTTATGCAGGCCGGCAAGGAAGCTCTGGACGCGGCGGGGATCGAAATCCCGTTCCCGCACCAGGTCGCCGTTCCCTATGGCGACGAAGGCGATACCCTGCCGACTGTGGTGACAGTACAGCGTCCCAAGGAACCATAGGCCCATGCGCTACGACTTCGGCTCGGACAACACGGCGGGCATGGCCCCATCGGCGCTGAAGGCGCTGGGCGAGGCCAATGCAGGCTATGCCCGGGCTTACGGCGCGGATGAGATCACTCAGCGGGCGGCGGACCAGATACGCCAACGGCTGGATGCAGATGCCGAGGTGCGGTTCGTGTTTTCCGGCACGGCGGCCAATGCCATCGCTCTTTCGATGCTGGCCCAGCCACACGAAGCGGTGCTGGCGCACCACGCGGCGCACATCTGCACGGACGAGACGGGGGCACCGGGATTCTTCGGGCACGGCGTGGGCTTGATCGGCCTGCCCGGCTTTTCGGGTAAGATCGAACCGTTGGCCCTGACGGCGGCGCTGGAAGAACCGGTGGTCGGCCATCGCCAGCCTGCGGCGGCACTGAGCGTGACCCAGTGTACCGAATATGGCGCTGTCTATTCCGAGGAGGAGTTGCGGCATCTGATCGAGCCCGTGAAGCTACGCGGTTTCGGCGTGCATATGGACGGCGCACGACTGGCCAATGCGGCAGCGGCGGGGTTCGATCTGACCCAGATCGCGCGGCTAGGTGTCGATATTCTGGTGTTCGGCGGAGCCAAGGCGGGGGCGCACTGTACCGAGGCCATCGTGATGTTTGACAAGGCCCTGGCCCGGCGCATCGACAACAGGTTGAAACAGGCCGGGCAGACGGCGTCCAAGGCGCGGTTCCTGGCAGCGCCGTTTCTGGGTTTGCTGGAGAGCGGCGACTGGGAGGGCGGGGCGGCGCATGCCAATTTGATGGCGCGGCGGCTGGCAGAGGGGATCGCAAGTCGTTCGGCCTTCGTGCTGGCGCACCCGGTGGAGGCGAATGCGGTCTTCGTGAGGATGCCGCAGGAGGCGCATGCGCGGCTGAATGCGCTGGGCTGGGCCTGCTACATGTTCGACGATGGCTCGGTGCGGTTTGTCTGTTCCTGGGCCACGGAACCGGACGTCGTGGATGAACTGGTTGAAGCCATCGCCACGCTGTGACGGGCTTGCCTGCGGCAAAAGGCTGACTATCTGGCAGGAACGAAGGGTGGCCATCCTCGTTCACCGATTGACTGCCGCAACTTTCGGCAGCCCAAGGGGCAAGCGCGTATGACATCAGCGGCCTATGCGACCACGCCGACGTCGGGGTGGGTGGACCGCTACAAGGCGGTACGCGCGGCCATGCCAGCGCTGGCCGAGGGGCTGTCCGCAGAGGATCTGGCGGCCCAGTCCATGGCGGATTGCAGCCCCGGAAAATGGCATCTGGCGCATACGAGCTGGTTCTTCGAGGCGATGCTGCTGAGCCAGGAACCGGGCTATGTGCCGGTGGATGCTCGCCTGCAGGCCCTGTTCAACAGCTATTACGAGGCGCTGGGCGAGCGGGTGAACCGTTTCGAACGCGGCCTGACGACCCGACCGTCGCTGGCTGAGGTGCTGGCCTACCGGGCCGAGATCGACCGTCGGATGATCGACTGGCTGGAGCGGACCGATCTGGATGCCTGTCAGGTCTATCTGCTGACCCTGGGCTTTCATCATGATCAGCAGCATCAGGAGCTGTTCCTGATGGATATCCTGAACCTGATGTCGCGCTCGCCGCTGGAGCCGGCGGCCTATGCCGTGGAGCCGCGAGGGCGAGTGCTGGAGGCGGCGCGGGGCGGCAAGGTCGCATTCGAAGGCGGGCTTTGCCGGATCGGGCATGACGCCGAGGGTTTTGCCTTCGACAATGAAGGTCCGTCGCATCGACAGTGGCTGGAGCCGTATCGTCTGGCGGCGGATCTGGTGACCAATGGTGACTGGCTGCGGTTCATCGAGGACGGTGGGTATCGGCGGGCCGAGCTGTGGTTGTCCGACGGCTGGGCAGCAGTGAAGGCCGAGGGCTGGGAAGCCCCACTGTACTGGCACCGCGAGGATGAAGGTTGGTCGGTCATGACCCTGGCAGGGCGCGTCCCCGTCGATCCGGCGGCTCCGGTACGGCACATCAGCCTCTACGAGGCCGACGCCTATGCGCGCTGGGCCGGGAAGCGTCTGCCGACCGAGGGTGAATGGGAACACGCCGTGCGCTCGCGGCCCGAGGCCTTTTCGAATGCCTTCGGCGAGATTTGGCAATGGACGTCCAGCGCCTACGGACCTTATCCGGGTTTTCAGCCGACCGAAGGCACGGCCTCGGAATACAACGGCAAGTTCATGGCCAACCAGATGGTATTGCGGGGCTCCAGCTTTGCGACGCCGGAGGAACATGGGCGGGTCAGCTATCGCAACTTCTTCTATCCGCAACAAAGGTGGGCCTTCATGGGACTTCGACTGGCCGAGGACGCGCCCAGACAGGCAGAGGCAAAGACGCGCGATGGAGAGGTGGCCCGGTTCCGGCGCGACCTGACCGCGGGCCTGTCGCAGTCGCCCAAGGTCGCCTCGCCCAAATGGTTCTATGACGCGCGCGGCTCGGACCTGTTCGAGGACATCACCCGCCTGCCGGAATACTATCCGACCCGGCAGGAGGCGGCGCTGTTGCGCACGGTGGCGCCGAAATGGGCCGACCTGTTCGGGCCTGATGCGGTTCTGGTCGAGTTCGGCTCGGGGGCCAGCGAGAAGACGCGGATCGTCCTGGATGCCGCGCCGGGACTGGCCGCCTATGTGCCAATCGATATCAGCGCCGATGCGTTGAACGGCGCGGTCGCACGCATCAGTGAGGGCTATCCCGATCTGAAGGTCGTGCCGCTGGTCGGCGACTTCCTGCACATGCCGCCCCTGCCTGAGGGCATCGGTTCGGGACGACGAATCGGCTTCTTCCCAGGGTCGACGATCGGCAATCTGGAGCGGGACGAGGCGATCGCCTTCTTGAAGTCTGCACGCAGCCTGCTGGACAAGGATGCGCTGTTCATCCTGGGCGTGGATCTGGTGAAGGAGCCAGAGGCCCTGATCGCCGCCTATGACGATGCGGCTGGGGTGACAGCGGCGTTCAACCGCAATCTGCTGGTGCGGGCCAATTCCGAACTCGAAGCCGATTTCGATGTGGACGCCTTCGCACATGAGGCGCGCTGGAATGCGGAGGCGCAGCGGATGGAGATGCATCTGGTCGCCACCCGTGACATGGAGGTGACCATCGGCGGCACGCGCGTGTCCTTCGTCGAGGGCGAGACGATCCACACCGAAAGTTCGCGCAAGTTCACCGAGGACACGGTCCGCGAACTGGCCACGGCGGCCGGCTGGACGGTCACGGCGTTCGAAACCGGCGAAGCGCCGTCTGTGGCCCTGGCCCTGCTGGGCGCCTGACGGCGGGCATGAAAAAGGCGGCTCCGAAACCGGAAGCCGCCTGATTCTTTTCTGCCTTCAGCCTGCTACTCGGCGGGCGGCGCATCCTTGGGGTTGCGCGTTCCATGCGAAGCCTCACCACCCTTGCGGCCCGCCTGGGCAGCCAGACTGCGGTCTTGAGAGAAGCTGCGCTTTTCGCTGGGCACGCTGGCCCCGCCCTTGCGAGCGATTTCGCGTTGACGCTCCGGGTCCATGGAGGCGAATCCGCGTTTGGAAACGCCGGAGGCTCTTGTCGGCTGTCCTTGAGCCATCGGTTCATCCTTTCGAGAAACTGTAACGGTCCGTGAAAGAACCCTCTGCCTACGGTCCGGTTCCGGGGTGGGACCTCACGGATTTGAGAGAGTTACGGAGCGCGAACGGGGCCGGACGTTACCCTGCGTCATGCGGTCGCGAGTCGCCTTCTCCGCCGCCACCGGGTTCCAGAGGCGGAACCTCGTCAGGCGTGCTGGCAGGGTCGATGTCTGGTCCCGGTGTGTCAGGAGGCAGGATATCGGGTTGGGGTGTTCCGGGTGGGGTGGGTTCAATAAAGGTCATGGCGATCTCCTCTGGAAAGAAGAACGGGCAGGGACGTCGGTTGTTCACCCTGATCGACACGAGGGGCGGAACTGGTCCGTGGCGGGTGGATTGATCCAGTCCCATCCCGCTCTGACCCAGGACGATCCGATGACAGACACGACCGCAAATCCTTATGGCACCGACATCGCAGACGATGATCTGAACACGCCTTCAGCCACTCTGGAGCGGCAGGCCGATGCCCTGCTGCGATCGGGCGAGGACAAGACATTCGGGTCCCCCCAGCCGCTGCGCCGCGCGGTGCAGGAGGATGCGCAAGCCGCTGCCGACTGGAGCCGCACGCGGGTCGTGCGGGTCCGTAGCGCCATCGAGGGCGAGCCGGTAAAGTCCAGCGTGATCGCGCTGGGCGTCGGCGTGATTATCGGGCTGCTGCTGTCCCGATAAGCCGCTCGCTCAGGATGGACCGGATGCAGGGCGCGCGATCGGCGCGCGCTGCATCGCGGCGTCCGACACGAAGGGGTTGGTCCTCCGCTCGGCCCCGAAGGTCGAGGCCGGGCCGTGCCCTGGAACGAACTGAACATCGTCGCCCAGGGGCCATAGCTTGGTGACGATGGACTGAAGCAGGGCTTCGGGGTCGCTGCGCGGAAAGTCGGTACGCCCGACCGATCCGGAAAACAGCACGTCGCCGACCTGGGCGAACCGGGCCTCGCGGTTGAAGAAGATCACATGGCCGGGGGTGTGACCCGGGCAGTGATAGACATCCCACGCTGTCTCGCCCAGCGTGACCGTGTCGCCGTCGGCCAGCCAGCGGGTCGGCGTGAAGGGGCGCGCCTCGGGTACGCCATAGGCCAGGCCATGCTGAGCCAGGTCGTCGATCCAGAACTGGTCGTCCGGATGGGGGCCGATGACGTCCAGCCCCGTCTTCTCCTGCATGTCGGCCACGCCGCCGCAGTGATCCAGATGGCCATGAGTGACCCAGATGGCGTCCAGCTTCAGGCCCTGTTTCTGGACGGCAGCCAAGAGGGCATCGACCGAGGCACCCGGATCGATCAAGGCCGCCTTCATCGTCTTGCGGCACCACACCAGGGTGCAATTCTGTTGCAGCGGAGTGACGGGAAAGACGGCGACGCCGATGGGGGCAGGGGACTGAGTCATGCGCAGGAGATAGCGGTACGGGCCGAAGGTGGCCAGTCCGGGCGGCTGGCGCGTTGACCTTTGCGCCTGGCATCGACATAAGGGCGGGCTTCGAGGTGCCGCTCTGCAAGGGGCGGCCCTTCTTGCTTTATCCCCATCGCGCGCGCCCGCCCCAGTGGCGCCGCCACAGAGCGTTAGAAGTCCGACCATGCAAGTCGTCGAAAAGTCCACCGAAGGTCTGAGCCGCGTCATCGCGGTGACCGTCCCCGTCGCCGAGCTGAACAGCAAGCTGGATGCAAAGCTGAAGGAAGTCGCGCCGCAGATGAAGCTGAAGGGCTTTCGTCCTGGCAAGGTGCCGGTCGCGCACGTCAAGAAGACCTTCGGCCGCGACTTCATGGGCGAGATCATCAACGACACCCTGAACCAGACCAGCCAGAAGGCCCTGGACGACGCCAAGCTGCGTCCCGCTGCGCCCGCCGAGATGAAGCTGATCTCGGACATGGACAAGGTCGTCGCCGGTCAGGAGGACCTGTCCTACGAGATGGCGCTGGAAGTCATGCCCGACTTCACGCCGGTCGATCCCAAGACGCTGAAGCTGAAGCGCCCGACCTATGAGGCGACCGACGCCGATCTGGACGAGGCGCTGACCGAACTGGCCGGCCAGGCCAAGTCGTACGAAGACAAGAAGGGCAAGGCCGTGAAGGCCGCCGAGGGCGACGAGGTCACCATCGACTTCCTGGGCAAGCTGGACGGCGAACCCTTCGAAGGCGGTGCCGCTGAAGATACCCAGCTGGTGATCGGGTCCAACCGCTTCATCCCCGGCTTCGAAGAGCAGCTGAAGGGTGCCAAGGTCGGCGAGGAGAAGGTCCTGAACGTGACCTTCCCCGAGGACTATCAGGCCAAGCATCTGGCCGGTAAGGCCGTGACGTTCGACGTCAAGGTCAAGGCCATCAAGGCCGAGGCCCCCGCCGTGGTCGACGAGGACTTCGCCAAGCGGATCGGCATCGAATCGCTGGACAAGCTGAAGGAGCTGCTGAAGACCAATCTGGACCAGCAGTATGTCGGAGCCGCCCGCTTCAAGCTGAAGCGCGCCCTGCTGGACGAGCTGGACAAGGCCCACAGCTTCCCGCTGCCGCCCAAGATGGTCGAGGCCGAGTTCGAGGGTATCTGGCAACAGGTGCAGGCCGACAAGGACGCCGGTCGCCTGCCCGAGGAGGACGCCAAGAAGTCCGAGAAGAAGCTGAAGGAAGAGTACCAGAAGATCGCCGAGCGCCGCGTGCGCCTGGGTCTGGTCCTTGCCGAGATCGGCCGCGCCAACAACGTGCAGGTCACCGACCAGGAGCTGAACAACGCCATCATGAACGAGGCCCGCAACTATCCGGGCCAGGAGCGTCAGGTGCTGGACTTCTATCGCCAGAACCCCAACGCCGCCGCCCAGATGCGCGCCCCCATCTATGAGGAGAAGGTCTGCGACCTGATCTTCGGCCAGGCCGAGGTGACCGACACGCCGATCACCAAGGACGAGCTGCTGAAGGAAGACGACGACATCTGATCGTCGTCGCACCTGTGACTGCATGATCCCCGTTCCGGTCGCCGGAGCGGGGATTTGCTTTTCGGGCGTGACTTGCATCCCGGCCCCGGCGACGCGATATCCTGATCCCGAGGGAGGCCGACGGCGAGTCGGCTCCGTATCCATCCAGAAAGCCTGACATGCGCGATCCGATCGAACTGATGAACATGAACCTGGTCCCGATGGTGGTGGAGCAGTCCAGCCGGGGGGAGCGGTCGTTCGACATCTTCTCGCGCCTGCTGCGCGAGCGGATCATCTTCCTGACGGGGCCGTTCGAGGACACGATGGCGTCGCTGATCTGCGCCCAGCTGCTGTTCCTGGAATCGGAGAACCCGAAGAAGGAAATCAGCATGTATATCAACAGCCCGGGCGGACAGGTGTCCTCGGCGCTCGCGATCTATGACACCATGCAATACATCAAGAGCCCGGTCTCGACCGTGGTCATGGGCATGGCGGCCTCGGCTGGTTCGCTGATCCTGACGGCCGGTGCGGCTGGTCAACGAGTCGCTTTGCCGAACGCGCGGATCATGGTGCACCAGCCGTCGGGCGGGTTCCGGGGGCAGGCCTCGGACATCGAACTGCACGCCGCCGACATCCGCTACACCAAGCGTCGCCTGAACGAGATCTATGTCCATCACACAGGCCGGACCTATGAGGAGGTCGAGAAGACCCTGGACCGCGACCACTTCATGAGCGCCGAGGAAGCCAAGGAATGGGGCATCGTCGACCACGTCTATGACCGCCGCGAACAGGCTGACAGCGATGGTGTGAAGACGGTCTAGGGGGCGGCCAGATAGCGGCGGTCTTGCTGGATCGCCGCTATCGGAGCAAGCTTCGGGTGGTGGCGTAGCTGAAACCTCGTTCTGGAGGCCCGAATGCGTGTGCTGGTTGGTCTTGCGGTCGTTCTGCTGACGGCAATATGTGCACCTGCGAGCGTGGCACAGGTTCCGCCCACACCGGATCAAGCCGAGGAACCAGCGACGGTTCTGGACGACATTCTGGTCAGCGGTGTGCCGCTGGAAGAACAGCTCAGACGCTTTACCGAAGAAGCCGCGCGCCCGGTGCCGGGTCGGGGCCTGGCGCGGTGGCAGGGCCCCGTCTGCATCGGTGTCGTGAACTTTCGGCCTGCTGTCGCTCTGCAACTGGCGGATGGGCTGGCGCAGTTGGGGGGACGACTGGGCGTTCCCATTGATGACGACACGTGTGATCCGAACATCATCATTGTCGGTGCGGTCGATGCCCAGGCGGTGACCCAGGGCTGGGTCGCGCGTCGCCCCCGCGACTTTCGGCCCAACCTCTCCGACGCATCGTTGTCCCGTGAGCAGTTGAACCACTTCGCAACGACGGATGCGCCCGTGCGCTGGTGGGCCATTAGCCGTCCGTCCTACTATGACGTCCTGCTGGGGCAGGCGGTCCCGACCGACAGCTTCACCGGCAGGCCGACGATCAATGTCCACACTTTCTCGCTGAAACGAGGCCGTACCAGGGACGATCTACAGCGCCTTGTCGTTGTCGTGGACATTGGACAGATGGAGGGCCGCAGCATCGATAACCTGACGGACTACCTCGCCATGGTCACCTTTGCGCAAATGGATATGCAGTCTGACATGAGCCAGTTCGATACGGTCCTGAACATGTTCCGACCAGAGTTCGCGGGTGGTGGCCTGACAGCATGGGACGAAGCCTATCTCCAAGGGCTGTACAGTGTCCGGGAAGACATGCGCATCAACCTCCATACCCAGTCTCGAGCAGCGGCAAGGGTTCTTGAACAGGATATTCCCAAGCCCTGAGCAGCCGTTACAACAGTCGCCCGTTTCAGGCGGTTTCAATTTTGCCGACGATGACGGATCGCCTGATCGTGTTATCAGGCCGCCATGCAGCACACACGCGATACCCACGGCACGGTCGAGGTCGACGGCGAAACCTACGACTGGGAGGTCCGGCGTCAGCCACAGCCTACGGCGGCCGGGGGGTGGGACGGGATTGCCTTGTCCCTTCATTTGCAAGGGTTCAAGCGCGAGGCCGTGGTGCAATTCCCCATGCCGTTGCGTCCCAATGGACGGCCGATCTTCGAGAGCCAGCGGATAAACGTCGAAAGCGTCCGCAACGCTGTGAAGTCGGCCATGGCCGCAGGGTGGGATCCCACCTCGCGCGGCAAGGCCGTGGTGTTCGACGTGGATGCCGACGGGAACTAGGGCCGCTCTGTAAAGACCCGAAAGCCGGGCTCCCGTGCCATTGCCAGCATTTCCGTATCGCCCGAGGTGTCGCCATAGGCGGCGGTAAGGGTCATTGCGTCACCGTAGGCGGTGCGCAGCCGCAGCACCTTCTCCTCACCCCGGCAGTTCGGACTGGTGAATTTGCCGGTCAGGCGATCAAGGGCATCGAAATCCAGATGGGTGCCGAGAAGGCCCTCAGCACCGAGGCGTCGGGCGAACGGGGCGACGGTCAGGCCGGGGGAGGCGGTCACGATTACGCGATGAGCGCCTTTGTTGCCCCAGTCCTTCCAGCAGGCCAGGGCGTCGGGGCGGATGAATTTGGACCAGACTTCGTCGGCGAATTCGTCCGCGTCAGCCTCCAGTTCGGAGCGGGTGACGCCTTTCAGGAACTGCTTGACCGAGGCGGCCTTGATGCGTCCCCGGTCGCGGTCCTTGGCATAGGTCGCGACCGCGGGAGCCAGCTTCATCAGGCCCATGGCCCAGCCACGTCGGCCCGCCCGCCAGCGCAGGAAGGCAGTAAAGCTGTCGCGCACGGTCAGGGTGCCGTCGAAGTCGAAGGCGACGATGGCCTGATCCTTGCGGGGTTGCTGGCGAAACCCGTCCGCTATCCCCATGTCAGACATTCGCCGCGATCCTCATGAACAGTGTTCCGTCCGCTATCCGCGTCTGCCACGCTTGGGCGGGCTTGTGGCGAGCGTCCGTATGAGTGATTGTCATTTTTTGAAGACCTTCGCGCCCATTGTTGGGGAATCAACGCGAGGTAAGCGCGTTTCGCCTCATATCGGGGTGAACCGCGGGAGTGAGAAGGCCCGATGACCAAAGCCGCCGGCACAGATGCCAAAAGCACCCTCTACTGCTCCTTCTGCGGGAAGAGCCAGCACGAGGTGCGCAAGCTCATCGCCGGGCCGACCGTGTTCATCTGCGATGAATGCGTCGAACTGTGCATGGATATCATCCGTGAAGAGCACAAGATTTCCTTCTCCAAGACCAAGGACGGCGTACCGACGCCCAAGGAAATCCGCGACGTCCTGGACGACTATGTGATCGGCCAGAGCCACGCCAAGAAGGTGCTGAGCGTCGCGGTCCACAACCACTACAAGCGTCTGAACCACGCGGCCAAGAACAACGACGTCGAACTGGCCAAGTCGAACATCATGCTGATCGGGCCGACCGGCTCGGGCAAGACGTTGCTGGCCCAGACGCTGGCACGCATCATCGACGTGCCCTTCACCATGGCCGACGCAACGACACTGACCGAAGCCGGTTATGTGGGCGAGGATGTCGAGAACATCATTCTGAAGCTGCTTCAGGCTTCGGATTACAACGTCGAGCGGGCCCAGCGCGGCATCGTCTACATCGACGAGATCGACAAGATTTCGCGCAAGTCCGACAATCCCTCGATCACGCGCGACGTGTCAGGCGAGGGTGTGCAGCAGGCTCTGCTGAAGATCATGGAAGGCACGGTCGCTTCCGTGCCGCCGCAGGGTGGACGCAAGCATCCTCAACAGGAATTTTTGCAGGTCGACACCGCCAACATCCTGTTCATCGTCGGCGGTGCCTTTGCGGGCCTGGAGAAGGTCATCTCCGCGCGTGGCGAGGGGGCCTCGATCGGCTTCGGCGCCAAGGTCAAGGAAGTCGACGAGCGCCGCATGGGCGACGTGCTGAAACAGGTCGAGCCTGACGACCTGATGCGGTTCGGTCTGATCCCGGAGTTCATCGGTCGTCTGCCCGTGCTGGCGACGCTGGAAGACCTGGACGAGGCGGCGCTGGTCACCATCCTGACCGAGCCGAAGAACGCCCTGGTCAAGCAGTACAAGCGTCTGTTCGAGATGGAGAATGTCGATCTGACCTTCACAGACGACGCCCTGATTGCCGTGGCCAAGAAGGCCATCACTCGCAAGACCGGCGCGCGCGGCCTGCGCTCCATTCTGGAGGGCATCTTGCTGGAGACTATGTTCGAACTGCCGACCTTCGAAGGCGTCGAAGAGGTCGTGGTCAATGCCGAGGTGATCGAGGGCAAGGCCCAGCCGCTGCTGATCTATGCCGAGACCAAGTCCAAGAAGACCGCGACGCCCGACAGCGCGGCGTAGGTTCAGTTCAATATAATAACGACAAGGGCGGGTCCGGCAGCGGATCCGCCCTTTTCAGTCGTAGATCAGCTGGGGCGTAGGTTGGTGGCTTCAGCCTCTTCCTTGGCTGCCTCGCGGACCGCCGGGCTTGGGCCAGCCATCGTGCCCTCTGTGGAGGCCTCTGCAGGCATGCCGACCTCTTCCTCTGCTGCAACAGACGGTGCCGGTGCCGCCCGCGCCGGGCGCGGGGCCTGAACGACGGGGGCAAGTGGCAGGGCATTCTTGTCGATGGCCACGGCGTCGATGGCATTGTCATCCGCAGCCGGAGCAGGGGGGCTTTCGGTCGGTTGATTGCAAGCAGCCAAGGCCAGGGCGGACATGGTGGCAGTGGTCAGGATCAGCATACGCATGGTGGTCTTCTCCCTGTCTATGGCACCGCTAACGGCCAAGCTGCCGTGCGGGTTGCGTGCAATGGTCCACCGCTATCGCGCGGCGACGCTTGAACCGGGGCGTGCACGAACCACATACTGATCCGAAGGCCACGGAATGTGGGCCGAGTCGAAACGCCGGGGCCCCTTGTTCCGGACGCCCCCTCGGCGGGTCAGAGATCAACGACGACCCCGGAAAGTACGAGAATGACTGATACGAAGACACTGCCCGTTCTGCCGCTGCGTGATATCGTCGTGTTCCCGCACATGGTCGTGCCGCTGTTCGTCGGGCGCGAGAAGTCCGTGAAGGCGCTGGACGAGATCATGAAGGGCGAAAAGCAGATTCTGCTGGCGACCCAGAAGAACAGCGTCGACGACGACCCTGCGGCCGATGCCATCTATCCGATCGGTGTGCTGGCGACCGTGCTGCAACTGCTGAAACTGCCCGACGGCACGGTGAAGGTGCTGGTCGAGGGCAAGAGTCGTGCGCGTCTGACCCGCTTCACCGACCGCACGGATTACTTCGAGGCCGAGGCCGTCGAGATCGAGGAGGATGCCGGCGAACCGGCTCAGTCCGAGGCCCTGCTGCGCGCGGTGATCGAGCAGTTCGAAAACTATGTGAAGCTGAACAAGAAGGTGCCGCCCGAGGCCCTGAGTTCCATCCCCCAGATCACCGATCCGTCCAAGCTGGCCGACAGCGTGGCCGCCCATCTGTCGGTGAAGATCACCGACAAGCAGGGCCTGCTGGAAACCTTCGCCGTGCCCGAGCGGCTGGAGAAGGTGTATGGCCTGATGGAGGGCGAGATTTCGGTCCTGCAGGTCGAGAAGAAGATCCGCTCGCGCGTGAAGCGCCAGATGGAGAAGACCCAGCGCGAATATTATCTGAACGAGCAGATGAAGGCGATCCAGCGCGAGCTGGGCGAGACCGACGACAGCCGTGACGAGATCATGGAGCTGGAGAAGCGCATACGTAAGACGCGCCTGTCAAAGGAGGCTCGCACCAAGGCCGAGGCCGAGGTCAAGAAGCTGCGCAACATGAGCCCGATGTCGGCGGAATCCACGGTGGTGCGCAACTATCTGGACTGGCTGCTGTCGATCCCGTGGGGCAAGACCAAGCAAAAGCCGATCGACCTGGCCAAGGCCGAGGACATCCTCGAGGAGGATCACTACGGCCTGGAGAAGGTCAAGGAACGGATCATCGAATATCTGGCGGTACAGGCGCGCACCAACAGCCTGAAAGGGCCTATCCTGTGCCTGGTGGGCCCTCCCGGCGTCGGCAAGACCTCGCTGGCCAAGTCAATCGCCAAGGCGACGGGCCGTGAATACGTCCGGATGTCGCTGGGTGGCATGCGTGACGAGGCCGAAATCCGCGGCCACCGCCGGACCTACATCGGCTCCATGCCCGGCAAGATCATCCAGTCGATGAAGAAGGTGAAGACGACCAACGCCTTCATCTTGCTGGACGAGATCGACAAGCTGGGCGCGGACTGGCGCGGGGATCCGTCTTCGGCCCTGCTGGAGGTGCTGGACCCTGCGCAGAACAATGCGTTCGGCGACCACTATCTGGAGGTCGACTACGACCTGTCGAACATCATGTTCGTGACCACGGCCAACAGCCTGAACATGCCGCAACCGCTGATGGACCGGATGGAGATCATCCGGGTCAGTGGCTACACCGAGGACGAGAAGGTCGAGATTGCCAAGCGGCACGTCCTGCCCAAGGTGACCAAGGACAACGGTCTGACGCCTGCCGAGTTCGTGGTGCCGGATGAGACCATCCGCGACCTGATCCGGTACTACACCCGCGAAGCCGGGGTGCGGTCGCTGGAGCGGGCCCTGGGCGGCCTTGCCCGCAAGGCCGTGCGCGAGATGTCCAAGGAAAAGACGCTGTCGATCACGGTCGATGCGGCCAAGCTGGCCGACTATGCGGGCGTGAAGAAGTTCCGCTATGGCGAGACGGACGAGGAGGATCAGGTCGGCATCGTCACGGGCCTGGCCTGGACCGAGTTCGGCGGCGACATCCTGACCATCGAGGCGATCAAGATGCCCGGGCGCGGCCGCATGACCGTCACCGGCAACCTGAAAGAGGTGATGAAGGAGAGTGTGTCAGCTGCGGCCTCCTACACGCGGGCGCGCGCTCTGAGCTTCGGCGTCAAGCCGCCTGTGTTCGAGAAGACCGACATCCACGTGCACGTGCCGGACGGCGCGACGCCCAAGGACGGTCCCTCGGCGGGCGTGGCCATGACCGTCGCCATGGTCTCGGTCCTGACGGGCATACCGATCCGCAAGGATATCGCCATGACCGGCGAGATCACCCTGCGCGGGCGGGTCACGGCTATCGGTGGCCTGAAAGAGAAGCTGCTGGCCGCGCTTCGGTCCGGCATCAAGACGGTGCTGATTCCCGAGGAGAACGAGAAGGACCTCGCCGATGTGCCCGACAATGTGAAGTCGGCGCTGGAGATCGTCCCGATCAAGACAGCGGACGAGGCCCTGAAATGGGCCCTGACCGGGTCGCTGACGCCGGTGGAATGGGACGAGGTGGCCGAGCCCCTGCCGGCCCCGCAGCCGGTGCAGGACCCGGGAACCGTGGTCGCCACGCACTGATCGAAAAGAACCCCGCCCGGAGCGATCCGGGCGGGGTTTTTCGTGATGGATAACGTTGGATAATCCGGCAGGACAGGATGGATAATTCCTGACCCTCTGGAGACCGCTCAGAGGCTATCGACCATCACCAGTTCGGCGTCGGCCTTGGCGGTGATCGTGATCGTCGGCTCGTCCGCGATGGCAGCGCCGTCACGGGCGTTCAGCTTCACCCCGTTGACCTCGACCTCGCCGACCGCAGGTACCAGATAGGCGCGGCGGCCCTCCGCCAGGCTGTAGGTCAGGCTTTCGACCGCATTCAGCGTGGCCCCCAGCACCTTGGCATCGGCATTGATGGTCAGGGCGTCATCGGTGGTGTCGCCGGAGGCGAGCACCGAGAACTGGCCGGTGCGGTCGCTCTTGGGGAAGACCTTGGCCCCCCAGCTGGGCTGGGCACCGCGCTTGTCGGCCTCGATCCAGATCTGGAACAGGGTGGTGGGCTCGTTCTCGAGGTTGAACTCGGAGTGGCGCACGCCGGTGCCGGCGCTCATGACCTGGACGTCGCCAGCGCCGGTGCGGCCCCTGTTGCCCATGGAGTCCTCATGGGTGATGGCTCCGGTGCGGACATAGGTGATGATTTCCATGTCCGAGTGGGGGTGGGGCGGAAAGCCTGATTTGGCGGCGATGGTGTCGTCGTTCCATACTCTCAACCGGCCCCAGCTCATGCGGTTGGGGTCATAGTAGTTGGCGAAGGAAAAGTGGTGTTTGGCGTCCAGCCAACCGTGGTTGGCTCCGCCCAGGCTGTTGAAGGGTCTGACGTCGATCATGGGGATGCTCCCGGGAATCCGAGGGTTAGAAACCTCGCTGACGCCTATATAGGTAACAGTGCCAGTGGCGAAAAGGGGGCGGCGCGACGGTTACGTATTGCGTTCTACCAGCCGTTGATGGGCGAGGCGGAGGTAATCAAACATTGAAAGGAACCACTCGTCGAACCCGGTAAATGTGTCGATCAGACCCCCGGCGAACCAAAAGACTTTTCCTGGGTCTGATGTATGCGGGCGCGTCATCAGCATGAGATCGATATCATTCGACGAGGCCGCGATCGGGATCAGGTCGTTCTTTCCAAAACCACATAATGGCTCGAGTGGCTCTAGTGTTTCTGTAAGCTCAATGGCTCGTGCTGATCGAGCGCTCCCTACAAGATCGTCCACGCCGAAGATGTCGATGAACTGGCTAAACGACCGCCATCCGTTCGCGTGGATCAGGAAGGCGCGGTACTGGGGATCCACCGAATATCCGAGTTTGGATTCAAGAAACTGCACCTGCTCTTCAGAGGCCCGAACTTCAGGCAGTGTGTTTTCCCAGAGACCGTCAAAATCGATCTTGGCAATCTCCTGTTTCACCAGATGAGCGATCACCAGTTCTCGCTTCCAATCCACAGGCGGTAGTCCTTCTTCGATGCGGGCGGTCAGATTATCTAACTTACCTGCGCGCGGTGCCTCAGCATGGCGTCGGCCAGCACGCAGGCCGCCATGGCCTCGACCACCGGCACGCCGCGCAGGGCGACGCAGGGGTCGTGGCGGCCCTTGGTGCGCAAGCTCGTCTCGGTACCGTCGCGGGTGACGGTCTGGCGCGGGGTCAGGATGGAGGAGGTGGGCTTGAAGGCGACGCGCGCCGTCAGGGGCTGGCCCGTCGATATGCCGCCCAGGACGCCGCCCGCATGGTTGGACAGGAAGACCGGCTGGCCGTCCTCGCCGATGCGCATCTGGTCGGCGTTCTCCTCGCCCGAGAGCTCGGCGGAGGCGAAACCGGCACCGATCTCCACGCCCTTGACGGCATTGATCGACATCAGGGCGGCGGCCAGTTCGGCATCCAGCTTGCCATAGAGGGGACTGCCCCAGCCGGCAGGGACGCCCGTGACCTCCAGCGCCACGACGGCCCCGATGGAGGAGCCTGCCTTGCGCACGCCGTCCAGATAGGCCTCCCACTCTGTGCCCACCGTACCGGAGGCTGCGAACAGGGGGTTGTCATAGACGGCGTCGAAGTCGATCTGATCGTCGGTCAGCCGGTGCGGACCCAGTTGGACCACGCCGGCGCGGATGCGGAGGTCTGGACCCAGAACCTTGCGCGCCACGGCCCCTGCAGCCACACGCATGGCCGTCTCCCGCGCCGAGGAGCGGCCGCCGCCCCGATGGTCGCGCACGCCGTATTTGGTTTGATAGGTCAGGTCGGCATGGCCGGGGCGATAGGCGCGGGCGATCTCGCCATAGTCCTTTGAGCGGGCGTCCTCGTTCTGGATCTCGATGGCGATGGGTGTGCCAGTGGTGACGGGTCCGTTTCCGTCGTCGAAGACGCCGGACAGGATGCGGGCGGTGTCGCTCTCGCTGCGCTGGGTGACGAAGCGACTGCCGCCTGGCTTGCGCCGGTCCAGCCAGGGTTGGAGGTCGGCCTCGGTCAGCGGAATCAGGGGCGGGCACCCGTCGATGACGCAGCCGATGGCCGGCCCGTGGCTCTCGCCCCAGGTCGTCACGCGAAACAGATGGCCGAAGGTGTTGTGGGACATGGTCCCTGACGCTTAAGCCGCCAGCCGGTCCGGCGTCCAGACCCGCGTGAAGCGCGCCAGCAGGTCGTCGGCGGAGGAGGGGGCGTCGGCGCTGGGTTCCAGCGTCACGAACAGGTGGCCCTGGGGGCGTCGCCCGCGAGCCGGCAGGCCCAGGCCCTTGAGGCGGAGCTGGGTCGTGGTGGCCGACAATCCTGCGACGACCCAGGCCGAGCGCGGGCCGGCATGGGTCTCGATCTCGATGCGGCCGCCGTCGTCCAGCAGGCGCTGAGAGACGGACCAACGCATGTAGACGTCGTCGCCCATGATCCGCAGGCTGGCCGTCGGGCGGATCAGGACGGGCAGATACAGGTCGTTGCCGTCAGGGGCTGCCCCGGTCAGGCGGACGTGGTCCCCGGTCCGCAGGCCGGCTGGGACCCGCACGCGCAGGGTGCGCTTGCCGATCCGGACCTCGACGGTGCCGCCTTCCAGCGCCTGGGTCGGCGAAAGGGCCACGACCGTCAGACCTGCCGGTCGTGCCTTGGGCGCGGGCAGGGCGAGGTGTCCCGCGCCTTGCATTCGGATCAGACCCCAGGCCGCGATCACGCGCCGGAAATGGTCTTCATTGCCGCCGATTAGGTCGGGCCGGGCCGCCTTGATCGCGCGGCGGAAGGCGGCCTTCAGCGCCTCGCCGTCGGCAGGGCCATCGAGGCCGAGCAGGGCGTGGGCCTCTGCGATCGAGGCGATTTCGGATGTGGCGCGCGACGACATGACCCCAATGGGCGCAGAACAGGGTCAACGCGCGGTTAACCGTGACAGCATGCCTCTCCCAAAAGCGTCGGTCAGGGTCTATCTGGAACCCATGACCGCACCCGTGATCCCGCCCAGCCCGACCCGCGAAGAGTATGATCGGGACTATGCTGCCGCGCTGGCCGCCAATGGCGACGAGACGATCTTTGACCGGGATGAGCCGATCAGCCTGATCGTCGAATGGCTGGCGCAGGCGCGGGCGCACGAGATCAATGATTCCAACGCCATGTGTCTGTCGACCGTGGACAGCGACGGCCTGCCCGACAGCCGAATGGTGCTGCTGAAGGACGTCGATGATCGCGGCCTGACCTTCTATTCCAATCGCGAAAGCGCCAAGGGCCGGCAGGTCACGGCGACGCCCGCTGCGGCCCTGCTGTTTCACTGGAAGAGCCTGAGGCGTCAGGTGCGGGTGCGCGGGCGGCTGGAGCCGGTCAGTGCTGCCGAGGCCGACGCCTATTTCGCCAGCCGGGCGCGCGAGAGCCGGATCGGGGCGTGGGCCTCGGATCAATCGCGGGTGTTGGACAGTCGTGCGGCGTTAGAAAGCGCGGTGGCCGAGCAGACGGCACGGTTCGAGGGGAAGGACGTGCCGCGGCCCGAGCACTGGACCGGCTGGCGCTTGATCCCCGACAGCGTGGAGTTCTGGCGCGACCGGCCGTTCCGCCTGCACGACCGGTTGCGGTTCGACCGGCACGGGCAGGGGTGGACGAAGACTCGGCTCTGGCCCTGAGATCTAGGCGGACTTGAGCCCTGCCAGCAGCGGGTGGGCCAGGACGGGTGCGGCCAGGCGTACGACGGCCTGGGTGTCTTCCAGACGCACGGCGGCGGTCGCATCGGCGATGATGAAGTCGGCCCGGACCCGCGACGGCTCGGTCAGGCGTTCGTGGCCGGGGCGGACGGTAGCCAGATACTGGGCGACGACGGAGTCGGCGGTGCGCCCCCGCTCGCTCTGATCGCGTAGCAGGCGGCGGATGAAGCGGATGTCGGCAGGCGTGTCCACGAAGATGCGGATGTCGAATAGATCGACCAAATCCGGCGTGCACAGCACATGGGTGCCCTCGACGATCACGACCTCGGCGGCCCGAACGGGCTCGCCGCCGGGCTCGCGGCCGTGGTGGATGAAGGAATAGACCGGGGCTACAATGTCCTTGCCTGACTTGAGCGTGCGCAGGTCGCGGACCATCAGCTCGTGGTCGCGGGCGGTGACGTCGTCGAAATCGAAGGTAGCGGCGTCGAAGCCGGGCAGGCTGGCCGCATCGCGATAGTAGCTGTCCTCGCGCATGAGGACGGCTGTGCCTTCGGGCAGGGAGGCGACGAGCGCCTCGGCCAAAGTGCTCTTGCCCGAGCCCGAGCCGCCGGTGATTGCGATGAGGATGGTCATGGCGTGGTTGTAACGCCGGACCGCCTCTAACGGAAGAAGCAGGTTTGGCCGGCGTACAGGCTGACGACCTTCGCGTCCGCTCCGTCGCCATCGAAAAAGCCGCCCAGGTCTCCGGATGAGAACTCGACGCCGAGGGTGGAGTCCGGCACCATTTCAACCGTCCGGCTGTTCTCGACCGTCGATCTGGCGGAGCCGACGCCGACGCCATCAGTTGTGGTCAGGCCAGGCTGGTCCAGGGTCCAGCCGACGAAGCGCTGAGCCTGGAAATCAAGCTGAAGACCATTGCGGAAACGCGCAAACTGCGTGGGTCCGGCCCCGCACTCGGCATTGGTCCGGATCGCCGGGGCGTTGCCACCGAGGCTGGTCGCCACAGCGGTGAGAACAGCATCCTGAGCAGTCCCGAACGGGATAGGCGTTGCGGCTCCCTCTGGCGAGAAATGGCGCAGGCCCTCGCCATCGATCGTCAGGCCGCCTTGCGTGGCCGGGCGCTGTGGTACTTCGACGGAGGGTGTCTCTGCTGGCGCGGGGGTACCGGTGGTGGGTTCGGGGGCCTGACTGGCCTGATCGCACGCCGCCAGGGCGACCAGTGCGACGGCAACGAGGGTGTGGGTCCTGATGATCATCGACGCGCTCCTGCAAACGGATCAATCATAACGCATGGTCTTGGTGAAAAGCCCATAAGCTGACCCAGCGTCACGTTGCTAATCGACGCTCACCTCGGTTACCGTATTTCCAAGTGCCTCAGGTCGTAGGCGCAGAGCGAGGGACGCAGATGCTTGGATTGATGCAGGACTGGCCGCTGACGGTCGACAAGATACTGGACCACGCCAAGAACTGGCACGGCGCACGTGAAGTCGTGACCCGGTCGGTCGAAGGCCCCATCGTCCGCACCACCTATGCCGACATTCATGCGCGAGCCAAGCGGGTGTCCAGCGTCCTGCAGGGATGGGGCGTCCAGGTCGGTGACCGCATCGGCACCCTGGCCTGGAACACCGGCAACCATATCGAGACCTGGTATGGCATCATGGGGATCGGGGCGGTGTGCCACACCCTAAACCCGCGCCTGTTCCCGGAGCAGCTCGTCTACATCATCAACCACGGCGGCGACCGGGTCATTTTCGTCGATCTGACGTTCGTGCCGCTGTTGCAGGCGGTGCTGCCGCACTGTCCCAAGGTCGAACGTGTCGTGGTCATGACCGACCGGGCGCATATGCCCGCCGTCGAGCTGCCCGGCCTAGAATGCTATGAGGACCTGCTGGAAGGCGCGTCCGAGGATGTGGTCTGGGGCGACTTCGACGAGCAGACGGCCTGCGGCCTCTGCTACACCTCGGGCACGACCGGCAACCCCAAGGGGGTGCTGTATTCGCACCGCTCCAACTTCATTCACACGCTGCTGGGTCTGCAGACCACGGTGCTGGGCGCGACGCCCAGCGAGGTGATCCTGCCGGTCGTGCCGATGTTCCACGCCAATGCCTGGGGCATCGCCTTCGGGGCGCCGGGGGCGGGGTCCAAACTGGTCATGCCGGGTGCGCGCATGGATGGCGCGGCCATCTATGAGCTGATCGAGAGCGAGGGCGTGACCTTCTCGGCCGCTGTGCCGACGGTCTGGCAGGGGCTGCTGGCCCACCTGCGCGAGCACAAGCTGAAGATCCCGACGGTCAAACGCGTGCTGATCGGCGGCTCGGCGGTGCCCGAAAGCCTGATCCGCGCCTTCCACGACGAGTTCGGCATCGAGGTGCTGCAGGGCTGGGGCATGACCGAAACTTCGCCGATCGGGACCCTGTCCAACATGACGCCGGAGCTGCGCGCCCTGCCGTACGACGAGCAGATGAAGTGGCGGGTCAAGCAGGGCACGCCGCCACTGGGTGTCGAGCTGAAGCTGAAGAACTATGCCGGTCAGGAGATGCCGCACGACGGGCACACCTACGGGCGGCTGATGATCAAGGGCCCGACCATCGCCGGGGCCTATTTCAACGACGAGACGCCGATCCTGGACACCGAGGGCTTCTTCGACACCGGCGATGTCTCGACCATCGACGAGCATGGTTTCATGCAGATCACCGACCGCGCCAAGGATGTGATCAAGTCCGGTGGGGAGTGGATCAGCTCGATCGAGATTGAGAACATCGCCGTGGGCCACCCCAAGGTCGAACTCGCTGCCGTCATCGGCGCGGCGCACCCGAAATGGGACGAGCGGCCGGTGCTGATCATCAAGCTGAAGCCCGGCCAGACCGAGGACAAGCAGGAGCATCTGGACTTCCTGGTCGGCAAGATCGCCAAATGGTGGATGCCTGATGACGTGGTCTTCGTGGATGACATCCCGCTGGGGGCGACCGGCAAGGTCGACAAGAAGCTGATCCGCGAGCGGATGAAGGACTATCGCATCCCGACGGCGGCCTGAGCGCATGGCCCGAACACGGCCAAGGCATGAGGGGCTGGTTCAGGGCCTGACGCTGGTCACCCTGGCCGCGCCGTTCCTGCTTCTGATCGCGGCGTTCGGGACCTCGCTGGGGTTTTGGGGGGCGTCGGTGGGGTATGACCTGCTGGCGCTTCAGGTGGCCTGGGGGCTGGCGTTCGTCGGTGTCGTAGCGGCGGTGGCGGCGGCGGTCGTGGCGCGCGGCGAGCTGAAGCGTCTGGGGCTCTATGTGGTCGCAGGCCTCGTCATCTCTGTGGCAACGCTCGGGGCCTTTGCCTGGCAGAAGGCGCGGCTGGCCGAGGGGCTGCCGGAGGATGTCAGCACCAATCCGGACGACAGACCGGGCTTTGCTGACAGTGTTCAGGCGGCTCGCGGTACCGGCGGCCCGGCATCGGCCATTGGCCCGGAGGCCTGTCCGGCAGCCCAGCCTGTTATGCGCCAGGTCGCGCCCCAGAGGGCCTATGAGGCCTTGCAGGCAGCAGGATTTACGGCGCGCGGGGCGTTCGTGGCCCGGGCAGACGGTGATCGGACCGGCTTCTGGTTCGGCTTCCCCCATGACGCGGTGGTGCGAATCCGGCCGGGCCGCACGGACGTCCGCGTCGCGGCGCGGGATGGGCGTTCGCACGGGAGCGAAGCCTGTCGTCTGGCCGGTGAGATCAGCCGGGCGTTGCAGACGGCGGAATAGACCTCAAACTGGCGTCCATTGCGCGTCGATGGCCGGGGCGGGCGTGGCACGGACCCGTCCGGCCTTCTCAAGAGCGATCAGATGGGCCCAGACCGACAGGCTGGCGGCGGGCCACAGGCGCGGGTCCACGGCGGCGTAGAGGACTGGCACCACGTCGGCAATTCGGGCGTGTCCGGCGCGGAGTTGGGCCAGCACCTGGGCTTCGCGATCCAGCCGGTGAGCGCGATAGGCCTGAAGGAAAGGCGCGGCGTCAGTGATCGGCGCGCCGTGGGTCGGCCAGAGTGTGGCGAAGTCGCGCCCGATCACCGCGTCCAGACTGGCCATATAGTCGGCCATGTCGCCATCGGGTGGGGCGATCACGGTCGTCGACCAGCCCATCACGTGATCGCCGCAGAACAGGGCATTCTCGTCCTCCAGCACAAAGGCCATGTGGTTGGAGGCGTGGCCGGGCGTGCACAGCGCCTCGATCGTCCAGCCGTCACCTTCCAGTCGCTCGCCCCCCTTCAGCACGAGGTCGGGCAAGAAGGCGTCGTCCTCCTCCTCGTCCAGCGTGGCCGACGCGTGGATGGTCCTCAGCGGCGGGCGGGCCGCCATAATCGGCGCTCCGACGGCCTCGGCGAACGGGCGCGCCAGGGGGGCGTGGTCGCGGTGGGTGTGGGTGACCAACACATGGCTCACCGTCTGGCCCTTCACCGCATCCAGCAGAGCACCCAGATGGGCGTCATCCAGTGGACCTGGATCGATCACCGCCACGCCCGCACCGGGTTCGTCACGACCTACGATGTAGGTGCCGGTCCCCGTGAAGGTGAAGGGGCCGGGATTGTTGGCTACGACCCGTCGGATCAGCGGCGAGACCTGGTCGCAACGGCCGTAGGCGAAATCGAAGTCGCGAACGAAGGGGATCATGCGGCGCTCCGGGCTGTCCGATCAAAGCGGCATCGCGTTTGCGTTAGGGTTTTGTAAACCCTTAGCGGAGCGCCTGATATGGCCCTGTCCATAGCCCTTACTGTTTCAAAACGGCTCCAGATCGTCACCATGACGCTCCTTTGTATCATGGCGAGCCAACTGGTCGTGGCTTCGTGCACGCCCGAACCTGCGTCGTATGCGGCGCGAGGAATACTGATCCGATGATCACAACGGCAGGCGACTGAGATCGTAGCCTGCGGCAGCGGCGGCGGCGCGCAGATGGTCGGCGTCAGCACCCGCAAACCGTTGTGCCATGGCCCAGCACGCCGCCGAACGCATACCGGAACGGCAGAACATGATGGTGCGCCCATTGTTCGCCGCGTCGGACTTCAACACCTCGCCTACTGCGCTGACGGCCTCGGCGTGAGGCAGACCTCTGATCGGGATATGGTGAAAGTCCAGCCCCGCCGCTCGGGCCGCCATTTCGAGGTCGGTCGAGGAAATCTGACCGGGCTCCTCGTCATCCGGCCGATTGTTGATGACGGACGTGAAGCCTTGAGCCCCCAGGGCCACCAGATCATCCATCGAAAGTTGAGGCCCGACACTGACGGTGTTTGACAGGGCGCTGGGATTTGTCATGGCTGCTGTCTCCGTACGCGAACGGCACCGCTGCGACCGACCACCAGCAAGAAACTACCCAGCGCACCGCGGCGGACCCGCACGGTCTCGCCGGCTCTGTTGTTGATGCGGACGCGATCTGTATCGACCTGATTCCAGGTGCTGCCGTCAGCCAGGACGAACGTCCAGCGGCCATCGCCAGCCTGGCTGGCCCGCGTCAAGGTCGTCTCGATGGAGTCGATGCGATCTGCCGGCCGGGCCGGTTGAAGAATGTCGGCCGGGGCGGAGGAGGTGCCAAAGGCCTGTCGGCGCGCTTGGGTCGCCTGCTGCCTATCGACGACCAGAAGGTCGCCGCTACGCAGGGCGGAATCGATCGCGCGCGCTGCGGTGTCCAGACACTGGAGCCGCTGTGTATCGGCAGTGATGGTCAGGCATTCGGACAGGGACGCCACGATACGGGGGGTATCGCCATGACCAGCGTCCTGGGCGTTAGCATCGAATACCGAGAGGCCGAAAAGAGCGGCTGCGGGAAGTATTAACAGTCTGGAAATCATGAAATCCTCGGCCATCAGGCAATAACGGGTTCGTGGGTCTGTGAGGCGACACATCGTGACGCTATCACGCCTCCGAAGGCACCCGTGTCAAGAATGCGACAGGTTAGCGGCGACTGCATTACGACGGTGTAATTTTCTAGCACAAGAGGCGAGTCCGGGCCTACCTCTGGCAGGTTGCGGTGCTTCGGTATGCCGCAAATGCAATATTCACGCAGCCGAGACGCCGCACATAAGACAGTTTTACTGTTGGCTGGCGTCAAGAGGGGAGACTACCTTTGAAGTTCCAACATAGCCGCCGCAGCCTGCTGGCGTCGACAATCATTGCAGGTGCCTCTGCGCTCGCATTCGCCGCGCCGGCCGTGGCGCAGGATGCGGAGCCTGCCACCATCGATGATGTCGTCGTCACCGGCTCGCGCATCGTCCGTCAGGACTATGTCGCCAACAGCCCGATCTCGACCGTCACGTCCGAGCAGATTCAGGCGCGCGGCGACGTCAACGTCGAGCAGATCTTGAACCAGCTGCCGCAGGTCGTGCCTGGCCTGTCTGCCAACTCAAACAACCCCTCGAACGGTTCGGCCACGGTGGACCTTCGCGGCCTGGGTGCAAGCCGGACGCTGGTGCTGGTCAACGGTCACCGCTTCATCCCCTACGACAAGAGCAATGCCGTCGACCTGAACAGCATTCCGGCCTCGCTGATCGAGCGCGTGGAAGTGGTGACCGGTGGTGCCTCTGCCGTGTACGGCTCCGATGCCCTGGCTGGCGTCGTCAACTTCATCTTCAAGCGCAACTACGAAGGTTTCGGCTTCGACACCCAGTATGGCATCTCGGGCTTTGGTGATGGCGAGCAGTTCAATGCCTCGCTGACCTTCGGTTCGAACTTCGCCGACGACCGCGGTAACGTGACGGGCTTTGTCGGCTATTCTGACCGTGATGGCTTCTTCCCGAACGAGGATCGTCCGTGGTCCGTGTCCAGCGCCGCTGGCGGTTCGGGCACCGGTGAGTTTGGTGGCCTGAACAACCTGGGGACCAACCCCTACACTGCGGCTGGCTGCCCGACGGCCAACCCCTGCCGCCGCTCGTTCCGCACGCCGGGTGTTCCTGGCCCGTTCAACAACGACTTCGGCCTCGGCCCGACCAGCGATCGCTATGACTTCGCGCCGGTCAACCTGCTGCAGTCGCCGTCGGAGCGTTTCAACGTCGCCCTGATGGGTCACTATGACGTCACCAGCAACATCGAAGCCTTTGCCGAAGTCTTCTATACGGACAGCCGCAACACCTCGCAGCTGGCCCCGACCCCGGCGACCGGCATCCAGATTCCGGTCGACAACTTCTTCGTGCAGAACTCGCCGGCCCTGCTGGCCTATGTCAACACCCGTACGAACCCGCTGCTGCCGCTCAACTTTGACCGCCGCATGTCGGAAGTCGGTGCGCGTATCCAGGGCAACAACACTGACGTCTATCAGATCAACACCGGCCTGCGTGCCGATCTGGGCGGCGACTGGGAACTGGAGGGCTACTACAGCTACGGCCGCACCGAACTGACCACCTCCATCCAGAACGACGTCTCGCGCTCGCGCCTGAACGCCGCCCTGGCCGGTGGCGGCACGGCCACGACCTGCGCCCCCTCGGCGCTGGCCCTGTTCCCGACCTGCGTGCCGATCAACCTGTTCGGACGCGGCACCATTACGCCTCAGGCTGCTGCCTTCGTTCGCCTGAACTTCACCGACCGCAGCATCTTCGAGCGCAACAACGCCCAGCTGAACCTGACGGGTACGCTGACCGAACTGCCGGCTGGTCCTCTGGGCATCGCCGCCGGTGTCGAATACCGCGAGGACAGCCTGGCCTACACGCCGGATGACGCCAAGAATGCCGGCGACATCTTCGGCTTCAACGCCGAGCGTGCCGTTTCGGGTCGCAGCTCTTCGAAGGAAGCGTATTTCGAAGCCGCCGTGCCGATCCTGCGCGACATGCCGTTCGCCCAGTCGCTGGAACTGGAATTCGGTCTGCGCTACTCGAACTACAGCACCGTCGGCGACGTCTGGTCCTACAAGTTCGGCGGTTCGTGGGAGCCGGTCGACAGCCTGCGACTGCGTGCCCTGTATCAGCGCGCCAGCCGTGCGCCGAACGTGTTCGAACTGTTCCAAGCCAACGACCAGGGCTTCCCGGCCGTTCTGGATCCCTGCACCACCGTCAACCCGACCACGGGTGCACCGCGCACCCTGACGCCGGGCGTGCAGAACTTCTGTACGGCACAACTTGGCTTTGATCCGGTCGTGACCGGCTTCGTCGCCCAGAACACCCAGACGGAAACCTTCTTCTTCGGTAACCCGAACCTGTCGGAAGAAAAGTCTGATACCGTCACCGTCGGTGCCGTCTGGCAGCCGACCTTCGCCCAGGGCCTGTCGTTCTCGCTCGACTACTACAAGATTGAAGTCGAGGACTACATCGGCACCATCTTCGGCGGCGCCTCCGGCATCGTCGGACAGTGCTTCGCCGCAGGTGCAGCCGCCTCGGCCACGACTCCGACGCCTGTGTCGTCTGTCGCAGCCTGTAATGATCCGGGCATCGGCCTGCCGCTGATCTTCCGCGACCCGGCCGGCAACCTGAAGGCGCGTGCGCCTCTGGGCAACGTCTCGCAGCTAACCACCAGCGGCGTCGACTTCTCGACCCGTTACGGCTGGGCTGTGCCGTGGGCTGGCGGCATGTGGGGCGACAAGCTCGATATCGCTGTCAACGTGACCTATCTGGACAGCTACGAGCTGGACGGCATCGAGTACAAGGGCACGGCCGGCGCCTACAACATCAGCGCCACCCTGCCGGAGTGGAAGGCCAACATCTCGCTGGGCTACGACATCGGTCCGGTGCGTCTGGCCTACTCGGGCACGATCATCGACGAGCTGGACAACCAGGGTAACATCCCTGACTTCGGCGATCCGTCGGGTTACTCGGGTGTCGACTCCTACTGGTACCACGACCTCAGCGGCACGTTCCAGGCCACTGAAAACATGGAACTGTTCGCCGGCGTTCGTAACCTGCTGGACGAAGAGCCTCCCGTGTTCGACAACGCCAACGACGGTAACACCGACCCCAACGCCTATGATGTGGTCGGACGCTACTTCTTCGTCGGCGCGCGTCTGAAGTACTAGAACGCGACCTGACTAATCAGGATCAGGCGGCGGGGCTTCGGCTCCGCCGCCTTTTTCTTTGCGCGCCGCTTGCCGCAGAAAAACCATCGGGGCACTTCAGGCGTTGCCGCAATCCCGACCTCCGTGGTCGCCATTCGATGAGTGCCTGCCCCATGATCGCCAGTGTCGTCGCTGCCCTGCTTCTGATCCAGTCCGCGCCCTTGCCGCAGGACGGCCCGGTGACCACCGCACCTCGCGCGGTTCCATCAACCGATGGGCCGGTGTCGACCGCTGCGCCCGAAGGCGGCGAGACTAGCGAGTCCCTGCTCTTCCGCGAGGCGGTGGCCTATGGCAACGATCTGCCGCGTGGGGCTCCGCAGGGCGACTATCCTTTGGTGGCGTGGTGCGAGGCGCTAGTGAACGGCCATGTGGCGCTGGGCGAGACGCTGAGCGACCGCGATCCGCTGGATCAGGACATCATCCGCCTGGGTCGTCTTGAGGCCGCCGATTTCCGCTCGGCGCTGGTTGCGGCCGAGCCTCGTCAGACGGCGGCGACACGCGAGGCGGCGCGCGCAGCGGCGGCCGAGGCCACGGGTAAGTGGACACCTCTGGTGGGTCAGGCGGAGGCGGTGCGCAGCCAGGCGTTCGGCCTGTTCTTCGGCTTGCCGGGACGGTGTGAGCATGCGGCACGCCGCATCCGCGACAATATCACGACGCCGCCCGTCACCCCGGCGGAAGTGGGGCTGGAGTAGCCGTCAAGCCGCAGCGTTTCTCTGCGGTACCTCTGGATCGTAGTTCAGTATGGGAGCCAGCCAGCGTTCCGCAGTGGCGATGCCCCACCCTTTGCGTCGGGCGTAGTCCTGGACCTGGTCCAGATCGATCTTTCCGATGCCGAAATAGTGGCTGTCGGGATGGCCGAAATACAGCCCACTGACGGATGCGGGTGGAGTCATGGCGAAGCTCTCGGTCAGGGCCATGCCCGCGTTGATCTCGGCCTGCAGCAGCCGGAACAGGGTCGCCTTCTCCGTGTGATCGGGCTGGGCCGGGTAGCCGGGGGCCGGGCGGATGCCTTGGTATTTCTCTGCGATCAGGTCCTCGACCGTAGTCTCCTCGCCGACTGCATGGCCCCACAGTTCGGTGCGGACCTTCTTGTGGAGCGCCTCGGCGAAGGCCTCGGCCAGACGGTCGGCCAGGGCCGTCGCCATGATGGCCGAGTAGTCGTCGCCGGCGTCCTTGAACCGTTTGGCGATCTCCAGCTCGCCATGGCCGGCGGTGACGGCGAAGGCGCCGATATAGTCGCGGCCATCCTCGGCGACGAAGTCCGACAGGGCCAGGTTGGGCTTGCCGTTCGACTTCTTGATCTGCTGGCGCAGGGTGTGGAAGCGGGCGACCTCTTCCGTGCGGCTCTCGTCCGCGTAGACGGCGATATCGTCGCCGACGGCGTTGGCGGGCCAGAAGCCGACCACGCCCTTCGCTGTGAACCATTTCTCCTCGACGATCCGCTTCAGCATTCCTTGCGCGTCCTTGAACAGGTCGCGCGCGGCCTCGCCGACGACCTCGTCCTCGAGGATCTGCGGATAGCGGCCAATCAGCTCCCAACTGGCGAAGAAGGGCGTCCAGTCGATGTGTTCGGCCAGATCGCCCAGATCCCAGCTGTCGAAGGCGCGCACGCCGAGGAAGGACGGGACGCAGGGCAGGGGCGTCGCCGCGTCCGGTTTGAACCGGTTCTCGCGCGCCGCCGGCAGGGATGCCCGCGCCTTGACCTCCTGACCGCGCGCATACTGCTCGCGGATGCGGACGTATTCGTCACGCGTCAGGGCCTCGTTCTTCGCCCGCTCGGTTTTGGACAGCAGGCCCGAGACCACGCCCACGGCGCGGCTGGCGTCGATGACATAGGTGGTCGAGCCCTTGCGATATCCGGGCTCGATCTTGACGGCCGTATGGGTCCGACTGGTGGTCGCCCCACCGATCAGCAGGGGAACGTCGAAGCCCCGCCGCTCCATCTCGCGCGCCACGAACACCATCTCGTCCAGCGACGGCGTGATCAGGCCGGACAGGCCGATGATGTCGACCTTGTGCTCGACCGCAGCGTCCAGAATCCGGTCCGCCGGCACCATGACGCCCAGATCGATGACCTCGTAGTTGTTACACTGCAGCACGACGCCGACGATGTTCTTGCCGATGTCGTGGACGTCGCCCTTGACCGTGGCCATCAGGATGCGGCCCGCCTGCTCCCTCGGCTTGCCGGCTTTTTCGGCCTCCATGAAGGGCTCCAGCCAGGCCACGGCCTGTTTCATGACCCGCGCAGACTTCACCACCTGCGGCAGGAACATCTTGCCCGATCCGAACAGGTCGCCGACCACGTTCATCCCGTCCATCAGCGGGCCTTCGATGACGTGCAGCGGCCGCTCGACCGACAGGCGCGCCTCCTCGGTGTCGGCGTCGATGTATTCGGTGATCCCGTTGACCAGGGCGTGCTCGATCCGCTTGCCGACCGGCTGGTCGCGCCATTTCAGATCGACGACCCGGGCCACGCCCTTGTCGCCTTTATAGTTGGGCGCGATGTCGACCAGCCGCTCGGTGTTGGAGACATTGGTCCGTTGCGGCCGGTTCAGGATCACGTCCTCGACGGCTTCGCGCAGGACCGGGTCGAGCGTGTCATAGACGGGCAGGTCGCCGGCGTTGACGATGCCCATGTCCATGCCCGCCTGGATGGCGTGGTACAGGAAGACGCTGTGGATCGCCCGGCGCACCGGCTCATTGCCGCGGAAGCTGAACGAGACGTTCGACACCCCGCCCGACACGCGGGCGTAGGGCAGGGTCGCCTTGATGACCCGGGTCGCCTCGATGAAGTCGACGGCGTAGTTGTCGTGCTCCTCGATCCCCGTCGCCACGGCGAAGATGTTGGGGTCGAAGATGATGTCCTCGGGCGGGAAGCCGACCTCGTCGACGAGGATCCGGTAAGCCCGGGTGCAGATCTCGATCTTGCGCGCGGCGGTGTCGGCCTGACCGACCTCGTCGAAGGCCATGACCACCACGGCGGCCCCGTAGCGCAGGCATTTTACCGCCTGTTCGCGGAATTCGGCCTCGCCCGCCTTCATCGAGATCGAATTGACGATCGGCTTGCCCTGGACGCATTTCAGGCCCGCCTCGATCACCTCCCATTTGGAGCTGTCGATCATCACCGGCACCCGGGCGATGTCGGGCTCGGCCGCGATCAGGTTGAGGAAGGTGATCATCGCCTGCTGCGAATCCAGCAGGCCCTCGTCCATGTTGATGTCGATCACCGAGGCCCCGGCCTCGACCTGCTGACGCGCCACCGACAGGGCGGCGGCATAGTCGCCGTCAATGATCAGCTTCTTGAATTTGGCCGAACCGGTGACGTTGGTTCGTTCGCCGACGTTGATGAAGGTGGGACGCATCAGACTCGTGTCAGGGTTTTGATCGCGAGCAGGAGGGCCCCCGTTCCCGTCGGCGCGCTGTAGGCACCGATCGCGTCAGATAGGCGAACGACGGCTGCCGTCAGGCGCCAGCCTACCGGCTCCAGGTCGGCCGCGGTGACAGAAGCCTGCGAGAGCTCCTCAATCCCATGCTCGTCACCGAAGGCCTTGGCCAACGCGCTATCCTGAACAAACGCGGCGGGCAGGCCCTTGTTTGCCCAAGCCCACAGCCAGTCCTTGGAGCCGCGCGAACCGACAATCTGTACCTCGCCGACGACGCGGACGCCGCTCTCGTCGGAAAAGAAAATCTTCCCGGCTGCGAGGTCTGCGTTCCAAGACGTCCACTGGCCTAGGTTGAACGCGTCCGTTAGCGCGGCCTGCTTGGTTGCGAGCTCAATCTCTGCGGCCGTGATCCATTGGTCGTAGTCGAACCCGCCGGGCCCCTTCTTCTCGAAAATCTTCAGAAATTTCATGCCACCACCTCAAACGGTTCCAGCCCCGACAGCCGCATGGCCACAGGCCGCTCCGGGATCACCCGCGTCAGCAGTTTCGACACCGCCTCCGCCGTGTGCCGGATGTGCTCCGGCGTCGTGCCGCAGCAGCCGCCGACGATGTTAACCAGGCCCGACGCTGCCCATTCTTCGATGAAGTGGGCAGTTTCGTGCGGCTGTTCGTCATACTGGCCCATGGCGTTGGGCAGGCCGGCGTTGGGATAGGCGGCAACCAGGGTGTCGGCCACGCGGCTCAGTTCGGCTATGAACGGCCGCATCAGATCGGCGCCGAGCGCGCAGTTGAAGCCGATGGCGAACGGTTTGGCGTGGCGCACGCTGTTCCAGAAAGCTTCCGCCGTCTGGCCCGACAGGGTCCGGCCGGAACGGTCGGTGATGGTGCCCGAAATCCAGATCGGCAGGGCCTCCATGCCCTCGTCCTCGAGGTCCTTGATGGCCTTGATCGCGGCCTTGCAGTTCAGCGTGTCGGTGATGGTCTCGATAAGATACAGGTGCACGCCGCCTTCGTTCAGTGCCTTCACCTGGTGGCGATAGGCGTCATAGACCTGGTCGAAGGTCACCAGCCGGGCGCCGGGGTCGTTCACGTCCGACGACATCGACAGCATCTTGTTCAGCGGCCCGATCGAGCCGGCGGCAAAGCGCGGCTTGTGCGGCTCCTTGGCGGTCCAGCGGTCGGCCGCGGCGCGGGCCAGTTTCGCCCCCTCCAGATTGATGTCCCACACCGACTGTTCGTCGAGTTTGTAGTCGTCCTGGGCGATCACCGTGGCCGAGAAGGTGTTGGTCTCGGAGATGTCGGCGCCCGCCGCGAAATACTGGTCGTGCAGGCCGGCGATGACATCCGGCCGGGTCAGGCACAGGATGTCGTTATTGCCCTTCATCTGGCCGTTGTGGCTGGTGAAGCGGTCACCGCGGAAATCCTCTTCCGACAGCTCGCTGCGCTGGATCATCACGCCCCAGCTGCCGTCTAGGACGAGGATACGCTCGCGTGCGGCGGCATGGAGGGCGGCGATGCGGGTAGCGCGGGTCATGCGGCCACCGCCTGTTCCCTGACGCCCAGCACCCTGCAGATCGCATAGACCAGCTCGGCGCGGTTGAGGGTGTAGAAGTGGAAATCGGAGAAGCCCTCTTCCTGCAGCCGCGCACAGGTCTCGGCCGCGACGGAGGCGGCGATCAGCTTGCGGGTCTCCGGGTCGTCGTCCAGCCCCTCGAAATGGGCGGCCAGCCAGTCGGGCACGGCGGCGCCACAGGCCGCGCTCATCCGCTTCAGGCCGTTGAAATTGGTTACGGGCATGATGCCGGGGATGATGGGAATGGTGATGCCCGCTGCCCTCACGCGGTCGCGGAAGCGCAGGAAGGCGTCGATGTCGAAGAAGAACTGGCTGATCGCGCGCGTCGCGCCCGCATCCACCTTGGCCTTCAGCACGGCGATGTCGTGGTCGATCGACCCGCTCTCGGGATGGCCCTCGGGGTAGCAGCCGACGGTGATCTCGAACCCGCCCTTGGCCGCGAGGGCGGCGGTCAGTTCGGTGGCGTTGGCGTAACCGTCCGTATGCGGAACATAGGCCCCGCCGATGCCCTCGGTGCCCGGCGGATCGCCGCGCAGAGCCACGATGTGACGCACGCCAGAGGCCTTGTAGCCGTCGATCACGGTATCGACCTCGGCCCGGCTGGCCTCGACGCAGGTCAGGTGGGCGGCGGGGGTCAGGTCGGTCTCGGCCAGGATGCGCTGGACCGTGCGGTGCGTCCGCTCGCGCGTCGAGCCGCCCGCGCCATAGGTGACCGAGACGAAGTCGGGCTTCAGAGGGGCCAGACGGGTCACAGCCTTCCACAGGGTCGCCTCGGCCTCGTCGGACTTGGGCGGAAAGAATTCGAAGGACACGCGGGGTCGCGACCGGTCCTGACCGGCGCGGGCGACTGGCCCCAGCGGCGACAGCAGCAGGGCGCGAGCCTCGGCCAGATTGAGGGAGGCGGCGGTCATGCGGCCCTCGTTTCGACGGCGGCCTGGCGCTCGGCGGTCCAGATGCAGACGGTCAGGCCGTCGGTGTCGGGGGGCAGGATGATCGGGGCGGCGGGCGTGAGGCCGGCCTCGGCCAGCCAGCGCCGCATTTCCTCGTCGGCGAAGCCCAGGCGGCGGTGCTGATGCTCCTCGCGCAGCTGTTCGATCTGGTGCGGGGCGAAGTCGACGATCAGCAGGCGGCCGCCGGGTGCCACCAGGCGCGCCGCCTCGGCCACGGCGGCGGCGGGATCGGCCAGATAATGCAACACCTGATGGACCAGGACGCGGTCGGCACTCTGGGCGGGCAGGCGGGTGGCGAAGATGTCGCCGTGGCGCAGCTCAACCTTGTCCAGGCCCGCCCGGGTCACATTGGCGCGGGCGATATTCAGCATGTTGTGGCTGAGGTCCAGGCCCACCGACATCCGCGCCTGTTTGCCCAGCAGGGTCAGCATCCGGCCCGAGCCGGTGCCCAGATCGACGACACGCTCAAACGGACCGTCGCCCGCCGCCTTCAGGATCGCGGCCTCGACGTCGGTTTCGCAGACATAGAGCGAGCGGATGCGGTCCCATTGGGGGGCCACGCGCTCGAAATAGGCCCCGGCGGCGACCTCGCGGTCGCGGCGGACGTCTTCCAGACGACGGTCGTCGGCGGCCCCGGCCTCGTCGTCCAGAAGATCGAGGATGGTGTCGATCAGGCGACGGGCGAGAGAGTCCGATGACAGGCGGTAGAACACCCGTGCCCCGTCCGGAAACCGCTCGATCAGTCCGGCATCGGTCATGAGCTTGAGATGCCGCGATACGCGCGGCTGGCTCTGATCCAGAATGCCGGACAGCTCCATGACCGACAGCTCCTCGCCCGCGAGCAGCGACAGCACCCGCAGGCGCGTCGGCTCGCCCGCAGCACGCAGGGCCTCGATTGTCTGATCGGCGGTCAGGGTCATATAATCATATAAGGATATCCTTATATGATTTGGCAAGCCGTTTTTGCGGTCACGACGGAGGCTTGGGCAGGCGCGAGACAGCGATCATGACGGCGATGGTCCATGTGGCGAAGGCCGCTTCCAGCACGCGCTGGGCCGCGCCGTGCCATGGAAACTCCGGACCGATGATCGGGATCATGAGCGCGGCGGCCATGCCGCAGACCAGACCCAGCGGGAACAGCCTGGGCCCACCGGGCCAGCCCCGGGACGCGATCGCCAGCACGAAGACACCGGCGACACCCAGCAGATAGCCCAGGCCACCGAGCAGTTCGTGCAGCATGCCGGAGGCGCTGGCTCCCTCGACCGCGCATTCGAAATCGCAGGGGAAGACGCCGCCGAAGAAGAGTCCTGCGCCGTTCAGGGCGCACAGGATGAAGCCGATGACGGCCAGCGGGCTGCGCGGGAAGACGGCGGCGCACAATAGCCAGAAAACGGCCAGCAGCAGGCCGGACATGATGAACGCCGTGCTGACCCACGTCCCCGTCGCCGTGCCGCCGGCTCCCATTTCGCTGACGTACTGGCTGAGGGGATCGTAGCCCGGATAGCCGAAGGGGGCCGCGAAGATGACGACGGCCAGGATCAGCAGGCTGGCCGTGCCACACAGGATTGTCAGTTTACGCAGCATCTGGGGCCCTCCCTTGCCGTCAGGCTAGACGACCGTGGAGCCTATGGCCAAGCGCTCAGATTCGCTGGAACGGATAGAAGTCGTTGCCCAGATCCAGAATGCCGGTCAGTTCGTCCAGTGCCCGGCGGCTTTCGTCCAGCAGGGCGGGGTCGGTCAGGTCGGCGGGGGTCAGGGTGTCGCGGTAGTGGGTACTGCCCCACTGGCTGAGCCGCGCATGCAGGGCGTCGGTCATGCGCATGGCGGGGTTGGTCGCGGCCTGCTCCGCCTCGGTCAGGACGACGCGCAGGCGCAGGCAGGCCGGGCCGCCGCCGTTGCGCATCGACTGGCGGACATCGACATATTCGACCCGGCCGATGGGGCCGTTGGACGTGACCAGACCCTGAGCCACCGCATGGCTGCGGGCGTTGTCGCGGGTCTCGGTCGGGCAGATCAGGGTCAGGCGGTCCTCGCCCGGCAGCGACACCAGCATGGAGTTGAAAAGATAACTGGAAATGGCGTCGGCCAGCGGCAGGTCGGCGGACGAGACCTCCACGAAGATGGGGTCGAAGCCTGTGGCGGCCGCGCGGATCGCGGCATGGGTGCCCGCGGAGTCCTCGAAGGCCAGGTCGTGGTGGAACAGGGTGTCCAGAGCCCCGACGCATACCACGTCGTTGTGGAAGGTCCCGCCCGCGATCGCGGCTCGGGATTGACGGGCCAGGACGGGGCCGGAGGCCCCGTGGCGGCGGGCGATGGCTTCCGACGCCTCGCGCGTCTGACGGGCGGGGTAGGGGCCGGACCAGGGCTCATAGGCCTCTCGTCCCCAGACCAGCAGGTTGACGCCAGCCTGACCGTGGTCGGCGCACAGGCGGACGTGGTTGGCGGCGCCCTCGTCAGCCAGATGGGCGACGGAGGGCAGGGCGTCGTGCACGGCGAACCGGTCCTGATCGGGAAAGAGGGCGTCGAGTGCGCGCGTCGTTTGCCGGTGCTCCAGCGAGCGGTGCAGGTTGGTGACCAGGTTGGCGGGGGTGAAGTGGACGCGGCCGTCTGCGCTGTCGGCGCTCGGCGTCACCGTCGCGGCATTGGCGGCCCACATGGGACTGGCCGAACAGGCGGCGGCGGCGAAGCTGGGCGCGTCCTTCCAGGCCTGTTCGAGCACGCGGGCGTCGGAGCCGGTGAAGCCCAGGCTGCGCAGGAAGGGGATGTTGGGCCGATCGTGCGGCGGCAGGACGTACTGCGGCAGGCCGAGGTCGGCCAGCCGCTTCATCTTGTCGAGGCCCTGCAGGACGGCAGCGCGCGGGTTGGACGCCTCGCCCTTGTTGAGGCTGGAGGCGAGGTTGCCGGGCGAGAGGCCCGCATACGAGTGGGTCGGCCCGATCAGGCCGTCGGCATTGGCTTCGACCGCGGGGGCATTCATGCCTGCAAGCCCTTGATCTCGCTCTCGATGTTCCTGACCGCCTCTGCCTCGAAACTGGCGACGGGATAGGCGCAGTAGTCGGCGGCATAGTAGGCGCTGGGACGGTGGTTGCCGCTGGCCCCCAGACCACCGAAGGGCATGTCCCCGGCGGCCCCGGTGGTCGGGCGGTTGAAGTTGACGACGCCCGCGCGGATGCGGCGGATGAAGGTCTGCCAGTTTTTCGGGTCGTCGCTGACCAGACCGGCGGACAGGCCATAGCGCGTCGCATTGGCCTGTTGCACCGCTTCGTCGAAGCTGGCGACGCGGGTCACCGACAGGAAGGGCGCGAACATCTCCTCGTCGGGCACATCGACCCCGGTCACGTCGATGATCGCCGGTTTGACGAAGGCACCGGGCAGGTTGCCGACAGGTCCGGAGGCACGAATGACCCTGGCGCCCGCATCGATCCGCTCCTGCAGGGCGGCCAGCGCGGCGGCGGCGGCCTTTTCGGAGATCAGCGGCCCGGCATAGGGTTCGGGGCTGCTGTTCCAGGGGGCAAACAGCAGGCGGTCGCTGAGGGCGGCGACGGCTTCGATGATGGCGTCGCCCTGGGGCCCTTGGGGCACGATCAGGCGGCGCGCGCAGGAGCAGCGCTGGCCGGTGGTGATGAAGGCGGACTGGACGACGATGCCCGCCACGGCTTGCGCATCCGCCGTGTCCCAGACGACCAGCGGATTGTTGCCGCCCAGCTCCAGCGCGAGGATGACGTGCGGATCGTCCGCGAACTTGCGGCGGAAGTGAGCACCCGCTGCGCCCGAGCCGGTGAACATCAGGGCGTCGATGCCGCTGTCCAGCAGGGCGGCACCCGTGTCGCGCCCACCCTGGACGACATTGACCACGCCGGTCGGCAGGTCGGCGGCCTGGAACGCCTCGGCCATCAGCTGGCCGGTCAGGGGGGTTTCCTCCGATGGCTTGAAGACGACCGTGTCGCCGGCCAGCAGGGCCGGGACGATGTGGCCGTTGGGCAGGTGGCCGGGGAAGTTGAAGGGGCCGAGCACCGCCGCCACGCCGTGCGGGCGGTGGCGCAGGGTGGCGTGACCAAAGGCCGTGTCGGCCGTGCGCTCGCCGGTCCGCTCGTCATAGGCGCGGATGGAGATGTCGACCTTGCCCTGCATGGCCGTCAACTCGGTCTGGGTTTCCCACAGGGCCTTGCCGGTCTCGCGGCTGATGGCCTGGGCGATCTGGGGCGCGCGCTCCTTGAGCACGGCCTGATAGCGTTTGACCGCGTCGATCCGGTCCTGACGCGAGCGATCGGCCCAGTCGGGGAAGGCGGCGCGGGCGCGGTCGGTCGCGGCCTGAACTTCGGTGGCGGAGGCCGCTGGGCCTTCCCAGACGGTGTCACCGGTGGCGGGGTCGATGGATTGGAAGCGGGTCATTTGGTCACTCAGGATTTGACGCGAACCGTGTCTCCCGCACGCACTTTCAGCGCGTCTGCGGTTTCGCGGGTCAGGGTGGCGATGTCACCGTCGATATGGGTGCGCTGGCGAACGGCGCGGAAACCGCCCACGCTGTCGGTCGAGATCAGGGCAGGCAGTTCGGCCTCGACCTCTTCGGCGATGGCCACGGTCAGTCGCCGGGCGTCTCGGACCGTGCGGATGTTGTCGCGGCCGCAGGCGACTGTGGGCCCTGCGTCGAAGATGTCGACCAGGCCGTTCGGGCGGAACCCCTCGCTTTCCAGCAGGGCCATGGCGGGCACGCCCTGGGGGTGCACCTTGCCGATCACGGCCCGAGCGGCTTCGGGCAGCAGCTCGATGTAGATCGGGTGGCGCGGGGCCAGGTCCAGGATGAACTGCTTGTCGGTCGAGCCGGTCATGCGATCGGCCTCGTCGAACTCCATCGGAAAAAACTTGTGTGCGACATGGTCCCAGAAGGGGCAGGCCCCGTCGGGTGTGAAGACGCCGCGCAGCTCGGCCAGGACATTCTCGCTGAACAGCTCCGGCTCGGCCCCGATCAGCATATAGCGTGACTGGCTGAGCAGGCGGCCTGCGCCGCCCTTGCGCCGGTCGGCCTTCAGGAACAGCGAGCCGACCTCTGTCCAGCCGGTGCATTCATTGACCAGCACCAGGGTCTTCTGTTCCAGCTTGATGCCCAGCGAGGGGGATGACTGGGCGTTGTTGACGACGCGGAAGCTGAAAAAGGGGCGGTTCAGCCCGACCGCCGCCTTGACCGAGCCGATGCCGTCGACGTCGCCGGTGTCGGATTCCTCCAGCATCAATGTGTACCAGCGCTGCTGGACATCGATCCGGCCCGCGAAGCTGTCCCGGCTGAGGTCCAGCCGCTCGATTAGCTGGTCCGGGTCTTCGGGCAGGCTGGTGAAGCCGGGACCGGACAGGATGGCCAGTTCCAGCAGAAAATCGAGATCGGCAGGCCCGGCGGGGCGAACGACGAGCATGGTTACATCGTCTCCAGACGCAGGGATTTCAGTTTCAGCGCATCGATTTCGCCCGAGGCGATCCTGCACAGGATCAGCGCCGACAGCTGGGCGCGTTCGACGAAGCTGGCGGGCCAGGCGAACTCCTGATCCGAATGGATGTCGCCGCCCAGGACACCGAGGGTGTCGATATTGGGCAGGCCTGCGGCATGCAGGTTGTTGCCCTCGCACACCCCTCCCGACGGCTTCCAGGCGATGGTCTGACCCAGCAGGGTGCCCGTGTCGCGCACGGCCTCGAACAGGGCGGTCTGGCTGGCGTCCATCGGCTTGGGCGCACGGGTCATGCCGCCGTGGAGATCCAGGGTCAGGCCGCGGAAGGGGGGCTCGGTCGCGATCTGCTGTACCGTCTCGGATATCCAGGCCGAGGCCTGGGCGTCTGGCACGCGCACATTGAAGCGTACGACGGCATTGTCGGCCACGACATTGAGCGCGCCACCCCCGGAAATCTTGGCCACATTGACGGTGACGCCCTCGCGCTGGCCGTTCAGGGCGTGCAGGCGGGCTGCGATGATGGCGGCCCCGGCCACGGCATTCGACCCTTCGTGGAAGGCGCGACCCGCGTGGGCGGCCTTGCCGGTGACGATCAGATGGTAGTTGCCGCTGCCCTTGCGCGCTCCGGCCAGGGTGCCGTCGGCCAGCGCTGGCTCATAGGTCATGCCGACATGGCCGCGTGCGCCCAGTTCGGCCAGCAGGGGGGCGGAGGCGGGCGAGCCGATCTCTTCGTCCGGGCTCAGCAGCACGGTCCAGCCGATATTTGCCTTGTCCGGATGGGTCTCGAACGCCTCAAGCGCGGCAAGCATCACGGAAATGCCACCCTTCATGTCGGCGATGCCAGGGCCGTTCAGGGCTCCATCGGGGCGGGTGGTCACGGTCTGGAACGCGCTCTCGACCGGGAAGACGGTGTCGTAGTGGCCCGTCAGAACGACCTGGATGGGGGCGTCAGGGCGCTGGGTGATCTTGAGGGCATCGGCGTGGGCCTCGTGACGGACCGCGCCATCATCGCCGACGCTGGTCGAGGAGGCTGTGCCGATGCGTTCACAGGCGGCATCAAGGCTGATGGCTTCGGTCTCCAGACGCGCCAGCACGGCTTGCAGTCCAGCGGCATTTCGGCTGCCAGAGTTCAAATCTGACCACTCGACGGCACGCTGGATAATAAGCGCCTCGCGCGCTGCGACATGGTCGAGCACGTTCTGATCTGTCGGCAGAATCCGCATACGGCAGACCCTAGCGACATGGATTGCAAAGGTGAAGGCGGGCGACGGTTTCTCTCGTTGCCAGCAAGGGCTAGGCTACGATTCATGGGGGACAACTTATGGCGCACGGCTGGATCAGATATTTCAACCCGGCGGCGATGCTGGAAACTCAGGATCATGCCCTCGCGGCGACGCGTGCCAGCTCGATCGGCATGATCATCGGTGCGGCGCGGGACTCCATCCTCGCCTGGTACACTGCCAATGCCGGTGCGGAGGCGACACGGCTGGCCGTTGACCAGATGACGCAGCGACCTGAAACCGCCGAACAGATGCAGGCGGCAACGCAGATCGGACTGGCAGGTGCGATTAGTATGGTGGCCTTGCAGCTTGTCCTGGCCGTGGTGCACTGGCGCAAGCCGAGTAGCCTGTTGCCTCTGGTTTTCCTGATGCTGGTCGTGTGGGCCCTGGGGACCGGAGCCCTGGCATTCGTCTATGCGGTGGGCGGTCAGGGGATGGCCAGTCAGCCAATGGGTCTGATCGTCATGACCCTTGTGACTATGTCCGCAGCAGCTCTTCTGCATGCAACGGCCATCAAAGGGGCGGGCAGGTTGGCGGAGTTTCGCAAGCTGGCTTCAGACTGAGGATCAAGACGCCTTTCGTACATCACCGTGGTCGGGTTAGGCTCCGCGCCTCATAACCGGGAGGCGAGAATGAGTCTGATATCTGCAATGAACCCCACGGCCCCGATCACGGACCGTACCCAGGCGATCGCTGCGGCGCGATCCAGCGCCGTCGCCATCTTCATCGGCGTAGCCTGGGGCATCGTCACCACCATCTATCTGGCGACGGCGGCGCCGGCTCTGATGGAGTCGGCCTTTGCCGAAGCCGCTCAAACCGATCCGAATGTGGCCGGGATGGAAGGCATGGCTGGTGCCATGACCGGTTTTGTCGTGATTTGGGCCGGGCTAATGGTCGTGATCCAGATCGTTCTGGGTCTGGTGCAATGGTTCAAACCTAACATCGTGATCCCGATCTTGTTCACAGTCCTGGTCGTGTTCGGTCTGGGAAGCGCTCTTCTGGGCCTTATGGGACCTTCAGCTCAGTCAGCGGCGGCGGGTCCGATGTGGTTCACGGTTCTGGGCCTTGTCGTTCTGGTCGTGGAGCTCGTGCTTCACATCGCAGGCATTCGCGGTGCCAATGCGATGAACAAGATGCGTGCCGTCGATCAGGACGTGTTCTGATTTTGACATCAAGCCGGAACGAAGCGTGAGCGGTGCTGGGCTAGGTTCTGCCAACCCGGCTCCGCTTTAACGCCCCTGACGGTTCTGGCGCCGGTCCTCTGGACCGGTGCCGGGCTGTCGGGTCTGGCGACGCCAGCGGATCGACAGGCTGGCCCCTTCGCCACCGAACTTGGTGCTGACCGTCAGGTTGCGGCGCACCTGCCACTCCAGATTTACCGCCGCGCCATTGTCGCCGCCGCCGATGACTTCCAGATACAGGTCGTCGGTCAGATAGCGGCCACCCGCAATCGTCAGGCCTGACGCCTCGCCGCCGAATGACAGACGGTCCAGACCGGCCAGTTCGCGCAGGTTACCGATCACATCGAAGCCACCTCCTCCGGCCAGCGACGCGACGCCTGCCGCCAGCTGGGCCGCCTCGAAGCCCGACAGTTGTGATGCCGAGCGTCCGAAAAGGACCTGCGACAGGATTTCGTCCTGGGGCAGGGCGGGATTGGAGGTCAAGGCGATCTCGGGCCGCGCGGCGGTGCCGGTAACGCGGATCGTTGCTGTGATGGCCGGGTCTTCGCGAGTTGCTGACAGGTTGAGCCTGATCTGCTCAGGATTGGTCGACAGGCTGACCGTGCCGCGCGGGTCGAAGATGAAACGCTTGCCGGCAAAGTCGTAGTCGCCGCGCACGACGCGGGCCGTGCCGCTGAGCTGCGGCTCGGCGATGGTGCCACGCACGCGGGCATTGACGTTCATCTCGACATTCAGGCCTCGTCCAACGACGCGCACGTCGCCGCCCGGCGAGCGTATGGCGATGTCCAGTCCGATCTGGGGGCCTTGGGGCCGGTCGGCGGTATCGATCTCCTCGGCATTGCCGCCGGGCTTGTTGATCTCGACCACATCCATACGGACGATGCCGGTGGAGCCGGGCGGATTGGCCTCGATCCTGGCCTCGTCGATATCGATCTGCCCTGTCAGCTGGATGTTGCCGTCGGCACCGCGCACGACGGTCAGGGGCCCGGAGGCGCGGGCCTCGGCGATGTCGTTGTCGATGATGCGGAAGCGGGTCAGGGCCAGTTCGAAGTTGGACCCGGAGCCTTGGCGCAGGCCGATGCGTCCGCTGCCGGACACCGTGCCCCCCGATCCGTCATTTGCTGTGAAGGTCTCGACCAGGGCGGTGGTGTCGTCAAAGCGGCTGGCCAGTGTCAGACCGGCCAGACGCAGGCCCGTGCCATTGTCTCGGAACGCCCCCTGCTGCACGTCCAGTCGACCATTGATGCGCGGAGCATTCAAGGTGCCGGCCAGCGTCGCATTGGCGTCGATCTGGCCAGACAGGGAGCGTTCACCACCCAGGAACAGGTCCCAGATGGGCTGGACCTGGCCCTGAATCGCAACCGTGCCGCTCATCGGGCGGGTGCGGGCGATGGCCAGGCGCAGTGGCGCGGCGGAGGCCTCGACCGGCAGGGTGACGTCGGCGGTGGCGGAGACGGCTCCGTTGTCGCGGGCATCGGCCTGGATGCGCAGGGTGTTGTTGACCAGCATGGCATTGACCGTGCCGTCGACGGCCAGACCGCGCGGCGCGTCAATGCTTCGGATATTCTCCAAAGCGACATTGGCCGAGCCGGACAGGTCGTCGCCTGCGCCGCGCAGGGACAGACGGCCCGTGACCCGACCGCGCAGATCAGGCGACAAGGAGCCTAGCTCCACGCTGGTCAGATTGGCCTCGATAACGGCGGCGCGGGAATCCCGACGCATCTCGCCGGTCAGGACACCGCCACCGACGTTCAGGTCGACACGGGCCACCTGGCCGTCGCCGGACAGGGCGAAGACGGCGGGGTTGCGCGTGGTGAAGTCGATCTCTCTCGCGCTGCCCGAGCCGTTCAGCACGATGGTCTGAGCCGAGCCCTGGCGCGAATAGACACCACTGCCATTGAAGGCGGCGGGGGTGCCGCCCCCGACGTCGGCGACGATGGTGAAGGGCAGGCGATCTAGGGTGCCGCGTCCATTCAGATCGATGCGACGCACCACCCATGACTGACCGGCCAGCCTCACATTCGCCCCGGTGACGTCGACGATGGCGGTGTCTCTGCCGGCACCCTCGGTCAGGCGGACGCGACCCTCCGCCGTTCCGGACGCGAGGAACGCTCCGGGCCGGGCGGTAAAGGCCAGGTCGGCACTGGAGGGCAGGTTGTTGGACAGGGCGACCGAGCCTTGGGCCGTCACACCGCCCGCATCCAGATCGACATTGGTCAGACGGATTTGCGGACCGCCCAGGTAGAAGTTGCCGCTGGCGCGGGCGGGGCCATAGTTGGACTGGGCCGTGATCGCGATACTGCCGTCAGAGGCGTCGGCCCCTTTGCGGAACGTCAGGGCCAGATTGGCCTGGGTCAGGTCCAGCGGCCCGGCGGCGATGCGGTCAAACCGGGCGTTCAGGTCCGCGCGTGGCTCGGCCAGGGTGCCGGTGAGAGCTCCGTCACCGGTCATGGCTCCATCGATGGCGACCGGGCCGACGCCGAACGGACCGCGGGCGTTCCAGTCCAGGGCCAGCCTCAGCTGGCCATTACCCTCAATGATGCCGCGCGCATTGGCGTTGGCCTGGTCCCCCGTCAGGGCCGCGCGCTGGATGGAGATGCGCCCGCCGTCCAGGCCGCCGGTCAGTTGCAGGCGCGGCGTACGTCCCAGCAGGCGATCCAGTTCGTCCTGGCCGGTGAACAGACCTCGCCCGCGTCCGTCGAAGGTCAGGCTCCACGGTGCACCCGTGCGGCGCATCGCAGCGGTGATCGGCCCGCCGAACGATCCGCGCGCGCCGGGTTGCACGAGAGAGGCATCGGTGATGGTCGCATTGCCCCGGAAGCTGAGCCCGCCCAGCAGATTGCGTCCGCCCGACCCCGTGACTTCCAGCCCCTGCCCGTCCGCCTGAAGGCGTTGCAGTAGGATGGCACCATCAGGCTGGCGGGTCGCCTCGAATTGCACACGGGGCTGGGTTCCCAGCAGCCCACCGACGATGCCGGCTGTGGACCCGCCACGGGCACGGATGTCGCCCTGCAGGTCGAAGCGACCCGCCCTGGAACTCAAGTTGAGAGGCCCCGAAATCCGCTGGGCCTGGTAGCTGGACAGGTTGGCGTTAAGCAGATCGACCGAGCCGTCCAGCGCCCAGGCCGCGCCATCGCCCTTGAACAAGGCGGAATAGGCTGCGGGACCAGCCAGCGGCGTGCCGGCCAGTCGGGTGAGGGACGGCGTCGAAATCTCAAGCTGAATGCCATCCGGCGTACTGCGGTCGTTCTTGCGCATCATGCCGGATGCGGTGGAGTTCAGATTCTCGGACACCAGGCTCCAGCCCACACCCTGCAAGCCATCATTGTCGTGATCTGGCCGCACGACCAGACCGAACCGCGCCGTCTGACCGATCCGGTCCACGAAGGGTTGCAACAGTTCCGAGCCAGAGAAGTCGGCGTAGCCGGCGATCCGCGTCTGGTCCTTGCCATAGGTGCCGCGGATGGTCAGGGGCGTGAAAGTGCCGGTGCGCACCGCTACATTGACGACCTGGCCATTGACCACGGCGACGGCATTGAACGGCTGATCTGGCGAATAGCCCAGGGCTCCGGCCAGCGGTCCGCCTTGGGATTCATTCGCCTGAACGTTCAGGCGAATGTCGGCCAGTTCGTCGCCCATGGTTCCAGCCAAGCGCAGGAAATCGCCGGGGCGGGTGTTGCTGAAGGCGTTGATCGTGGCGGTTTTGTCGCCGACGCGGGGCAGTTCGACTGCCCCATCCAGCTTCCAGCGGCCATATTCCTGGCTGAAGCCCTCCAGCAGTTCGATGTTGGCGGCAAACCGGTCGATATCGACGGAAATCGGTTGCTGTCCCGGTGGATTGGTCGAGGCTTCGACCTCGGGGCGGCGGATCAGGCGAACGACCTCGGCCTCGATGTTGGTGGCGTGAAACCGGCGCGCAACCAAGGGCCAGAAACTCCAGTCGACGCGGACCTTGCGCGCCTCCAGCCAGACGCCCTGGGCATCCGTGACCGTGACCCGTTGGATAGTGAAGTCGTCGAACAGGTCACCCTCGACGCCTTCGACGCGGATTTCACCATAGTTGCCGATGCGTTTGCCCTCGACGAAGCTGGTCACCAGCTCCCGGCCGGGCCCCGACAGCAGATACATCCGCCCGCCGACCAGACCCACGATCAGCAGGCCGATCAGGATGGCGACCGCGATGCCGCCGAAGAAGGCCAGAGCCTGAAGGCGGGTGCGCTTGCGCTTTTCCTCGGCGGCGGGCGTCTCCGCCTTGTCTTCTGGCGCATCGGTCGGGGGCGGAGCGTCGGTCAAAACGCCTGGCCCAGACTGACATAGACCTGGAAGCTTGGATCGCCCTCACGCTTGTCCAGCGGAATGGCGATATCCGCCCTGATCGGGCCGAAGGGCAGAAGGTAGCGAACGCCCACACCGGCAGCATAGCGCAGGTTGCCGAAGTCCGGCGTTTCGTCGAAGCCCACGGCACCGGCATCCACAAAGGCCACGCCCTGGAAGCTGCCGAAGACCTTGCGGCGCACCTCAAGAGAGGTCTCGAACAGGCTCAGACCTCCGCGAGGCGTGTTGTCGGGCAGGCGAGGGCCCACACTCTGGTATTCATAGCCGCGTACAGAGCCGCCGCCGCCGGAATAGAACAGTCGGTCAGCAGGAACGGTCAGCTCTTCGCCGCCGACGATCGAGCCCAGCTTGACACGACCCGCAAGCACGGTCCTGTCCTCCTGGAAAGACAGGTAGCCTGTGGCCTCGGCTTCGGTCCGAAGGAACAGCACCGTGTCCTCGCCCGCCACGGCCGTTGGCTGGGCCGAAGCGCTCAGTCGCCAGCCGCTCGTGGGGTCCAGCGCATCGTTCGAGCGGTCCCAGTAGAAGTTGCCGCGCCCCGTCAGAATCACCAGGTCACGGGTCAGGCGTATGGGAGCCTGCGTCAGCGGGTCGAACCGGTTTTCGTCGTACTGACCGCCGTCCAGGCCCAGTCCATAGCTGTAGAATGAGGTCTTGCCGACCCGCTGGCGGATGTCGGCAGCCAGGACGAGGGCGGTCCTGCGATAGGCATCGGTGTTCTCATAAACAGCCGCGGTTTCAAGACGCAGTGTCTGGCTGGGCCTGCGCCAGTGCGGCAGGCTGAGCACGCCTCCGATACGGCTGTCGATCTCAGCCAGACGGGCCTGCCAGATCAGGGTGTCTGCGCGACCGAAGCGGTTGGACCAGGTCCAGGTCCCCTCGATCGCCGACCCGCCGGTGTTGGAGGGTGACGCGCCGGTTCTGCCTGCCGTGACGATCGCCTCGGCCGTTGACAGCGTGATGGCGGCTTCCAGGGTACGAGCCGGGCGATCCCGCAGGGTGACGATGACCGGGCGAGTGCCATTGGGCAGGTTTTGGTCCGCAGGCGACAGAGCTACGCCGATGCCGTCATAAACGCCGGTTTCGGTCAGCCGCCGTTCCAGTTCCGCGACCTGTTCCGGATCATAGACATCGCCCTGGACCCAAGGGGCCAAGCCGGCAACCCAGTCAGGATTGGTGGGGCCGCGCGTCCGCAGCAGAATGCCATCCAGCCGGACCAGAGGCCCGCTATCGATGTTGTAGTTTGGGGTGACGGTATAGTCGGTGTGGTTGACCACGACGCGACGCGCCCTGGCTTCGGCATCGGCATAGCCTCGACGGGTCAGGCCCGCGACAATGCGGCCCTCTGCCGCCAGTACATCGACCGCGCGGCCCGGGTCGCCAGTGGTCAGATCGACCTCTTCGCGAACGGCCAGATCGGTCGTTTGATCGGGGGGCGGCAAGGTCCAGTTCAGCCCATAGTCGGCCAGCAGGAACCGCGGTCCTGGGGTCACTTCGACGATAGCGACGGGTGTCTCTTCGCCTTCGACGTCATCGATGAGGGTTGGTTGATAATAGCCCTCGGATCTCAGAAGGGCTTCTGCCGATTCCATGGCGGCACGGGCTCGCCGGCGTGCTTCGAAGCGGTTGGACGGAGGATCGTCGACATCGCCGACAGCCCTCTGCAACTGAGCGCGCAGTTCGCTGTCCAGTTCACCGCGAATTAGAGCACGAGGCTCGGATTGAACCGCCGTCGCCAGTGCCATGAAGCCCGCCGTGCTGATCAGAAACAGGGCATGGCGGCTCGTCAAATGGAAACTCTGGGCTGTGCGAAGGAAGGCGGGTCCCTATCATGCGGCTTCATGGCGTCGATAGGGCGCGATTCAGTAGAAGAGCGTCTCACTCTCGGGCTGGACGGATTCTTCGGACGACCGTTTTTCGGGTGGCAAGGTGTCGACGGGCGGGGCCGAAGGAAGGGCAGCGGGTTCGACGACCGGTGCTGCGACTTCTTCAGCCGCAGGCGCTTCCACAACGTCTTGGACGATGACTTCAGGCTGTTCATCGTAGCTGTCGGGATCATCACAGGCCGCGATGGCACCGACACAAAGCAGCGCAAATGTCACAAACAGGCGTTTCACGAGTGTCGTCTCCCCACGGCTCATCCAGCGAACGTGCTGATCTGCCTCAGGTTCCATAGACGTGATTATCACCTTGGTCACCACTGACGGAAACCAATCCTTTCACCTTTGGTGAGACAGTGTTCTCTCGGAGGGGCAGATGACGACCACAGCCTATGCCAAGGTCGCGCAGGTGCGTTACCGAGAGCTCAAGACCCGGATCGGCCTGGCTGCCTTCATCGGCCTGACCGCCTGGGTCGTCACGCCGACGATATGGCCCATCGTCTGGTTTGCGGCGATGCTGCTGACGCAGGCGCTGGACTGGAAAGTCTTCAGCCGCTTCCGTCATCGCCCCGAATGGCTGCCGGATAAGGGTTATTTGGTTCTGTCCTGCGCCACGACGGTTCTGAGCGTCACCGTCTATGCCGGATTGACCGCCTATATGTGGTTCTATGGCGGGGAAACCGGGCGGATCTTCGCCATGATCCAGTGTGCGGGTGGTCTGCTGCATGTCAGCCTGCACATGCACCACGCCCGACCGATCCTGATTTCGGCCGTTGTGCCGCATGCCATATACTTTTTGGGGCTTCCCCTATTTCAAGCGACCCAGAGCGGGCGCTGGCAGGATCTTCTCGTGCCGATCGGTGGTCTGCTGTACATGAGCCACCTCGTGGTCGCGGTGAAGCAGAGCTCCAGTACAACGCGGGAAATGCAGGAGGCGCGCGACGCCGCCCTGGAGGCGCGGGGCAAGGCCGAAGTCGCCAACGCGGCGAAGTCCGACTTCCTGGCCGTGGTCAGTCATGAAATCCGCACGCCCATGAATGCCGTGATTTCGGCGGCCAACCTTCTGAAAGACACCAAGCTGGACGCCCGCCAGACCGAACACGTCGACATGCTTATCGACGCCGGTGACGTCCTGATGGGCCTGTTGAACGATGTGCTGGACGTCTCCAAGATCGAAGCTGGCAAGATGGAACTGGAGACGGCCGACATGGTCGTGCGCGACCGTCTGACGGCGCTGGGGCGGCTTTGGGAACCACGCGCAGAGGCCAACAACATCCGCTTGGCGTGGCAGATCGCACCGGAGGTACCGCAGGCGGTGCGGACCGACCCGCTGCGGTTCCAGCAGATCCTGTTCAACCTGATGTCCAATGCGGTGAAGTTCACCCGCGACGGCGACATTCTGGTCAAGGTGGACTGGGCCGGTGGTCTGCTGTCGGTGGCCGTTACCGACAGCGGCTGCGGCATTCCTGCAGACAGGCTGGAGCATGTGTTCAACAGCTTCGAACAGGCTGATGCCGGCACCACGCGCCGCTATGGCGGCACAGGCCTGGGCCTGTCGATCAGCCGCAAGCTGGCCGAGGTCATGGGCGGGTCACTGATTGTGGCCAGCGTCGAGGGCGAGGGTTCGACCTTCACGCTTCAACTGCCCATGACGGTCGTAGCGAGCCAGCAGGATGATGTGGTGCAGGTCGCGGTCGATTTATCTGTTCTGGCCAATCGCTCGATTCTGGCCGCTGACGACCATCCGGTGAACCGCCGCATCCTGGCCCTGCTGCTGGAGCCGTACGGTTGTCGCCTGACGCTGGTCGAGGACGGTGCCCAGGCGGTAGAGCGGGCGACGCACGAACCGTTTGACGTTATTCTGATGGACATGCAGATGCCGGTCATGGACGGGCTGGAGGCCAGCCGCCTTATCCGACTGGCCGGCCCGAACCGGGGCACGCCGGTCATCGCCCTGACCGCCAATGCCATGGACACTCACCGTGCCGCCTGGGACGGGATAGGGGTCCACGCCTTCCTGACCAAGCCGATCAATCCGGCGCTCCTGGCCGTGACGCTGGCCGAGGCCTGTCGTCAGCCGCAACCTATTGAGATCGTCGAAGCGGCCTGAAATCAGGACCAGGCGCGGACGGCGTCGTCTAGCGACAAGGTCGGAGGCTGTCGCCCCACATCGGGCGCGTCTATGCCAAACCGAGGGGCGGGCGCAGGCTGGAGGGGATGACCCGCATAAGTGCCTCGCGTCTGGTTGTGCGGGTATTGGGCCGCCTCGGACATCGACAGCACGGGCGTGACACAGGCCTCTGTGCCGTCGAAATGCGCGGCCCAGTCGTCGCGATCGCAGGTTGCGAACAGGGCTTCGAACCGGGCATGCAGGGTTGGCCAATTCGCCATGTCGAATTGCGGGGCCTCCTCTGCCGTCAAACCTAGGCCAGAGATCAGGGCGGCGTAGAATCGCGGTTCCAGGGCGCCGACCGCCACATGGCCACCGTCCCGGCATGCATAGCAGCGATAGAAGGGTGCCCCGCCATCCAGCAGATTTGTGCCCCGCGCCTCTTTCCAGAGGCCACGGGCCGAGAATGCCGAGAACAGGCTCATCAGCAGGGCTGAACCGTCGGTCATGGCCGCATCCACGACGCGCCCGGTGCCCGTGCGCTTTGCCTCCAGCAGACCAGCCAGCACGCCGGTGACCAGCATCATCGCCCCGCCGCCGTAATCCCCGACCATGTTCAGGGGCGCGCGAGGAGGGCGATCCGGCTCGCCCAGCGCATGCAGGGCTCCGGACAGGGCGATGTAGTTGATGTCGTGCCCGACCTGATCGGCCATCGGCCCCGTCTGGCCCCAGCCGGTGACGCGTCCGAACACCAGCCGGGCGTTGCGGGCCGCGCAGACGTCCGGCCCCAGCCTAAGCCGCTCCATAACGCCGGGTCGGAATCCCTCGATCAGGGCATCGGCCGTTCCAATGAGCTCCAACACACTGGCGTGGTCCGCAGGGTCTTTCAGATTGACCTCGACCGCCGCCCGGCCGCGATGCAGCACCTCACCCCCGACATCGGCAAAGACCGGCGTACCCGCAGCCGCGCTGCGGCTCAGGCGCAGGACCTCGGCTCCCATGTCGGCCAGGACCATGCCCGCAAAAGTCACGGGCCCCAGGCCGTCGAACTCGATGATACGTAGGCCAGACAGAGGTTTCATGATGTTTGAGTAGCCTTCCGCTCCCGGAACGTCGAGCCAGCCCTTGACCCGGCGCGGCCAATGCACCAGAAGGCGCGTCGCCGGTGACGCAAGCGCGTCGCGGCTGCGATGTGCGTCCTTAGCTCAGTTGGTTAGAGCATCTGACTTTTAATCAGAGGGTCCTCGGTTCGAGCCCGAGAGGACGTACCATCTTTTCAATAACTTAGTTGATTCAGAAACCCGTGTTATCCATTTGGGGGCACACAGGGGACACAGTTCGCAACGTTTCAGGCGGTTTCACACGTCACATTTTCTGCAGCGTCTCGGGATGCCGCATGCCCGAACATTTGGCTAGCAAGTCGATTTGGACATCGACTCGGTCGCAGCCAGTTCGTTGTTGGATGCGATTCGTCTCCGACGTGCATTGATTGCTCGGACAGATCGACCGGACACGCCCCGACGCAATCCATGCTGAGCAGCGGATACGCAAGTCCCCTGTCACGGCTCGATGGTAGACGCATTGGCGACGATAGCATTGCCTACTCTGGCGGTATTGCTGACCTGTGCTTGTCAGCTGTCAGCGGGCACCTTCGCCGACATAGACCGCACAAGCTCGAGAACCAGCCTTTGCTGCGGAAGCTCCAGACGCGGAACGAGGCTGTTTATTTCCATGGATTGCCGGGTGGGTGGGGATGCTGCCCCGTCCGGTTCTTCAGCGCCCGTATTGCTTCCGTCGCCCGAAAGACCGTCGAAGAAATAGGCCAGGTCGACCTTGAAGAACCGGGAGATCAGCCAGAGCTTAGAGGCCGACACGCGGTTGGTACCCTTCTCGTACTTCTGGATTTGCTGGAAGGTCAGGTTTAGGGCGCGGCCCAGGTCGCTTTGATTGTAGCCAAGTGCCAGTCGCTTCTCAGCGATACGCCGACCTACATGCACATCGACGGCGTGTGGTGAAGAGGTTGCAGTTCCGCGCGGCATAGTTGGACGCTCCTTGACGGTTGCAGGGTTGCAAGCTTGGCGGTGCGAGGCAAGAGGGCAGGCACACATTAGCCGTCGACGGGGAAGCCACGCATTGGAGAAGCCTCAGGTAACCCTGTTCGGTTGGATAGTTTCAACCTGGAGTTCTTATCTGGCGGCGGGTACGCAATAGAGGTCGCACCTTGTCAGCAGCTCTCCGAAACCGGTCAGTCGATCTTGCCCCGCTCGTCAGTCGCGTTGTCATCCTGGATGCTCATTTGCACGGGGCCCGTTTGCTGGGCGATGTCGTCAAACAGCTCGGATCTAGAGAAGTCGTGATCGAGACGGATAGGGACCTAGCGATGGAGACCGTCCGTTCCATCGAGCCGACCCTCATCTTCACTGAAATGACCGCGGGACTGGATGGCTTGGCCTTCGTCAGAACCTTGCGCCGTTCGACGCTGGGCTGCAGGCAGGCTCCGGTGATCATGCTCGCAGCCGAGCCGACCGCGTCCCGCATTCGCCAAGCCCGTGACGCCGGCGTGCACGAGTTTGTGCGCAAACCCTATACCAGTGCGGAGATCATCCGCAGGATCGAGGGATTCATCCTGCGACCGCGCGGATGGCTGGAGAACCGTCACTATGTCGGTCCAGACCGCCGGCGGTTCAGTGCGGAGAGCTTCCACACCCCCAAGAGGCGCAGATCCGATCAATCAGGTGGCGTCGCCCGGCTTCAGATAGCCATCTAGGGGGGGGGCGAGCCCCAGGGACGTGCCGACTGTGACGACCCACAGCACTGTCGCAAACGATGCGGCGCAGACGCCCGATCCCCTTATCGAGGAGGCGATCGACGCGTTGATGGTGGGATCCGGGCAGTCAGACCGCTGGACTTTCGAGCCGGGCGAACCAGTCTGCGTAGGGGGTATTGCCCACCAGCCTGCGGTTCAGATCGGGCGAGCCGTCCGTCCACCAGGGCGGGCCGCGTTCGCCCAGTGCAATCTTTGCACCGTTGACCTCGGCCCGGGCGGAGGCAAGGGCAGGGCCACCCTCTGGCAAAGCCTGTTTGACTGCCCGCCGGGCCGTCATGAGACGGTTAACGAGGCGCTTGCGGGTCTCGGGCGGTAGCGACGGGTTGCTGGTGCGCCAGAGCCGCCCGCGAACGACGAAGTAGCGACCGTCGGGCGTTACGGGATAGGGAGGGGGCCGATCGGTCATAAGCTTGCAACTTGCGACGGGCTGATCGGTTCGCTCTGACCTTGAGTCGGTATGCGCTTACACGAGCGACAGGATATTCAAACGGCATGGCGAAGGCCGCCCCGAAACTCCGCAAGACCCTGTCCCAGGCCAATCTGGTCCATCTGGGCACCGAGCGGCTGGCCGGCCTGTTGATGGACGCAGCCTCCGCTGATCCGGCGTTCAAGCGGAGCCTTCGGCTGGAGATTGCGGCCGAGCTTGGCTCGGTGGAACTGGCCGATGCCCTCAACAAGAGGATGGATGAGTTGGCGTCGAGCAGGGCGCGGATATCCTGGCGCAAGCGGCCGGAGCTGTTGCGGGAACTGTCCCGGCTGAGGGTCCTGATTGTGGATCGCCTGGCCGAGGCAAACCCAACCCTTGGGTTCGCGAGCCTGGTGGCATGGGTTGACCTCCTGGAGCCTCTTCAGGACCGGACCAAGGATCCGCGCGGCGAGCTGCCGGCGCTGTTCGCAGCGGGGGCCGATGATGTGGCGCGTGTGGCCGGGGTGCTGGGTCCGGAGGCCGCGGTACCCGTTCTCGTTGATGCCGTCGCGACGCGGGCTTCGGTCTGGGCGGGCGTGATCGGTGCGGCGGCTGTGGATCTGGACCTCGAGATCGCAAGGGGGCTTCTGGCAGGCCTGACCCGCAAGGGTGTGCCGACGTCGGGACGTCTTGCACCGGTCATCCGCCGACTGGCCGACCGGGTGGGCGCGGTCGATCCCTGGCTCGCAAGTTTCGACGATCGCATGCGTCGGGACCCAGCCATCCTGGTTGAGGCGGCCACGCGACTGGCGAGGGCCGGCAGGGCAGCTGAGGCGCGCGAGGCTCTGCAGGCCGCTCTGGAACGCACGCCCCGGAAGGGGATGGGGTGGCGCGCCCCGGAGCCTCCGCCCCAGAGGGACGAGGTCTGGTATTCGGCAGAGATCGCGGTCCTGGACGCCGAGGGTCGCGACGACGAGGCCATGCTCTCGCGCTGGGCCCGGTTCGAACGGCTGCTCACCCCGGAGTCCCTGCGCGACATCCTGGACCGTCTCGAAGATTTCGAGGATGTCGAAGCCACCGACCGCGCCATAGCCTTTGCGACCCAGGCCTTCGACCTCGACCGTGCCCTTGGTTTCCTCATGGCCTGGGGCGCGCTGCGCGAGGCTGCCGGGGCGATCTCCAGTCGTCGAAACGAGCTGGGAGGGCGGGCAGACGCCATACCCCTATGGGCTTCGCGTCTGTCCAGCCGTTACCCGCTGGCTGCCGTGCTCCTGTTGCGCGCCCGCGCCAGGGCGCTGGTGTCCCTGTCCGGCAGCCTTCACGCCGAAGGCGTGCAGGAGGCTCTGGACGAGGCTGAGGCGCTGGCGGCATCGCTGCCCGACGACCTGGAGCCCCACACCCGGTTCGTCGACGCCCTGTCAAAGACCAGGGGGGAGCGCTCCAGGCCCGGGCGGCGATAGGGCTCGGCCTTTGTCCCGACCGTCAGGCTGCGGCATAGGCCTTGATGGCGGCCTCGCAGAAGGCCGGGATGTCATCGGGGTTGCGGGAGGTGACCAGGCCGCCGTCGGTCACTGACGCCTCATCCACCCACTCGGCTCCGGCATTGGTTAGATCCGTCTTCAGTGACGGCCATGAGGTCATGCGCCGACCCTTTACCAGTCCGGCGTCGATGAGCGTCCAGGGACCATGGCAGATCGCCGCGATCGGCTTGCCGACCTCGCCGAAGGCCTTGACGAAGGCGACGGCGGCGTCGTCCAGGCGCAGGGCGTCGGGGCTGATCACACCGCCGGGAAGCAGCAGGCCGTCGTAGTCCTCGACGTCTGCGTCGCCGACCTTGATGTCGACGGGCGTCATGTCGCCCTTGTCGTGGTGGTTGAAGCCCTGGATTTCGCCGGCTTCGAGCGACACGACGACGACCTTGGCACCGGCCGCCTTCAAGGCCTTCACCGGTTTGGTCAGCTCGATCTGCTCGAAGCCGTCGGTGGCGAGAACGGCGATGGTCTTGTTGGTCAGGGTTTGCTCGGTCATCGGTGATCCTCGATTCTGGGGAGGTGGCAGAACATCCGGGGAAGCGGGATTGTTCCTGTGTTTCTCCCAATCCCCGCGGTCGGTCCTTTCAGCCACAGCGAAGCCTTGGGCTCGATGTCTTCGGTGGGCGTCCTGTTTGCCGGCGCGGTATTGTCCAGGGCGAGATCGGATCCAGCGACCACGCGCAATGTTGAGAAGACGACTTAGGAACGCGAGCCAGGCTAGGGATTTGTCGAAAAATCATTGATCTTTTTCAGAGCGTCCGTGTGATCCGCATCGCCTATCGCAGTAAAGCCACCCGCCCCGAACTAGCCGTTGCGGCTCTTGCCGATATCATCGCCGTCTCTGACCAGCTCAACCGGCGGGACGGACTGAGTGGAGGTCTCCTGGTGAGCCGAGGCCGGTTCTTCCAGGTCCTGGAGGGTGAAGCGGTCGATGTGGATCGCGCTCTGAGCCGCATCGGCAAGGACCCCCGTCATAAGGATGTGGACGTCGTGTTTCGCTCGGCAGTGACGCGGCGGCTGTTCAGAGACTGGGCCGTGGTGGCGGCCCAGGTTACCCCGGACGTCGCCCCTGAGATCGATGCGGCTATCGACGCCTGCGACCACGCGCCGGTAATGGCCGTCGAGCGTCTGAGGCTCCTCATCGAGCGCCAGCGCTGCTGACGCTCGGCCGGGTCACGCTAGGGGGGGCTGGGCCGGCGGGGGCAATCCCTTCACTGCAGCCGCGCCTGCGCGGTCTCAGGGTTCCAGTGAACTGATCTTTTTCTGAAAGACCCGACGCCTGAGTACAGCCTCGACGACACCGGCAAACTGGGCGGCGAGGAAGGCAAAATACAGAATGTACAGTCCGCCGATGTAGCCCCGGGGGAAGAGGGTGGCATCCACCAGCTTGCCGAGGTGGGCCAGGAGGCTGAGCGCCGCGATCCCCCAGATCACGATCAGCCAGCGTCGGTCATATCGGAGGACGAGAGCGGTGATCGCCGCCAGGACGGCGGCGTCGACGGCGGCCACGCCCCACTGCGGGGAGATGAAGTCGCTCCAGTTCTGGAGCAGCGGCGAGAGAACAAAGGCGGCCACGGATACAAGGGCAAGAATGCGGACCGGGCGATCGCCCTTCCAGAGGGCCAGGACGGTGACGAGGACGGTGAGCACCGCGCCGATCTGCTGGATGAGGCTGCTGAACATGTTCCGCCACAGTAGGGGTGGGCAGGCCATGTTCAAGCCGTTCAGGTCAGGCTGAGGCCTCGACGAGGTGCAGGGCGGGCATCAGACCGGTCGGTTTGGTGTCTTCGTCCGGCTTGCCGACGCCGGTGCCGTGAAGCGTGGAAGGCTGGACGCCGATCATGGGGGCGGAGGCGGCGAAGGCCGCATGGGCCACCATGGCATGACCCCGGGCCTGGCCGACGGCATCGATCATCCGGGCCAGGGCGCTGACGCCTTCATGACCGAGGACGGCGGAGAGTCCGTGTTCACGGCGTAGCGAGGCGGTCTGGGCGATCAGCAGCCCGGCCCTTTCCATGGCCGCATCTATCGCGGCCTCGGTTTCGAACAGGGAGGTGGCGAGGGTCTGGGCGAGTTCGCGACGGCGCATGGGAATACCTTCCTCCGCCTCGAGGCGGGATGAGAGTCTGGTTGTTTGGGATTTCGGGGGGGGGGAGGGTCGGCCTAGGGGCGGCTGAAGCTGCGGTCGAAGGTCTGGGCGAGATGACCGATCTGCAGGGCGCTGGCGAGCCCGCCGATGATCAGTATGCCCGTCACAACGGCCATCAGCATGGCCTGGACGAGACGTCGGAGCCCGGTGGAGCGGGGCCTCGGGTCAGCCAGTCCCAGTTCTCGGGAGGCAGATCGTTCTCGGGCAGAAGCACGAGCGCTATGCAGATAATCTCGCGCAGCAGATCGAGCCTCGAGAGATAGGGGCTCAGGGAGCGGGTCACGTCGAGAAGGTGATGGACCGACTCCTTCTGGGCCTCGCTCTCGGCCAGGCTGTCGAAGATCGCTTCCAGATCCTCCCACGAGGTCTCCGGCAGGGGTGTGATGGCGTAGGGCACGGGGGCCTCCTCTCGAGGCCCCATCGAGCACGTCCTGGAGGGTTTCGGGCAGGGGGAGCGGCTCCCCTTCGTAATCACTACGAAGTCCGAGCCCCAGCAGGCGGACCGCCTCGCGTCGGGACGTCACCCCAAGCTTGCGGGTCGCGTTCTCGATATGTTTGTCGACGGCACGCGGGCCGATGCCGAGATCCCGGGCGATTTCCTTGGACTGTTTATGGGCCGCGACGCCCGTCAGGCAGGCCCGTTCGCGGGCGGTGAGGTTGTGGACGGCGGTCTCCGTCACGGGTTCGCCCCCCGGGTGATCAGAGATTGGGCAGGGCGGGGACGAGCGCCGTCCGTGCCGGTGGGCACGACCGGGCTGCCGCCAGGAGATGGTCCCAGGGCGGTGTGTCTCTCGCAGGGTTTCGAGGTGGTCTTAGCGAGGGCCATGGCAGACGCAGCCTAGATCGAGGGGGACCCGCGCGTCCAGCGGCTCCGGTTGCGGGCCGGGCGCAGGGTCTTCTGCAGAGCCACACGTCGATGGACAGCGCTGACCGTGGCCAGCCACCGATGCCGAGGTTCAGGCGGGTGAGACTCTGGAGGTCGAAAGGGTGATCGGGGCGTGCGGCCAGCTCAACCGCGCCGCCGTACCAGGATCTGCATCACGCAGGGTCCAGTCGCCGCCGAGCTGGCGGGCCAGGGCGGCGATGATGCGCAGGCCCAGGCTCGTCGGTGCCCCCTTGGCAAGGCCCGACAGCCCCTTTCCGTTGTCGCTGATCTCCAGGGTCCGGCGGGGTCCGTCGTCGTCCAGGCGGATATCGATGTGGCCGGGTCTGTCGGGGAAGGCGTGCTCCAGGGCGTTGTTGACACACTCCAGCATGATCAGGATCACGGGGGTTCCCTCATCGGCCGAGAGCACGGTGCCATTGCCATCGATGGACACGGTCACGTCATCCCGGGCGGCGGCCTGCATGGCGTCGTCGACGACGGATCGTGCCAGGTCCTCGAACGTCGCTGTACGGCCGTCCACTTCCGCGAGACTGCGCTGGATGCTCGCGATGAGCGCCGTGCGCGCCGAGGCGTCCGACAGGGCCTTGCGGGCCCCCGGATCGCTTGTGCTTCGGGCCTCGAGGCTCAGGATGGCACTGACCACCTGGATGTTGTTGGAGACGCGGTGCTGGACCTCCTTCATCAGGATGTCCCGGCTTTGCGCGAGAGCCTCACTGCGCTCCACCTCCACGGCCAGACGCCGGGTCGCTCCGTCCATGCCGACGATGAAGAAGACATCGACCGCGACCACGAAGACGTAGAAGCCCAGGGCCACGGCCGTCGCCACGCCCAGATCGAAACCTGTCGGACCGATCCAGAACCACCAGGCGACCAGGGCCGAGAGTAGCGCCGTCAGGATCGCGGGACGCAGCCCCGCGTAGTAGGCGACCAGCACTACCGCCGGGAAGAAGGTGAGGTAGGGGAAGCCGGGCGGGAACCAGGGCGCAAGGCCATATCGCAGACCGAAGGCCATACCCCAGGCCAGGATGGCCAGCAGATAGCCGCGCCAGACAGGGCTGCGAAAGTAGTCCTTGTGCACGCCTGTTCCCCCAGCCGCATGACGGCCCAGCGGTTCAACCATCGTCGTGGTCGCGACGGTTGTCCAGTTGATCCCTGAGCCGTGAGGCGTCTTTGTTGGCCCCCGACGGGTCACGTTCGCATCAGGCGGCCATGTCCTGCGCACGCCTGCCCGGCAGGACGGATCCTGCAGCGTCCCGGCCGGGGTCTGGGCAAGCCTCGGGTCGCCCGGCGAAGGAATGAGGTGGCCGGCTTCAGGACGAGGCACCCCGGCCGGACGGATGCCCTTCGCCTCCAGTCGGGTCTGCGTCAGCATCGGGATTGCGGCCCTGGCTCCGGTCGAACCAGCGCATCACCGGGGTGACCGTGATGCCGTGCAGCAGGATGGACATCAGGCAGATCAGGCCGACGAGGGCCCAGAGCCGGTCGCCGCCCTCGAAGGGCGCGGCGTTCAGCCCATAGGCGAGATAGTAGAAGGACCCCACGCCGCGGATGCCGAAGAAGGCCAGGATCAGCTTTTCACGCAGGGGACGCTTCAGACCGATGAAGCCGACCATCCCGGCCAGGGGGCGCACGACCAGCACGATCACAACGGCGGCCATCACATCGACAGGGCGCAGCGGAGCCAGCAGGCCGCTGACCAGGGCCCCACCGAACAGGACCAGGACGACCATCATGGCCATGCGCTCGATCTGTTCGATGAAGTCGTGCATCTCGACGTGAAACTGGTGATCACGATCCGCATGCCTGAAGGCGAGCGCGGTGATGAACACCGCCAGGAAGCCGTAGCAGTGCAGCATCTCCGTCACGGAATAGGAGAGGAAGGTGGCCGCCAGGACGATGAACCCGTCGCGCGTCGCCGCCAGTTTGGTGCTGGCGGGAATGGTGAAGGTCAGCCAGCCGAAGACCCAGCCTATGAGCCAGCCTACGGCCAGGCCGGCGCCTATTTCCCAGAGGACGCTGTAGGTCAGCCATTCGACAAGCCAGTCGGTCTTCTGGCCTGCCGCCACGAGCGCCAGGGCAATGGCCAGGTTTACAAACGGGAAGGCCAGGCCATCATTGAGGCCGGCCTCCGACGTCAGGCCGAACCGCACCTCGTCCTCCCGCCCTTCCTGGGGCGCACCGACCTGGATATCGGAAGCCAGTACGGGGTCGGTCGGTGCCAGGGTTCCGGCAAGCAGAATCGCTCCCGCAAGCCCCAGACCCAGAACCGTCCAGCCCAGCACCACGATCGCCACGATCGATAGCATCATGGTGATACCCAGCAGGCGCCAGGTCACGCCCCAGCGCTTCAGGTTGAAGATCCGGTCGATCTTCAGCCCCGCGCCCATCAGGGCGATGATCACCACGAACTCGGTGAGCCGTTCGGTGATGTCCGGATAGGCCTGCGGCAGCGGATCGAACCCCACCTGCGGCAGGCTGAACAGGCCGGCCCCCAGCACCACGCAGATGATCGGCAGCGATAGCGGGGCGCGCCGGAACACCAGCGGCAGCCAGGCGACCAGAGCAATCAGGGCCCCGACCACGAACAGCATGAGGATGTAGGGATCGGGCATTGGGGTGCGCTCTTGAAGCCGTCTCGCTTAATGCGGCAAAACCCATGTGGTTACGAGAGGCAGGGACATTAAACGGACCCTGTGCGCGTATGGGCTGTGTCGGGTTCCGGTTCAGGCCGTTGCTCCGGGATTGACCTGGCCGTCGCGGCGGGCGGGCCTGCCGTCCTTCGTGTGGGTACAGGCAGTGTGCTCGTCCACCGGGCGAAAGTCAGTCCGGTCCTGACCCAGTCCTGACAGAGTCCCGTGGCTGTCGAAGCCGATCCTGACCCTGGCCTTGCTGGTGTGTTAGGGTTTAATCCGTCAGGTCAATCCAGACCGGGGCGTGGTCGCTGGCACCGGCCGGGTCACGGACATGGCGATCGACGCCGGCATCCACGAGCCGGTGCGCTACGGCAGGGCTCAGGAGCAGGTGATCTATGCGCCAGCCTGAATCCCGGTCCCAGGCCTTCCGCAGATACGACCAGAAGGTCCACTGGGGATCGTGCGGATAGCGCTCAGCCAGCGCATCGGACCAGCCCTGGCCGAGAAGATCGGCGAACGACTGCCGGGGTTCAGGCTGCAGCAGGGCGTTCTCGCGCCAGGACGCAGGATTGTAGATGTCCCGGTCGGTGGGGACGATATTGTAGTCCCCGCACAGGACAGCCGGCACGCCCGCCTCCACCAGGCTGCCGGCATGGGCCACCAGCCGGTCGCTCCAGCGCATCTTGTAGTCGAACTTCGGCCCGGGCCGCGGATTGCCATTGGGCAGGTAGAGGCAGCCGACCAGTATGCCGGCGACGGCCGCCTCGATGTACCGGCTTTGCTGGTCCTGCCCCGCTCCGGGGAGGGATCGGCGCGTGACGATCGGCTCGCCAATCCGGGACAGGATCGCCACGCCGTTCCAGCGCGCCTCCCCGAGCCAGACGGACTGATAGCCCAGCGCTGCCAGCGCCGCGTCGGGGAATGTACGCTGCGGGGTCTTGAGCTCCTGCAGGCAGACGATGTCAGGGCCGGTCTCGGTCAGCCAGTCTGTCAGCCGTTCAAGACGACTATTGATCCCGTTGATGTTGAAGGTCGCAATCCGCACGGCCCCTACCGACCAATCCGCGATGGGCTCAGCAGGTGTGTCGGGGCATCAAGGGGCCGGTCGCAGCCTGGGGCTGGAAGGCGGGACGGCCCGGTGGGGCAGGGGGGCGGGAGGCGCGCCAGCCGGGCCGGACAGGCTTTCACGGTTCGATCCAGCTGCGGGTTCGCATGTCCAGCCGTCCCTCGGGATTCTCCGAGAAGCCGAGGATGACCGTGCGTCTGCCGGACGCCGGCAGGTAGTCGACGAGCGCCGAAGCCGTCTCGTCTCCGAGCCGGCCCTCGATTTCGACTTCGGCGGCCGTCTCGCCGCCCAGGTTCCTGGCCTCGATCTCGGCCAGCCACTGACCCTGGGAGGGGCGTGTCCCGATCAGCCGCAGCTGGACGTCCGGGTCCTCGACTTCGGACATGGCGCGCCAGAGGATGACGCCCAGGCATCCCAGAACGAGCACGATGCCCAGACCGCCCATGGCCCAGGCGAGCCAGGGAGGATCGGGTGCCTTGCTTGTGCTGGTCGGTTTCGAGGCAGGGGGTCTGGAAGGCTTTCGGGTCATCAGATCAGCAGACGTGCAGAGGCGGCACCAATGGCACCAGGAAAGCCCAGGACGATCAGGGCGTCGACCGTGGCAGGGAGGCTATGCCCGTCAAGCGCGCCAAAGACCCACAGGACGAAGGCACAGGTCAGCAGAACCAGTCCGTACCCTGCTAGGGTGAAGTGGATGAAGGCGGACACGGGATGGCCCTGTTCCTCCTGGCCTGCGAAGCCCGCCATATAGACGATCGCATGCATCAGCCCCAGGGACAGGACCATGAGCGCGATCGCCTGCCATGGCCCCATCATATAGCTGATCAGCCGGGCCTCCTCGGTGGGCGCGATGTTGAGGGCCAGGAAGAGCGCACCGGCCACCATCAGGAAGAGCTCGCCGGGATAACGCGCCTCACCTTCCTCCTCGCTGGTGCGATCGGTCCCGAACTGGCGGCGTGCGAGAAGGGCTCCCATGGCTGCGGGGACGACCTGCAGGGCGACCTGACCCGCCGTGACGCCCGGGGAGGCGACGTCCTGAAACACGCCGAGAAGCGCCAGCAGGATGCAGACGCTGACAAAGCCGACCGCCAGGGCGGCGAAGACCTCGAGAGCCGCCAGGCTGACGCTGCGGGCAGGTGTGAAACCGGCGAAATGGGCCAGTCCGAACAGCAGGGGAAGGGAGGTCAGCAGGAAGATGGCCAACCGCGTCCCGTCGAGCGTGAGACCATAGTTCCACATCTCCATGGTCATCAGCAGCGGCAGGCCGAACAGCAGGGCCCCGCCGAAGGCCCGGCCCAGGTCACGGGCGTAGGCGAGACTGGCCCGGTCCTGCAGCAGCGCTTGTGTCATGTCACCCGAACGCGTCCTGATCCAGGTGGCTCCCTCAAACGTTGCCGACAGCGAGGGTTTCGTCCTGCCATCCTTCAATCGGGGCTGGCGGCGCTTCGCCGAACCTCGGAGAGGCGTTGACGGGCCCTTGCCATGCCTCGGTCCACCCGCGCGCGACAGAAGCCCGGTGCAGCGTCCCCGTCAGTGCGGCAGCAGCACCACCTTTGTCCATTCGTTCTGGTTTTCCTTGAAGTTCCTGTAGCCCTCGGCGGCCTGCTCAAGCGGCAGGCGATGGCTGATCAGGTCCGTGGTGTCGATCCGGCCTTCCAGGATCATCTGCAGCAGCTGGGGCAGGTAGTTCTGGACGTGGGTCTGGCCGGTCTTGAGCGTCAGCCCCTTTTCCATGAAGGCTCCGACCGGCCATTTGTCCGCCATGCCGCCGTAGACGCCCGGCACAGACACCGTGCCGCCCTTCCGGACGGCCATGATGGTCTCTCGAAGGACGTGAGTCCGGTCCGTCCCCAGTCGGGTGGTGGTCTTGATGGCGTCGATGATATTGTCGGGAGAGAACCCATGGCTTTCCATGCCGACGGCGTCGATGCAGCTGTCGGGGCCTATGCCCGCCGTCATCTCGGCCAGGGCCTCGCGCACCTTGACCTCATGGTAGTTGAGGACCTCGGCACCGTTGGCCCTGGCCAGTTCGAGGCGACGCGGATGGTGGTCGATGGCGATGACCCGTCCCGCGCCCTGTAGAATGGCGCTCTTGATCGCGAACAGTCCCACAGGTCCGCAGCCCCAGACGGCGACCGTATCACCCGGCTGGATCTGGCAGTTCTCCGCCGCCATCCATCCGGTCGGAAAGATGTCGGAGAGGAAGAGGACGCGTTCGTCCTCGATCCCGTCCGGAATCTTGATCGGCCCATAGTCTGAATAGGGGACGCGGGCGTATTCAGCCTGCCCTCCGGCATAACCACCCGTCAGGTGGGAATAGCCAAAGGCTCCTGTCATGGCATAGCCATAGGCGATCTCGGAGGCGTCGGCCTTCTCAGCCGGATTGGAGTTGTCGCAGGCCGCCGGCATCCTGTGCTCGCAGAAGAAGCACTGGCCGCAGGCGATCACGAAGGGCACCACCACCCGGTCGCCGACCTTCAGTGTCGTATTCTCTTTCCCGACCTCCTCGACGATGCCCATGAACTCATGGCCGAGGATGTCCCCGTTGGACATGCCGGGAATATAGCTGTCGTAGAGGTGAAGGTCCGAGCCGCAGATGGCGGTCGCGGTGATCTTGATGATGGCATCCCGGGGATTGACGATCTGGGGATCGGGGACAGTGTCCACCTTGACGTTGTGCTTGCCGTGCCAGGTCAGTGCGCGCATGGCGGGATCCTTGTTATGCGATAGGCTGAGAGTGAAAGTCAGAGGTGGCGGGGACCGCGGGGTGCCGCATCCGGGGCCCTGGAGGTCGAGACCTCACCGGTCTCCATCAGCTGTTTGAACCGTCGCAGCTCGCGCCGCGCCTGGACCCGCGGTTCACGCTGAAGGACCTTGGCCACCACCTTGCCGACCACGCCGGCGGGCGGGTCGTAGCTGATGAAGAGCCGCACTTCCGTGCCGCGTCTGAAGGCATTGTCCTTGAAGCTGACCCAGCCCTCATGGTCGATGTCCGTCCCAACGGCCGAAGTCCAGGCGATACGCTCGCCGGGTATGTCCTCGGTGATCAGACTGTCGAGCTCGATGTCCTTCCCGGCCGGTCCGGCGATCACCCACGTCGAGCGGGTGTCGTCGATCACGCGGACCGACTTCACATTCTCCATGAAACGCGGCAGGCGCTCGAGGTCGCGCCAGGCCGCATAGAGCTCGTCCCGCGGACGGTTGATCATGGCGGCCCGCAGGCTCGGGGACGCATGGTCCCCCTCGATCCGGTCGTGGTCGAGGAAGGCGGTGGAGCCGACGTCGGCATCCGTGGATTGGGGCCCTTGGGACATGGGTCCTCCGTGTGTCGGACTGTTCCAATCCCTGCCTCGAGCCCCGGTTCCAGCGGGACAATATGGAACTGTCGAGAGGCTGAACCGGTTCGGCAGGGCTTACGTCTTGAGGAGAATTCTGTGTCGGATAATGGACCTAACGCGAACGGGTTGGGGAAACTGGCCGTTGTGACGGGGGCCTCCTCCGGCATCGGCCTGGAGCTCGCACGACTGTTTGCCGGAGACGGCCATGACCTGATGCTCTGTGCGGACAGGTCCCTGGGTGACGCGCGTACGATGCTGGAGGCCACCGGCGTGCAGGTCGACACGCTGGAGGTGGACCTGGCGACCGAGGCGGGTGTCCTCGCACTTTACGACCGCCTTGGAGGTCGTCCGGTCGATGCCCTGGCCGCCAATGCCGGCCATGGCCTGGGCGAGGGCTTTCTGGACCAGGCCTTTGAGGACATCGCCCACGTGATCGGGACCAATGTCACCGGAACAACGAAGCTTCTCCATCTCGTTGGCCGGGACATGCGTGCACGCGGCAGCGGCCGCATCCTGCTGACGGGCTCGATCGCCGGACTGATGCCGGGCAGCTTCCAGGCCGTCTACAACGCCTCCAAGGCCTATGTGGACAGCCTGTCCTTCGCCCTGCGCAACGAGCTGAAGGACACGGGCGTCAGCGTGACCGTCCTGATGCCGGGTCCGACCGAAACGGATTTCTTCGAGCGGGCGGGGATGCAGGATACGGTCGTCGGCAAGGCCGCCAAGATGCAGGCCGACAAGGTTGCCGAGATCGGCTACCGCGCCATGCTGCGCGGTCAGGGCGATGTCGTGGCCGGCATGATGAACAAGGTCCAGGCGGCTACGGCGGCTGTGCTGCCCCAGACCGCCCTGGCCGAAATGCATCGCAAACAGGCGGAGCCGGGTGGCGGTGCCTGAGGCCGAAGCGGCTGATTCCGAGGCTGAACGGAATCCCGATCGGCCGGTCGTGACGCTTTTGGGGGATTCCATCAGCGCCGGCTTCGGCCTGCCCGCAGCGTCCGCACTGCCGGTAAAGCTGCAGGCAGGGATCAGCACCCTTGGTCTGCGCGTGCGGGTGGTCGGCGCGGGCGTCTCCGGCGATACGACGGCGGACGGACTGCGCCGGCTGGCCCGTGACGTACCGGCCGAGACCCGGCTGTGTGTGGTGGCGCTCGGAGCCAATGATCTGATGCAGATGGTGCATCCTGCGGACATGGCCCGGACGCTGGACGAGATCATCGCGCGACTGAAGGCCCGCAATATCGACACCCTGTTGTGCGGCATGCGAGCCCCGCCGTGGGCTGGAGCCTTTGGCCAGGCCTTCGAGGCCGTGTTCGGCCAGGTCGCCCAGCGGCATGGCGTTGCCTTCTACCCCTTCCTGCTGGAAGGCATGGCGCTGGATCCGGCCTTCACCCTGCCGGACCGACTGCACCCCAATGCGGCCGGAATCGACGTCATCGCGCGGGGTCTCGCGCCGGTGGTGGTCGCGGCCCTGCGGGACCCAGCGAGACCCACGAGCGGAATTCCGTCCTGATGCCGCTGAATCGTGGCCGCTTCATGCGACCATTCCGGCAGGTCCGCATTCTGCCGTCATGAGATCCACCATAGCCTTTGTCGGTGCGGGGCCGACGACCCTCTACACGCTGGCCGCCTTCCTGGAGACGGGCGGCCGGGACGTCGACATAACCGTGTTCGAATCCGAGCCCATCGCCGGTCCTGGCTCGCCCTATCGGTCCGGCTGGAACGATCCCGTGCTGCTCGCCAACATCGCGAGTATCGAGATCCCGCCCGTGACCGAAACCCTGTCGGCCTGGCTGCGCCGGCAGGACGTCGAGACCCTGGTGACCTTCGGCCTGCGGGCCGACACCATCGACGACCGGGGCATCTATCCGCGCGTGGTCCTGGGCCGGTTCCTTGCGGACCAGCTTGTCGCCCTCGTCGGGAAGGCGGCAGGGCAGGGCGTCGGCATCACGGTGCGATCGCGCTGCCGGGTCGCGGATGTCAGCGCCGACCCCGCCGGGATGCGGCTCTCCATCGTCGATGACGGCCGGCCGGCGGTCGATCTCGTCTTCGACCAGGTCGTGCTGGCCACGGGACACCAGTGGCCCGCCGGCATCAGGCCGCGCGACGGCTATCATCTCACCCCCTGGCCATCCTCGACCCTGGCCCGCATCCCGGCGGTCCCGGTCGGCATCCTGGGATCATCGCTGACGGCCATAGACGCGGCCGTCGCCCTGGCGATGGCGCACGGGGACTTCATCGAGCCGGACGCCTCGGGCGATGACGGGGGGATGCAGTACCGGGTGCGGCCCGGGTCCGAGGGCCTGAGCCTGACCATGATGTCACGACGCGGGCTTCTTCCCGAGGCGGACGTCTTCTCCCCCCTGCCGCCAGAGCCCCCGGTCGTAATGACCCCGGAGGCCCTGGCGGAGGTGGCCGCTGGCCCAGTGGAAGGTCGGCTGGACCGCGCCTTTGCCCTCTTCAGGCGCGAGATGGCCCTGAGCGATCCGGAGTATACCCGGGAGGTCGGGCTGGAGACGGCGACCCCGGAGACGTTCGCTGCCGCCTATTTCGCGCGCCGGGCCGATGTCGATCCGTTCGACTGGGCGGCCGAAAACCTTGCCGAAGCGCGCCGGAACATGGCGGCGGGAATTACCATCGGCTGGCGCTATGCCCTGCTGCGGCTGCACGAGGTCTTTGCCCTGATCGTCCCCCACCTGGACGCTGCCCAGTTTGACCGGTTCAACCGGTCGCTCAAGCCGGTCTTCGTGGACAGCTACGGAGCCGTGCCCCATCGCTCCATCTCGCGCCTCCTTGCCCTGCACCGGGCCGGACGTCTTCAGGTGAAAGCCCTGGGCGAGACCTACACCATCGATCGGGAGACACCGCTGTCCGGAGCGATCGTCCAGACCGGCGGGGAAAGGCTGCACTACCCGGTCTTCGTCGAGGCAACCGGACAGCGGGCGCTCTCCGGCCTGCAGTTTCCCTTCCTGTCGCTGCTGTCCCAGGGCCTGATCCGCGACGAGGTCGAGGAAGGTTCGGGCGACAGCGTGCGCGGGATCGCGATCGACGACACCTTCCGGCCGGTGTCGGACCATCCCGCCGCGCACAGGCTCTTCTGCCTCGGTCTGCCCTTCATCATGGGCCGGCATCCCTTCATCCAGGGCATCACCAGCTCCTACAGGATGGGGCAGGTGGTCGGTCGCGAACTCGTTCTGGCGTCGCAGCAGCCCCTCAATCCCGTCACCCGCCACACACCGGAGCCCGCATGACCCCCAAACTCTTCGCGATCTACGTCGGGGGTGAGCATCCGCGCGCCAATATCGAGGTGCATGACATACGCTTCGTCGTCGCCCCGACGATCGAAGCCACCCATGACAGTCTGAGGACGCAGTGGTGGGGACGGCCGGGCAGCCTGCATATCGACGGCTGGGCCGAGATCGACCAGGCGGATGGCTATCGGATCAGCCTTCGACCGGAGCCGTTCGAGGGTCCGGCCCGGCTCTACTATGTGAACCTGGGTGGCTATGACGACGAGGATTTCGTCGAGCGGCATCGCAATGTCTTCGTGGTCGCCGACACCCTGGCTGGAGCCAAGTCGAGGGCCCTGAAACGCGCCCGCGGCTGGACGGCCCCCCACCGGGACGATCTTTACGAAGCCGAACAGGCCTTTGCCCTCGATGAGGCAGCGGGCGAGGCGCGCCTGCACATCCACCTCGAACCGGACATCGGGGCGACTGATCCCGCCTTCAGCTGCGCCTATACGCCAATCCGCGCGCGTACCCGCCTCTAGGCGCAGAGAAAGCGGGGCCGGCGATGTCAGGCCCTGGCTGGCCAGCTGTGGGCGCGATTGGAGATCGGCCTAGCCCGCGCGCCCTCGATCTCGTGGGTGGGCGGGATGAACCGGATCGCTGGCTGCGTATTCTAACGCCATGAAATACCCCGACCTGCTTCCCTCCCTGCTGATCGGTGCCGTGGCCAGCGCACGCTCGATGTCTCCCATGGGCGCACTGGCGGCCGCGCACCTTGCCGGTCGTGCCACGCCCGGAAGGCTGATGCTTCTGAAGCAGCCTCTCTTCACGGCCGGGGCCTTGATGATGGGCGTCGGCGAACTGTTTGGCGACAAGATGAAGACCGCGCCAGAACGGACGGTGGCCCTGGGCCTGATCGCGAGGATCATGAGTGCAGGGATCGCCGGTGCCGCCCTTGTGCCCCGCGGACGCGAGCGGATGGGCGGAGCGGTGGCCGTGGCGACCGCAGTGCCTCTGGCCTACCTGACCCTCGCAGCCCGCAAGAAGGCCATGCGACAGATCGGCCAGACGCGGAGCGGACTGGGCGAGGACCTGCTGGTCGTCTGCAGCGCGCTGGGCGTTGTGATCTGGGCCACACGCCGGAGGTAGCTCAGCGACGGTCCCGGCATGCAACGACCGTTGTGGGTGCGAACCGGCGTGGCATCAGCTCTCCCTGTGCGGCTGTAGGCCGTCGGTGTGTCTACCCCTGTATCAGGACGCCGGTGTTTCGGCAGACTGCTGGTGCTGGATCACATGCCAGTCGTCATGGGCATGCCGCAGATAGGTGGTCGAGCACCGGGCCCGGTAAACTTCGTGATCCAGACAGGCCTCGACGGCATAGGCGATCACGATCAGCCCTTCGTGCGGGCGGCTGACCTGCTGATCGCTGAACGCGATCGTCGACCACCGCGGCGTCGCACTGACGGCATGGATGGCGTCGGCCCCTACCAGCACACTGGCATGGCCAGGCAGGATCACCAGGGCGTCATCGGCGATGATCTCGCGGTAATGCTCGGGGTCGGCGGTCCACAATCCGGTTTCAGAACCCCAGAGGCGGGCATCATCCATGGGTTTCGCCCCTGACCGCAGGATCGGTGTCTACCGCTGCCGCGCCCGGGGTGACGGGCGCGAGCTCTTCGGCCTGGGTCTTCGGCGAGCCGCCGTCCAGATCACGGGTATCGCCCTCGGGCAGTTCGGTGATTGCGAGAATGGCTTCTCCCTCGGCCATCAGGGCGCGCGCGGCGTCCCCGGCCTGCACGCCGGTCGGCGAGGGGACGGTGACCGTGCGGGTGTCGCCGGCGTCGGTCTGTAGAGTGACTTCGTAGGTCTTCTGACTCATGTCGTTCTCCTTGGAGGGTGAACCGGGTGGCTGCCGTTCCGTTCCGGCGGCCCGCGGGGGCGCGACGCATCACCGCAACTGGCTGTCCTTGCTGCCGCGGCGATTGATGGCGGAGTGGCTGACGCGCGTGTCGCGCCCGGCTTGGCAATGGACACAGGTTGTGGCCCCGGGAAGGGCGCGTCGGCGCGCCAGGGGGATGTCGTCGCCGCACTCGACACAGTCGGGGCGTCCAGGACCGGTCGGAAGCCGGGATCGTGCCGACAGCACGCCATCGACGACCGTGTCCTCGATCTGGTCGAGCACCGCGCCATCTCGCGTCCAGCCTCCAGCCATGTTTTGCTTCCTCTGAAACTCCCGCCTGCAATCCCAACTCGGAGAAGACTCGTGCGTTCCGTCGGCTTGGACAGGATGTGATATTGCCAATGCGTGCTGGCGACACATACGGCAGACGGGTTGAGGCTGATCGTCGACAGGGCAGCCGTGCGGGCCAAACTATCTTTGTTGCAGCGCTTGAACGGCTTTCGGCCTCGGGGGTTTGGTCCGCATGCCAGAGTTTCCGCCTGACCCCCTTCCGGACCCGGATATCGAGACCCGGCCCATGACAGCAGTCGGTCACCACGGCTCGGTGGTGGTGTCTTCTGTCGGGGGCAAGGGGGTCTGCATGACGGCCGACGCGGCAGAACAGTCCGGATTGCTGATGATCGATGCGGCCATGAAGGCGCGTGAGCATCCCTTCAGCTAGACTGACCCGGGGCTGCCTCCAATACAGTGGAGCCGGTATGGCTGTATGGCGATCAGGCCGGGGGGTGGCTGGAGACGTGCCCGAGAGCCAAACAGGCTCAGGGCGGGAGACCCTCTCATGCGTCAGTTGACCGTCGATGCCTTTGCCGACCGGGTCTTCCCCGAAAATCCGCCCTGTGTGGCGGGTCTTCACACTGATTCTGGCCACTGCAACGCGGGCACGTTGTTCATGGAGACGCCCGGACGTCTGCCCCGTCTTTCCGCCTAGCGAAAGTCCCGGGTCCTGGGCTGGATGACAGTGGCCTCCAGATCAGGAATGAAGATGTCCCGCGCGCGCGGATTGCGCGGCGGACCGCCCCGGGGATCGGGCAGGCTGCCATGGTGGACCTCATCGCCGCGCCCGTGAGGCAGGGGAAAGGCTTCGCCGCCTTCGCCCACGCTGGCCAGGAGGTCCGAGCCGTCATGCAGCCGGGTGGCCACGATGTGGATGACCTCCCCCTCGCGCTGGACCCGGCCATCGACGATGAGCATGCTGGCCGCCAGGACGACCCGCCGCTGTTCCTCATAGAGACGGGGCCAGATCACCAGATTGGCGACGCCCGTCTCGTCCTCGATGGTGATGAACATCACGCCCTTGGCGCTGCCGGGCTTCTGGCGCACCAGCACCAGGCCCGCGACGCGGGTCAGCCGGCGGTCCCGCATGCCGGTGGCCTCGGCGCAGGTCATGACGTGCCGGTTCTGCAGTTCATCGCGCAGGAAGGTCAGGGGATGGTCGCGCAGGGTCAGCCCCGTATGGGTATAGTCCTCCACGACCTGACGACCCGGAGCCATGGCTCTCAGGCTCGGGGCCGGTTCGGAGACCTCGGACACAGGCTCGCCGTCATCGGTGGCCGCCGCGGCGAACAGGGGCAGGGGCTCATCCCGCAGGGCCCTGATCGCCCAGAGCGCCTCTCGCCGCTCCAGTCCCAGGGCGGGGCGGAAGGCGTCGGCCTCGGCCAGCCGCACCAGGTCCTGCACCGGCACCCTGGCCCTGCGCCAGGCCTCGTCGACGGAGCCGAAGGGACGCTCCGAGCGGGCCGCGACCAGACGGGCGGCGGCGGCATTGGCCAGCCCCCTGACCATGCGAAAGCCGAGACGGATGGCGAGGCGGTCGCCCCGGGTGTCTGCCTCCAGGGTGCAGTCCCAGCGGCTGAAGTTGATGCAGACCGGCCGGACCTCGACTCCATGGTCCTGTGCATCGCGTACGATCTGGGCCGGCGCATAGAAGCCCATGGGCTGGGCATTGAGCAGGGCGGCGCAGAAGACGTCCGGGTGGTGGCATTTGAGCCAGGAGGAGGCATAGGCAATCAGGGCGAAGGAGGCCGCATGGCTCTCCGGAAACCCATAGGAGCCGAAGCCCTCCAGCTGGCTGAAGGTCCTCTCGGCGAAGTCGGCCGCATAGCCCCGCGCGACCATGCCGTCGATCAGCTTGTCCCTGAAATGGCTGACGCCGCCCGTGACCTTGAAGGTCGCCATGGCGCGCCGCAGCTGGTCGGCCTCCGAGGCGGTGAAGCCGGCACATTCGATGGCCACCCGCATGGCCTGTTCCTGGAACAGCGGCACCCCCAGGGTCTTGCCCAGCACCTTCTCCAGCTCGGGTGTGGGATAGACGACCGGCTCGCGGCCCTCGCGCCGGCGCAGATAGGGATGAACCATGTCGCCCTGGATCGGTCCGGGCCGGACGATGGCGACCTCGATCACCAGGTCATAGAAGGTCCGGGGCCTGATGCGGGGGAGCATGGCCATCTGGGCCCGGCTCTCGATCTGGAAGGTTCCCAGGGTGTCGGCCCTGCGGATCATGGCATAGGTCTTCGGGTCCTCGGCCGGGATGGTGGCCAGGTCGAGGGTGATGTCCTTGTGCTCGGCCAGCAGGTCCAGGCCCCGCTTCATGCAGCTGAGCATGCCCAAGGCCAGGACATCGACCTTCATGAATTTCAGGGCGTCGATATCGTCCTTGTCCCATTCGATGACCTGGCGATCGTTCATGGCCGCCGGCTCTATGGGAACGAGGTCGTCCAGCCGGTCACGGGTCAGGACGAAGCCGCCCGGATGCTGGCTGAGGTGGCGGGGAAAGCCGATCAATTGTCTTGAAAGATCAAGCGCCAGGCGCAGGCGTCTGTCCTCGAGGTTGAGGTTTAGCTCTTCGACATGACTGTCCTGTACGCCCTCGCTGGAATAGCTCCAGACCTGGGACGAGAGGGTCTTGATCAGGTCTTCGGACAGGCCGAGGGCCTTGCCGACATCGCGCAGGGCACCCCGGGACCGATAGCGGATGACGGTGGCGCACAGGGCGGCATGGTTGCGGCCGTAGGTCTCGAAGATCCACTGGATGACCACCTCGCGCCGCTCGTGCTCGAAGTCGACGTCGATGTCCGGCGGCTCCCGGCGCTCCTGGCTGACGAAGCGTTCGAACAGCAGGTCGTTGCGTTCCGGATCAATGGCGGTAATGCCCAGCACATAGCAGACGGCCGAGTTGGCCGCCGACCCCCGCCCCTGGCAGAGAATGTCCTGGCTGCGGGCGAAGCGCACGATGGAATGCACGGTCAGGAAATAGGGGGCATAGCCGAGCTCCCCGATCAGGCGCAGCTCATGCTCCAGGCTCCTGCGCACCTTGTCCGGCAGACCGTCGGGATAGCGCGCTGCAGCGCCCTCCCAGGTCAGCCGGGCCAACGTCTGCTGCGGGGACAGGCCCGGCTCACTGACTTCGTCGGGATACTGGTAGGACAGTTCGTCCAGGGAGAAGCGGCAGCGGTCCGCGATCTCGAGTGTGCGGGCCAGGGCGTCCGGATAGGCTGCGAACAGCCGGTGCATTTCGGCGGCGCGTTTCAGGTGCCGGTCGGCCGAGCGTTCCCGCCTGAAGCCAAGGGCATCGAGGGTGCAGCCCTCGCGGATACAGGTGACGACGTCCTGCAGGATCCGCCGGTCCGGGTGGTGGTAGAGGACGTCATGGGTGACCACGGTGGAGACGCCGGTCTCCTCGGCCAGGCGGCTGAGGTCATGGAGCCGCATCTGGTCGCGCGGACGCCGGCGCAGGGTGAGGCCGAGATGGGCTTGCGGCCCGAAGATTTCCGCCGTCCGCTCCAGCGCCCGGCGGGTGGTGCCGTCGGCCCGGTCCGGCACCAGTATGGCCATCTGGCCCTCGGCATGGCCGGCCACATCCTCCCAGTCGAGGCGGCAGCGGCCCTTGCCGCCGCGGCGCTTGCCGATCGAGAGCAGACGGCAGAGGCGGGAATAGGCTGGGCGATCCGTGGGATAGACGAGCAGGTTCGTGTCGTCCGTCAGCTGCAGATGGCAGCCGACGACCAGGCGCACCCCGTTGGCACGGGCCGCCTCATGGGCCCGCACGATCCCGGCCAGGCTGTTGCGGTCGGTGATGGCCAGGGCCTCGATCCCGCAGGCGGCCGCCTGGCCGAACAGCTCCTCGCAGCTGCTGGCCCCGCGCAGGAAGGAGAAGTGGGAGGCGCACTGGAGCTCGGCATATCTCATCCGAACTTGCCATGGATGAACCAGGTCTGGGGGCCGGTGCGGGCATCCTCGCCGTCTCCGGCCCGGAAGAGCCAGAACCGCTCTCCCGCCTCGTCCTCGACCTGGAAATAGTCGCGCACGGCCCAGAGCTCGGCATCGCTGCGTGCCCATTCGCCGTGGATCCGTTCGGGTCCGTCCGCCCGGCGGATGCGCCGCCGCACACCGCGCCAGGTAAAGTGGGTGGGCGGATTGTCGGGCAGCAACGCCAGGGTCTGGACCGGCTCGGGCGGCCGGAACAGGCGGGCGGGTCGGGGCCAGTCCGAGGCCCAGGTCGCCGTGGAGCCCGGGGCGGTCGCGCTATCGGGGGCCAGTGGCGCAGTCCTGCGGACCGAGCGTTCGGGGACATCGCTCTCGACGGCGGTCAACCGATAGAGACGATCCCTGCCGATGCGGTTGGCCAGGACATCGATCAGGCCGGAGACGTCCGGCGCTTCCGCCTCCCCGAGCCCGGATGGGGCGGCCCGCCAGTCCAGCGGGTCCACGATGGAGGCAATCAGTGTCATCCGTTCGATCCCGAAGCCCGGCGCGATGGTCTCGATCCGGTCGCAGAGGAGACGGGTCAGCCGACGACGATCCCGAAGGGGCCGCGCCGTGGCGACCCGGACGGTCTCCAGCCGGTGGTCGACGCGCTGGCAGTGCAGGTCCAGCCGGCGGGCTCCCAGGCCGTCGCGCTCAAGGGCCAGGCACAGGTCGGTCACGAGCTCGGCCACATAACGGGCCAGGGTCTCGGGCGCGCCGATGGGGTCGGCGAACAGCCGCTCGGCCCGGGGGAGGGTCTGGTCGATCACCGCGGTGATGGGCTCGAAGCTGCGCCCATAGGCCTGGTCGAGACGCCGGCCGATCTCGGGACCGAACCTCAGGGTGAGCGGGCCGCGGGGCTGGCGTTCGAGATCGAGGATGGTCTGGAACCCGAGCCGTGATAGCGCCGGCAGGAGGGCGTCCGGCAGGCGCAGGGCCGCCAGGGGAAGGTCGCCGATCGTCCGTCCGATCCCGCCTTCGGCGACGATGGAGAGGTCCGGTGCAAACCGGGCGACGGCATGGGCGGTGCCATAGGTCGGGGCCATGACCGCGCGGGCACGGATGCCGGCCGCGGCCAGCCGGGCCTCGAGGTCCGCGAGGAAACCGGCCTCCCCACCCTTGAGATGGGCCGCACCCGTGGCGTCGATCGCCAGGCCGTCGGGTCCGTCGGCGGCGCAGACCGGCGCATAGTGGCGCTGTGCCCAGTGGGCGAGGCGGTCGAGCGCGGCCGCGTCGCCCGCCGCATCGGCGTCATGGACCTGCAGGCCGGGCACGAGGGCCTGGGCCTGGCTGGCGGCCATGCCGGCGCGCAGGCCCTGGGAGCGGGCAAGCGGATTGCAGGCGGTGAGGATACGGCGTGCCCGTTCCCGGCCGACCAGGACGACCGGGGTGTCAGGCGGCGGCGCGGCGGCGTCGAGGCGCCGATACAGCCGGTCGATCGGCCAGTTCGGCAGGTAGAGCGAGACGGCCCTTCTCATCACAGGCTTCCAGGGTGAAATCGGCACAGTCGCCCGCGCGGCAGCGGATCAGTTCGACGAACCATCGCGGGCGTCCGACGCCGGGCGCGGGCAGGGGAGAGGAGGGCTGCGGGCTGACCCGCCAGCGGGTGGTGGCGGCCGTGGGCTGACCGAAATCCGCCGCATCCGTGGCCCGCCGCCACCGTCTGACGGCAAGCCCCATGACGCCGGAGGTCTCGGCCGCGAGCTGGAGGCGCCGGGAGGCGGTCATCGACAGCCTGGCGACTTCGCCGACCACGGCCCCGATGCCGCCGTGCCGGAGCCCCTCCTCGAAACAGGCCAGCAAACTCTTCTCGTCCCCGGCCTCCACATAGAGGACGCGCCCGGGATCGAGCCCGGCCTGCTGCAGGGCCGGGGCGAAAAGGTCCGGGCGGGTGACGCACCACAGGATCTGGCCGGGCAGGCGCGCGGCGATGCCGGCCACAAAGAGGGCCGCCACCGCCCCGTCCACGGCCCCGTCACCCCCTCCGGCCACCTCATGCAGGGCTCCCCGGGCCAGTCCCCCCTGGGGCAGTGCCGCATCCAGCGGGCCGACGCCGAACGGCAGGATGCCGCAGTCGGGACGACCGGTCTGCTCCAGCCGCTCGATACGGGCGCGAAGATCGGCAAGCCCGGGGGCAGGTCGACTGTTCATGGGGACCTCCTTTCCGGGGCATCAGTGTTCCTGATCTGTTCTGGTTCTCATTTCGGTCCGGAGTCAATGCGGCGTCGTCCTTATCCCCGATGAATCGGGTGAAGGATGCTGCAAGAACCAGGATGGAGGAGGCGCGATGTCGGGCGCGGGGGGCGTGGGGCGATGCGAGCGCTGTGGTTTGCCTTAGCGGGTGTCGAACGGGCGGCCGAGGTCGCCCAGGAAATTCCATCCTCCCGGGCCGGGCGATCGCCCAAATCCGCCGATGACGCCAAGAAGACCAGGACCCGGGCGAAGGCCCGGGCCAGGCTGGAGGCGCTCGAGGCGAAGCTGGCGTCACTCGACACCACCCATGCCGAGACGGTGTCCGGGCTGGAGGCGGCCATGGCGAAGATCGAGGCGGATCGGGCCAAGGCCGGGGCTTCGTACGAGACACAGCGCAAGGCGATCGTGGCGGATCTCAGGTCGGCACGACGGGAAGCTTGAGCCCGACAGGCACTCCGAACATGAGGTTTGAAACCTCTGGTCGGCGGCCGTCCCTGCATGCTTTAAAATGGAAATGAATACCTTGTCGCGCTCCGCCCTGGCCGTTGGCCTGTCCCTCGCCCTGTCGGGCTGTCTGGGGGCGACGTCGGTGCCTTTGCTGGAGCAGGCACCCCTCAGGCTGGCGGCCTGGAACATGGAACATCTGGCCGAGGCCAATGGCACGGGGTGTCGCCCGCGGACCGATGCGGACTATGCGGCGCTGCGCGCCTATGCCGAGACTCTGGAGGCCGATGTGGTCGCGGTGCAGGAAGTGGAGTCCAGGGCGGCCGTGGAGCGGATCTTCGATCCGTCGCGCTATGTGGTGGTGGTCGAGGAGCGTGTGGGGTCGGGGCGCGGCGGGGCCTGCCGGGGCGAGGACGGCCTGACCATCCGCGACCAGCGGACAGGCTTTGCGATCCGCAGGGGCCTGGCGTTCGACCGGCAGGCGGACCTTGTGGCCCTGCAGCTCGGCAATGCCGATCTGCGCTCGGGCGTCGATATCGTGGTGCGACCGCAGGGCGGCGAGCCGGTGCGCCTGCTGTCCGTCCATCTGAAGTCGGGCTGCAGCTCGGGCGACCGCAACGCAGCCTGTCCCGTTCTCATGCAGCAGGTGCCGGTCATGGAGGACTGGATCGACCGCCGGGCGGGCGAGGACGTGCGCTTTGCCGTGCTCGGGGATTTCAACCGCCGTCTGGCTCTGGCGGACGACACCGTCTGGGCCGACTGGGACGACGCCCAGCCCGCAGGTGCGGATCTGAGCCTGGCGGCCGGCACGACCGGGGCGCGCTGCAATCCGCGCTATCCGGACTTCATCGATCACATCGTCCTGGATCGGCGGGCGGCCGCGGACCAGCTTGGGTTCGAGGAGCGGACGTATGGGGGGGAGGCCCTCAGCGATCACTGCGCCATCATCGTCACGCTCGACCGTCGGTGATCCTGGACTAGGGGCGGGGGACAGGCTTGGGCGGACGGGATGGTAAGGAGAGGGTCATGATCGCCGCCTTGGTGGTGCTGCTGCTCGTGCAGGTTCTTTTCGTCGTCCGAATGTTCATCGGCGGATAGGGCAGTGGTTTCGCGACAGGGCATGGATATTGGCGTTGATACGCGGCAAACCTATCAAGCCTGGGTTTTCTGGAGGGGTCAGGCCGCGCTACCCACCGCGAAGTCTTGGCAAGGTTCTAGCCAAATAGAATACGATACAGGATCATACCCGCGGCTACACCGATCGCCATGCCGATAGTGAACTTTGTCTTGCCCTGCACCGGTAACGCCCCTCTGAACCTTTGTGACTTCATCGCTGTTACCCAGTCAGATCAGGACTGGCAACGGCCGGGTCTACCCAGTGCGCTTCCCCCCAGGCCTGCCGCACGGCTCGGCCTCGTCCGATTTTTGACGGAGGTCGGACTTCAGTCCGGTGCCGAAAGGGGTCACCGCTTCGTAGGTTTTGTCGGTCAGACTTGTCCCGGTGCAGATCACGACAAACACACTGACCCGATTGACGCGCGCGCTCGCAGCGATGGGGAGCGTGCTGTGTCTCGCGAGCGTCGCTGCGTGCGATCAGCTGGCGACGGGGTTGGGGCAGGGGGGCTCGTCATCGCAGTCGGAAACCGCGGTTTCGTTCAGAGCCACGGTGGTCGGTGTGAGCGATGGTGACACCCTCACCGTGCTCGATGCGACCGACCAGCAGCACACGATCAGATTGGCCGAGATCGACGCACCGGAACGCGGGCAGCCGTGGGGGGATCGCTCCAGGCAGGCGCTGTCTGCATTGGTGTTCGGACAGAGGGTGTCGGTGCAGCAGACCGATACCGATCGCTATGGTCGTGTCGTGGCGCGCGTGTTTGGCGATGGCCTGGACGTCAATCGTGCGATGGTCAAAGACGGGCATGCCTGGGCGTATCGTCAGTATCTGACCGATCAGACGCTGCTCGCGACCGAGGCGCGTGCGCGTAGTGAGCGCAGGGGTCTGTGGTCGATGAGCGATGCCCAGACGGTACCGCCCTGGGACTGGCGACAGGGGGTACGGCTTGGGCAGGCTCGGTTGAATGAAGGGGGGACGCGGCGGGAACTTCGCAACCGGGCACCGGCACAGCCGGTTCAGTCGCTGCTGTCGCACCGAGCCGAGCCTGCGGATGGGCTGTCGTCATCAGGCGGGTCGTTCACATGCTCGGGCAAACGCTACTGTCGTCAGATGAGCTCATGCGAGGAGGCGCACTATTATCTGCAGGTGTGCGGGGTCTCGTCTCTCGACGGCAACAGCGATGGTGAACCCTGTGAGATGCTCTGCGGCACGGCGGGCTGACCGGCCTGTTCTCGCTCGCTGACTTACTGGTGTGAAGTTCGGCCCCAGTGCGGGATCGGACCGGCGGGGATGATGGCTGACGGGTTCAGATCGAGGTGGCTGGTGTAGTAGTGCTGCTTGATCTGGTCGAAATGCACGGTATCGGCGATCTCGGGGATGGCCATCATGCGCTCGAGAAAACGCGACAGGCCATCATAGTCGACGATGCGTCTGACGTTGCACTTGAAGTGTGTGTGATAGACAGCGTCGAAGCGAATCAGGGTGGTGAAGAGGCGGATATCCGCTTCGGTCATGCGATCGCCGACGAGCCAGTCCGAGGCGCCCAGTCTCTTGTTGAGCGCATCGAGCTGCTCGAACAGCGGAATGACGGCCTGCTCATACGCCTGCTGCGTGGTCGCGAAGCCCGCGCGGTAGACACCATTGTTGACCGCCTCATAGACCTGGTCGTTGACGTGATCGATCTGCGTGGCGAGCGCGCCCGGACAGAGATCAAGCGAGGCAGCCCCCACGCCATCGAACGCGCGATTGAAGATGCGCATGATCTCAGACGACTCATTGTTGACGATGCGCTGTTCGACGCAGTCCCAGAGCACCGGCACGGTGACCTTGCCAGTGTAGTCAGCGCGGCCTTTCGCATAGAGCTGCCAGAGGTGGTCGAGACCGTTTACGAGATCCCCGGTCGCGCCGTCTTCGGCCTTGAAGGTCCAGCCGTTGTCTCGCATCAGCGGGTGAACGACCGAGACGGGGATCAGCGGCTCGATCTTCTTGAGTGCGCGTACGATCAGCGTGCGATGCGCCCAGGGGCAGGCATGGCTGACATAGAGATGATACCGGTCAGGCTGTGCCGGCACGGCGTCCTGGCCGTCAGGACCAGGCTTGCCGTCGGGCGTGATCCAGTCCCGAAACCCGCTGTCCTGGCGCTTGAAGTCGCCATCCTTGCTGGCCTCGGTCGCTTCTCCCGAATGCCACTGCCCGTCGATCATCTGGCCCATGTCGCGTCTCTCTTTGCTGCGCACTGTCCAACGTCTTGGCGACATAGATGATCCACCACGCTTCACCTGACGTCATGCAGCATGCTTCCAGTTGCAGGGTCGGTTAAGGAGACGATCAGTCTTTGCGAGCCAGAATGGCCGCAGGATGGAGTTCAACGATGTCGTGTGTCGCGTGTAGGGATGGGACAGGGTTCGAGCAGCCGGTCTCTATGGCGTTCCAGCCGATCGTGGACATCAGGAACCGCACGGTTTTTGCCTATGAGGCCCTGGTACGTGGGCCTGGGGGACAGGGAGCGGCTGCAGTCCTGGCTCAGGTGTCTCCGGACAACCGATATGCTTTCGATCAGCTGTGCCGCACCACGGCAATTGAGCAGGCCTCAAAGCTGGACGCCACGGCGGCTGGGGCGGGCCTCTCCATCAACTTTCTGCCCAATGCGGTCTATGAACCCAAGGCCTGTATTCGCGTGACGCTGGCTGCTGCGATGCGCACGGGGTTCCCGCTGAACAAGATCATCTTCGAGTTCACGGAAGACGAGGCGATCGACACAAGCCACATTCTCAATATCCTGCGCTCGTATCGCGCGATGGGGTTCAGAACGGCCATCGACGATTTCGGCGCGGGCTATGCCGGGCTTGGCCTCCTGACCCAGTTCCAGCCTGACATTGTCAAGCTGGACATGGCTCTGATCCGGGATGTCGACACGGATCGCGTCAAGCGAGCGATCGTCAGAAACACACTGTGCATGCTGCGCGACCTCGGGATCGAGCCGGTATGCGAGGGCATCGAGACCAGGGCCGAATATGATGCGCTCAGTGATCTCGGGGTTGGGCTGATGCAGGGCTATCTGCTCGCCAAGCCCGGGTTCGAAACCTTGCCCGACGTCTCATGGCCCCATGCCGAACGGCTCGCTTTGAGCGCGTAGGTAGAGCCGAGAACGAGGCTCGGGCAGGGCATGGCCTGACCCTTTATCATGACGGCTTGCCCGCCACACGCAGACTGGAACGCCTCTCGACCAGGCCTGTCCGCAGTGGCGCAATCGCATTGCATGACAGAGCGCTTTGATTGCGTCGGTGCGGGTTGCATTCCCACGCTCGACAGACATTGGGCGCGTCCGCCAATCAGCGGGCTGCCTTCCAAGATTCTCCAAGCGCGAGCACTAGCGATGCATAATTACCGCGCCAACGAGACAAGGCCCCCCGGCGCTGGAGGCACCGAGGGGCCAGGGCTCAATCACGAGAGAAGCGGAGCGGCCCATGCTGGCAGGGGAAGGGCACCGTTAAGGCCCGCTCCGCATAGACAGTGCGCCAGACCGGCCTGAGGTTCCGGCAGATTCGACAATGGAACGACCGTGTGATGATCTTTCACCTGAGGAGGTGGGGTCATGGCATCAACCCGGAAGCTGCTGCGTGAAGAGGCAGGAGTGAAGCTCTTTGAGATCAGCGAGCCGAAGGCTTACGGGCGATCCAGCGGCTCCCACTATCGTATCTCGACCCTGCGTCAGAACCAGCCGAGGGTCCTGGCAGACCTGACAGAGGCACAGGACGCATTCGACCTCGAAGTCATCGCCTCGCTCATGGACCCGGTTGTCCAGCAGGTGATCAGTGGGACGGAACACTGAGGCGTGTGCAATCTCTACCGCCAGCGGTCCGGTCCTCAGGCGATCATGGATCTGGCCCGTGCCATGCATTCCGAAGTCGGCAACCTCGCGCCCGGCGACGTCTATCCTGACTATCCCGCCCCGATCGTCCGCCATGGCCTTGATGGGCAGCGGGAACTGGCGCTTGCACGCTGGGGCATGCCGTCGTCGAAGAAGGCGCTGTTCGATGCGGCGACAAAGCGCGCCGACAAGATGAGGGCAAAGGGCAAGGAGGTCGACTTCCCCCGCCTGCTGGAGATGGAGCCCGATGGCGGCACCACCAATGTACGCAACACCACGTCCTCGCATTGGAAGCCGTGGCTGGATCCGGCCAACCGCTGCCTGGTCCCGTTTACGGCCTTCAGTGAGCCGGGCCGCGACGCCGAGGGCCGATACCGCCCGGTCTGGTTTCGCCTGGCGGGCGAAGATCCGGAGCCACTGGCCTTTTTCGCCGGCGTCCACGCGCGCGCCTGGACGTCGGTGCGCAAGATCAGGACGGGGATGGAGACGATTGACCTGTTCGCCTTCCTGACGACCGAGCCCAGCGAGCCGGTGAAGTCCGTCCACCCCAAGGCCATGCCGGTGATCCTGACCACGGCCAAGGAACGCGAAACCTGGATGCGCGCGCCCTGGACCGAGGCGAAGGCGCTGCAGCGGGCGTTGCCAGACGGGGGGCTAGAGAACCTGCCAACCTCGGAACCGGAACATCCGGGCACCGGCAGCCTGCTGTAGGCGGGACTGCCAGCGATGGGGCGTCGCGCGCCTGCGATGGGCTGGTCCTTCGGAGGACGCAGAAATGAGCTGACCCACGGGAAGATCTCCTGACGGGGGCAGAGTGCGTTTTCGTGGAACGCTCCTGCGACCTCAAGCCTTGGTTCTGTATCGTCAAACCCAGGAGCAGCGACATGACCGATGTGACACCCGAACGCGATCAGGAGCCCAATCCGGAAACCTCCAACCCGCTGCCGGACGCAGGCCGGACGAACGCGCCCCAGCCCGGTAAGACCGAGACCGGTCCCGCGACAGGCGGAGAGGGTGCCGCCGGAGCCGGCGGATCCGACGGTTTTGGAACCGGCAGCTAGAGCCGGCCTTCAAGATATCTCCCAGAACAGAGACCCCGTCCGAAAGGGCGGGGTCTTTTTCCTTTGGGGTGATGGAAGTCGGGGATGTCAGGCGGTCGTTCGCCGCCCAGGCTTCGGGGTGCAGGCGATGGCTCCAGATCGTACACGACATCCTGCCACCCGATCTCACAGGCATCTCCCGTCACTGAGACATTGATCTTGGTCGCCGTGTGGCCGGATCCGTTGACTCAGAGCTAGGCGTCAGGTCCGGCTCGGCCAGTTGGACCAGATGGATACACCGCCCACACCGACAATAAAGGTGAGAAAGATCGCGACGATGGCGGCGACGATCGGAATGGCTTCGTGAGGCATGGCCGGCTCCTTGGGATAAGGGGCCAAGGTACCCGCCGGGCCTCGGCATGGCTTTGATCGAGGTCAAAAATTGCGCCGTTCGACTTCGATCGGGCCTCTCCCTACAGACCGGCTCTTCGGCTGATCACCCCCGCGGCCCGGAACTTCGCGACGAGGTGCAGGGTGCTAACACTGGCTCGGGTCTGGAAATCCAGCCATCGCTCCACCAGTTGTGGATGTCGCAGCGCAATGTCGCGTCCGCCGTCGACACGGACGACCGTACCGAGCTGCTCCAACCGGGCGACGTGGCGGCGAACCGTCTCTTCGGGCAGGCGGGCAGCTCGGGAGAGTTCAGCAAGGCCAACGGGCCCCGAGGTCGGGTGGAGAGCGGCAAGGCGTCCCCCGTATGGCGGCATGGCGGGCAATAGCCTCAGTCCGGCTCCCGTCAGGTGCCAGGGTCAACAGGACGAATCGGGTGGTGAGGCTGATCGACGGGTTGAGCGCCCGTGCGTAGTCGATCCCTCGCAGGATGTGGGTCGTAGCCGACCGTGTAGCGACCCACCCGATTGACCAGGGCGGAGCCGTCGTCCGGTCGGCCCTGACGACCCCGCAGGCTTCAAGCGTGGCCAGACCGTCGATGAAGGTGGACGTTGCCCGAAGATACTCCGCCATGGCGGCCATTAGTGGCTCTGACAGGATCACGGTCGAACTCAGGATGATGCCGCGCCCCTGGTGCTCGAGCACCCCGCGGTCGAGCAGACTCCTTACCTTGGTGCGGGCGGTTTCTCGCGGTACACTCAGGGATAGGGCGACGCTCATCACATTGACGGGCCGTCGGACGTCGTCGGGCAGGCCTCCCGGTTCGAGGAAACGGCGCAGGTCCGCGTGCTGTTGGTCGGCCGCCTCGACACTGGCACTGAGAACACCGGCCACAAGCAGGGCCGATACGAGGTCCGGGTCGATCCAGGTGCGGGAGGTTTCGATGTAGCTCAGCGTCAGCCTGACATTCAGCCAGGTGACTTTCGCGGCTTGTATCCTGGCCTGCATCTGGACACTTTGAACCTCGAACCTTTGTGTCACCGTTTTAGGGAATCCCTAAAGACGTCCAGGCACCTATTCCCCGAAATGGGGGTGCGCCGCAGGAAGAAGACTCATCAGCGATTAGATCCGCCTACGGACATTGCGTAGACCTTGGAGCCTGGAGCCCCGTGGGGCACGAGCTCGAGGTCGGAGGCCGCCTTCCGGGGACATCCAAGTCTCGATTCATGGAAGCCATAGTGCGTGTGAGCCGACCTAGAGGGGCAGTATCACGGCCCGTGCATACCCGCGGCGACCATCATGGGTGGGCAGGACGATGAAGTCGGTGCTGGGACAATTCATCAGGTTGCGGACGATCCGGGAAAAATCCTCGGCGTACCGATCGTCGCGTATGATCACGAACCCTCCCTCGCCGGTAGGTTCGACCCGATAGTAGGGCGATCCGGCTGCCAGGCGATGTAGCGAGGACGTCATGAGGTCGAATTGAAAGCCGCAGTTGTTCCAGGGTGTCGAGTCCGCAACTGCCCGATTTGGGGGAATCTGAAGCCGACGGTTTTGCGCCAAGGCCGTTGCATACGGCGGCGCAGCGCCCGAAATGAGGTGCCTCGACGGGACTGTTCAGCCCTCCGGGACCTGACCGCCTGCAGGGCGAAGAGTCGGATGGATCAGGGCTCGGGCCTCAACCATCGACCTGACGACCGAATGGGCGCGATTCGGGAACTGGAAATCCATGACGCGGGCCCAAAGATGGAGGTACCGGTCCTCTGACACCAGCACGGTCCTCGCGCGCCGACCTGTGTTGGCCTGGATACGGGCAAGGCTGCCGATATGATGGATGGACGCGTCATCGGGGACGCTTGCGGCCTCCACGATCCAGTCCCAATCCCATAGATCGGGCCGTTTGGTCAGTAGCTTGACGGCGGCTTCAAGTGCCCGCTGGGCCGACTGGCCCTGCGGGAGGTGCAGGCTAAGGGTCTGGGTCGGCACGTCGATATGAGAAAGCAACGGTCGTCCATTGAGATCGGCGGTGGCGCAAGGAGGATTGACTAGAACACGCCGTGCCGTTCTGCGATGCCCGATTTTATGACTTGTTCGGTTGCACGCCGTGGTCAGCCTGGCGACCTTGGGCGGACACCCTCCCCGCCCGGTGCTGGCGGTCCGCGCAGGCCGACTGCATCGCGTCACGACCCTTCGGCGCGTATCACATCTCCACCCTGGGCGTGGGTGCAACCAGCCCTCAGCCAGCTGTTGAAGGGCTTTCCGTCAGATGTCGGGCCGAGATGGTTGTTGCCCCGAATTCGGCCATGGATTGCCTGGACCAGCGTCATCGGGCCTGATCTGACGCAAAGCGCCATGCGCGAACTGGACATCGCGGCCCGATTGGCCGAAGCCTGCGTCTTATCATGCTTGAACTCAGGTCCCTTCCAAGCGGCTGCTCCGACCGTCGCCGTGCCAATGCGTGTGACCATTGCGGCGCCAGAGCCCTGAGCGTCTGCGCCAGCATAGACGACGCCGATCTGAGCCGGCTGGATGCGCTCGCCCATCACATCGCGCTGGAGGCTGGAGAAGTCCTCTTCCGCCAGGGCGACGACGCCCGGCATGTGTTCAATGTCACCTCGGGGTCGGTGAGAATCTATAAGTTGCTCCCGGACGGACGACGTCAGATTACAGGGTTCCTGTTTGCAGGCGATTTCCTGGGTCTGGCTGCCGGTCAGACGTATGATTTCTCGGCGGAAGCCCTCGAACCGGCATCCGCCTGCCGTTTTCGCAAGAGCGAGTACCGTGCGCTGATTCAAGAGACGCCGGCCCTTGAGACCGCCCTGCTGGACCGGGCTCACCACGAACTCGCCGCTGCCCAGAATCAGATCCTCCTGCTCGGGCGAAAGACCGCACTGGAACGCGTCTGCACCTTTCTGCTGGAGCTTCCGGGACACGATCCCGCACGGCCTGGTCCGGCAGGCCGGGTGCATCTTCCGATGACGCGGGCCGAAATCGCCGACTATCTCGGCCTGACGATCGAGACGGTCAGCCGCGCCCTTACCAAGCTCAAGACCCAGGGCGTGATCCAGCTACTGAGCCTGTCTGAAGTCCATATCCTTCAACCCGCACGTCTGACCGTCCTCGCGGGAGGCGAAGGCTAGGCCGCCTGGCAGAGCCGGCCCGACGAGGACAGCGCGATGTCTCCCTGCGGTCCCATGCCCGAGACGGTGAGGACGGTGTCGCAAAGCCCGATCGGTGCGGGGCGATGGCTGATCAGCAGAAGGCCTTGGCCGGTTCGCGAAAGGCGTTCGGACAGGGCCAGCAGGACCTGTTTTTCCTGGATCGCGTCCAGACCCTCCGTCGGCTCATCGAGAACGAGCCACGGGGCCGACCGAAGGTAGGCGCGTGCCAAGCCGAGACGACGGCGTTCACCCCCACTCAGGGCAGACCCGTTGTCACCGAGCGGCATGTCGAGGCCTGACGCCGACGTGCGGATACGGGCAGCCAGGCCGGCGTCCTCCAGAACCGACCACATCGCCGGGTCGTCGGCACCGGGGTCTGCCACGGCCAGATTGGTCCGCACCGTACCGCTCAGGAACCTCATGTCCTGGCTGGCGTAGGCGAACAGCTGGCGCACAGAGGCATCGGTACTCTGTCTCGGTGATCTCTCCCCAATGTGCAGGCTGGCCGAGGGGTCCGGCCTGAGCCCCATCAAGCGCTCGACCAGAGTCGTCTTGCCAGACCCGGTTCGGCCGACGATGGCGATACGGCTGGGCCAGGCGACATCTGGTTCTGCGGGGCCGAACCCCAGCTGCGTGTCCTGGCCCGAGAGGTGGTGTTCTGCAGCGACGCGTGCGCCTGACGAAAGGACATCGGCAAGGCGGGTCATGGCCTCGTTTGCCGCTCCAGACGAGCGAAAATGACTGGTCAGGGCGGTCGCCGCCTCAATCGACGCAACGGTCGCAAGCGCTGCGAGAGCGACCATCGGGGCCGGCTGGCTACGGAACAGCGCCATCACAGCGACCACGGTCACCCCCATGGTGAAAACCTGCCATGCTGCGATCCAGCCGGAGCCGCGTCCAGCGCGTGCGGTGGCGAGGTCCAGCGGGCCGGCGGAGGCCGCGACCTGCTGGATGGCCCAGTCTTCCAATCCATAGGCTCGCAGTTCCGGTGCGCAGGCTTCGAGGGATGACAGCCGCTCCTTGAAGCGTCCCATAGCTCTCTGGATGTCGCGGCCTGCGGCATCCGTACAAGCCCGTCCGATCACAAGCGCGCCCAACACGGACCCCGCGAGTCCCAGCACAAGGGCCGACGCCGGGCCAAGGCCTGAGAGGGAAACGAGCACGACCGCCGCTGCGGTTCCCGCGCCGGCACCCCAAGGTCCGCTGCGCCGTACGAAGAGCGTCTGGATCGCGTCCACATCCTGCCCCAGACGGGCCGAGGCCTCGCCACTCGCCAGGGCGAAGGCGCGTTCCGGCGGCCCGGCGGCGAGGCCCGCGAAGAGGGCGGGTCGCAGCGCCGCAAGGGCCCTGAGCGCGGCCTCGTGGCCACTCAGGCGCTCGACGTATCTGGAACCCGTCCTCAGGATCGCGAGCAGGCGGATGGCCGCCCCGGGTAGCAGGACGTTGAAGCTATGCGCGGCCGTTGCCCCGGCCAGACCGGCCAGGGCCGCCCCCGTGATGAACCAACCTGACAAGCCCAAAAGGCAGACCGTCGCCGCCGCCACGCCGACCGCAGCAAGGGCGGCTGTGCCAAGGCGCGTCCGCTGAAGACGCCGTTGCTCCGCTAGAAGGGTCTCGAGGGGTTCCAGGCGGGAGGTCACAGGCACACCACCTGATCGGCAAGGGTCATGACAGCGGGGGAGTGGGTGGCGATGATGGTGGTGCGCCCTTGCATGGCCTGGCGCAGCGCCTCGATGATGTCCCTCTCCGTGGTTGCATCCAGATTGGCGGTCGGCTCATCCAGCAACAGCAGGGGAGCGTTCGAAAGCAGAGCCCGCGCCAGTCCCAGGCGTCGCCGCTCGCCGCCCGAAAGGCCTCCGCCGCGTTCGTCGAGGCTACGGTCCAGATCGCCGGACAGGCCAGCCGCAGCGGCGGCGCGCAGGATGTCCACCGTTGTGGCCTCTCGATGGGCGAGAGCGATGTTGTCGCGAAGGCTGCCGGGGATGACGATCGGCGTCTGGCTCGCCCAGGCGACGGCCCCCGCGAAATCGCTGGCGTCGGTCAGGCGCTGGTTTCCGACCCGGACCTCCCCCGATGTGAGGGGGGCGAGGCCTAGCAAAAGATGGAGCAGACTGCTCTTGCCCGATCCACTGGCCCCGGTCAGAGCGACGACACCGCCGGCCGGAACATGCAGGTTAAACCCCGTCAGGACCGCTGCACTATCTCCGTAACGAACCTGGACGTTGCTGAAGTCCACGGTTGGTGCCGACGAGCCCACGACAAGGCTGGAACGCTCGGATCGTGCTTCGCTGGCGCGTCCCGCCAGAGCCGGTACGGCGGCCTCTGCAGCCTGACGGTCGTGATAGGCGGCCGCCAGGCGGCGAATGGGGGCGTAGACTTCCGGGGCCAGCGTCAGGACGAAGAAGGCGCGCGATAGCGTCAGGGTCTCGGGGACAGGGAAGGGCAGCAGGCGCAGCAGGTTGAAACCGCAATAGACGGCGACAAGCGCGACAGAGAGGGCAGCGAAGAACTCCAGTACGGCAGAGGACAGGAAGGCGATCTTGAGCACGCGGCCCGTACGGCTCGCCAGCCCTCGAGCCGATAGGGCGACCTCTGCGGTCGCACGCGCCTCGGCCTGAAAGGACATCAGCAGGGGGAGGGCGCGGATCCGGTCCAGGTACAGATGGGCCAGCGCTTCCATGGCCTGAAACTGACGGCGGCTTTCGCCCGCAGCGGCCATCCCGACGAGGGCCATGCCGACAGCAAAGGGGAGCAGGGTGAACAGGAGGATGCCTGCCGCAACAGGGCTGGCGAAGGCACAGGCTGCGATGATGATAAGCGGTGCAATCCTTGCGGCCAGACGCAGCGGCGTGAAGCGCGAGACATAGCCATCCAGCGCCTCGATGCCCTCCACCGCTGCGGTCATATCGGCGGGGTCCCGGTTCCCAGATGAGAATATCCGCGACAGAACCCGGCCTCGGATTCCCGCTTTCAACGATCCGGCAGTCTTGACGGCGGCCACCATTGCGGCCTGGCCCAGAGCCGCCCTCACGATCAGGCTGACAAGAGCCAGCAGAAGCCAGGGCCAAAGGCTGCCGTCGCGGCTCGCCATGACACCCATCGCACCAGCCAGGCCGGCGGCAAAGCCGATGGCGGGCAGAGCGTCCATCGTGGTCAGGATCGCCGCTGTCCTCAAGCCGCCTCCATGGAGCCTGGACCAGGCCGTCAGCTGCTGCGACGGCGTCAGGTCTGCGGGCGGGGTCGCGCACGCGCTTGGGGAAGTGGCCATATGCATCACCCGTCCGTAAGAAAGGCGGGACGGCAGGGCTTTGATCAAGATCAAAGCTCCGGCCGGGTCGCCCCTCTAGGCGAAAGCTCTCGCCGGTCTTGGGGATCGGCGATTCGGAGCTTTCCCATGGACCCGGCGGTCGTCGATCTTTCCCGTCTGCAATTCGCGCTGACGGCCCTCTACCACTTTCTCTTCGTCCCCCTGACGTTGGGCCTGTCCTTCATGCTGGTCATCATGGAGTCGACCTATGTCATGACGCGTCGCCCGATCTGGCGGACCATCACCCGGTTCTGGGGAACGCTGTTCGGCATCAACTTCGTTCTGGGGGTCGCGACCGGGATCACCATGGAGTTCCAGTTCGGCATGAACTGGAGCTACTACAGCCACTATGTCGGCGACATCTTCGGCGCGCCTCTGGCGATCGAGGGTCTCATGGCCTTCTTCCTGGAAGCCACCTTCGTGGGACTGATGTTCTTCGGCTGGGACAAGCTGAGCCGCGTGGGGCACCTCTTTGTGACCTTCATGGTCGCGCTGGGCACCAATCTGTCGGCATTGTGGATCCTGATCGCCAATGGCTGGATGCAGAATCCGGTGGGTTCGACCTTTAATCCGGACACCATGCGCATGGAGGTCTCCGACTTCATGGCGGTGCTGTTCAATCCGGTCGCCCAGGCCAAGTTCGTGCATACGGTCAGTGCCGGATATGTCTGTGCTGCCGTTTTCGTTCTGGGCGTATCGGCCTTTTATCTGCTGCGCGGCAAACATGTGGGTTTCGCCAAGCGCTCGATGACGGTCGCCGCCGCCTTCGGTCTGGCCGCCTCTCTGTCGGTCGTCGTCCTGGGGGACCAGTCCGGCTATGCGCTGACGGATAACCAGAAGATGAAGCTCGCCGCCCTTGAGGCCATGTGGCACACCGAGCCCGCGCCGGCGGGCCTGACCCTCATCGGCATCCCCAGCATGAAGGACCGCGAGACCCATTACGGTGTGCAAGTGCCCTGGGTCATGGGCCTGATCGCCACCCGGACCATCGACAAGCCGGTCGAAGGCATATTCGAACTGGTCGCGACGGCTGAAACCCGTATTGAATCGGGGATCATCGCCTATGACGCCCTCGAGGGAATCAAGGCCAATTCGGCCGATCCCGTGGCGCGCGGCGTGTTCGAGACCCACCGCCGCGATCTGGGCTACGGATTGCTGCTCAAGCGCCATGTCGCCGATCCCCGTCAGGCGACGCCCGAACTGATCCGCCAGACGGCCTGGGACACGGTGCCGAATGTCCCGGTCCTGTTCTGGACCTTCAGGGTCATGGCCGGGATCGGCCTGTTCATGATCGCGCTGTTCGGCACCGCCTTCGTGCTCTGCTCCCTGCGCAAGCACGATACCCGCTGGTTCCTCTGGGTCGCACTGCTGGCCATTCCCCTGCCGTGGGTCGCGATCGAGTTCGGCTGGATCCTGGCCGAGTTTGGTCGCCAGCCCTGGGCTGTAGAGGGCGTGCTCCCGACCTTCCTGGGTGCCTCATCCCTCACGGTGGCCCAGCTCTGGACGACCATCATCGGCTTTACCGTCCTGTATGGTGCCCTGGCCGTTGTCGAGGTTCGGCTGCTGCTGTTCGCGATCAAGAAGGGGCCATTCCACGAACAGGATACCTTCGGTGCGCCCGCTCCCGAAGCCGCCGCTGCGGCACCTGCAATCGCGCCCGCCGTCGCCTGACCTCGAACCTTCAGGACATATGATCATGGAATTCCCGATCGACTTCGCCACCCTCCGCCTGATCTGGTGGGGCCTGCTCGGCGTGCTTCTGATTGCCTTTGCCCTGACCGACGGCTTCGACCTGGGGGTGGGGGCCGTCCTGCCTTTCGTCGCCAGAACCGACGAGGAGCGCCGCATGGTGATCAATACGGTCGGGGCGACCTGGGAAGGTAATCAGGTCTGGTTCATCCTGGGGGGAGGGGCCATCTTCGCGGCCTGGCCGTTCGTCTATGCTGTCAGTTTCTCGGGCTTTTACCTGGCCATGTTTCTGGTGCTGGCCGCCCTGATCATGCGACCGGTCTCATTCAAATACCGGTCCAAGCGGGCCTCACCGGCCTGGCGGTCCTTCTGGGACTGGGGTCTGTTTGTCGGCGGCTTCGTACCGGCCCTGGTGTTCGGCGTGGCGGTCGGCAACGTTCTTTTGGGAGCCCCCTTCCGCCTCGATAGTGACCTGCGATCGTTTTACGACGGGACCCTGCTGGGGCTGTTTACGCCCTTCAGCCTGATCGCGGGCCTGTTGTCGGTCTGCATGCTGGTGCTGCACGGGGCGGCCTGGCTGTCCGTCAAGGCCGAGCAGGGTCCCGTCCTGGTCCGCGCACGACGGTTCGGGACGATCGCTGCTGTCCTCAGTCTGGTCCTGTTCGCCGTAGGCGGGCTCTATGTGGCCTATGGCGGTCTTGGCTATCGGATCACCGGCGTGCTGGACATCCAGGGCTTCTCAAACCCCTTGCGGACCACGGTCGTCGCCGCCCCTGGAGCCTGGCTGGACAACTACGGCCTCTATCCCTGGATGCTATTGGCGCCCGCCTTGGGGTTCATCGGGACGCTCGCCGCTCTTGTGGGCCTATGGCGCAGATCAGCTCCGATGGCCTTTGGCGGATCGTCACTGGCCACCGTCGGCATCATCTCGACTGCCGGTCTTTCGATGTTCCCCTTCATCCTGCCCAGTTCGATCGATCCCCAGTCCAGCCTGACGGTCTGGAATGCCTCGTCCAGTCATCTGACGCTGTTCATCATGCTGATTGTGACCGCGATCTTCCTGCCTCTGGTCCTGGTCTACACGGCCTGGGTCTACAAGGTCCTGTGGGGCAGGACGTCGACGGTCGCCCTCAAGACCAATCCCGATCTGTACTGAACCCTAGGACGTTTCATCATGTGGTATTTCGCCTGGATACTCGGCCTCGGCCTTGCTGTCGCCTTCGGTGTCTTGAACGGGGTCTGGCACGAGTTTCACCTGTTTGACGACGGGGACCACGGCCTGTCGGAATCCGATCCGGATCCGGTCGATGCAGAGCTGCGCTGAAACACGCCGTCAGATCAGGACGGCAGGCCTGATCGCCCGCTACGACGCCAATGTGCCCCGATACACAAGCTATCCGACCGCCGCACAGTTCACACGGGACATCGGACCGGGGGAATGGGCGAAATGGCTGGGCGAGGTGCCCGCCCAGGACGCGGTCTCGATCTATGTCCACATCCCCTTCTGCAGGACGCTCTGCTGGTACTGCGCCTGCAATACCCGCGCCGTGAACCGCACTCAGACCATCGACACCTATGTCGATCTGCTGGTCGCCGAAGCCGGGGAGGTGGCTGCCCGGCTGGGGCGAAGACAGGCCGTCCGTCGGCTGCATCTTGGCGGCGGGACACCGAACATGCTGTCGCCGGGGACCCTTGGCCGACTGTTCCATGGGCTGCGCGAGGCCTTCGACCTCCGCGCGGTCACCGAGGTCGCCGCCGAGCTGGATCCGGCCAGTCTGACGAAAGCCTGGGTCGATCAAGCGGCATGCGAGGGCCTCAACCGCGCCAGCCTGGGGGTACAGGATCTGTCGCCACGCGTTCAGCGGGCGATCAATCGCATCGAACCCTTCGAGATCGTGGACAGGGCGGCTGGCTGGCTGCGGGATGCAGGGGTCGCCTCGCTCAATCTGGATCTGATGTACGGCCTGCCCCTCCAGATGCAGGACGATCTGCTGAAGACATTGTCTCAGGTGATGACGCTCAGGCCTGAGCGCCTGTCCCTGTTCGGCTATGCGCATGTCCCCTGGCTGAAGCCCCATCAGAGGCTGATCAACCTGACCGATCTGCCCGGCCCTGCCGAGCGCTTCGCCCAGAGCCAGGCGGCGTCAGCCTATCTTGTCGACCAGGGCTATGAGCCGATCGGACTGGACCATTTCGCCCGTCCTGGCGACGACCTGGCCATCGCTGCGCGCGCCGGGCGACTACACCGAAACTTCCAGGGCTACACGGTCGATGATGCGGACACCCTCATAGGCCTGGGTGCCTCGTCGATCAGTCGCTCTCCCCAAGGCTACGTCCAGAACCACAGCCAGGAGGTCGCTTGGCGAGCCGCGGTTCGGGCAGGCGAATTGCCAGTGGCGCGCGGGCTGGAGATTACGGCGGACGACCGTCGGCGGGCCGAGATCATCGAGCGGTTGATGTGTGATTTTGCGGTCTTCCTGCCGGGCGTGGACCGTCGCCATGGCCCGGCCGCCGATCGGTTCGTCGGGGCCCTCCAGCGTCTGCAGCCGATGATCGAGGACGGTCTGGTCTCCTACGAGAACGGTGCACTAGCCGTCACCGAGCAGGGGAGGCCGTTCGTGCGAGCCATCTGTGCCGCCTTCGACACATCCCTGGCTGCATCGACCGTTCGTCATGGACGACTGATCTAGTTTGCGATGGATCAAGGCTGACCGGCACAACCCCGTCCAGACCACGCCAGACGCCTCCAACCGGGTTCATCGTGAACCCGGGCCGCGTCCTGGACCCTCAAGATGTGCTTCAAGACCTCCCCCCGCTGTACCGCATTCGGTGCTGGCCTGATGCTACTGTCCGTGACGGCCATCCCCGCCGCCGCGCAGGACTGGCAGGTCGCTCGCAAGGGCGACTGGATCGTCACCGCGCGGATGACTGACGTGTCTTCGAGCGCAGATGATGCCATCCTGACGTCGGCAGGTGCTGACACGGCGCTCAAGGTCGATGTCGAGCACGACGTCATGCCTACCCTGGGCTTCACCTACTTTCTGACCGATCAGATTTCGGTGGAAGCCATCCTGGGTGCCACCCGGCATCAGATTCGCGCCCAGGGTGGTGCCACCGATGTCGCCGTGCACGAAACCTGGGTGCTGCCCCCGGTGGTGACTCTTCAGTACCGTCCGATGCCGGAGGCGCGTGTCAGCCCCTATGTGGGGGCGGGCGTCAACTATATGCTCTTCTTCGACGGCAAGGATCAGAACGGCTTCCAGGTCGGTCTGGAGGATGGGTTCGGTTACGCGCTCCAGGCCGGGGTGGACGTCGCTGTCGTCGGGCCGTGGTCGGTCAATCTGGACGCCAAGAAGGTCTGGTTTCAGAGCGATGCCTCGATCAACGCCGGAGCCCTGCAAAGCCAGGTCAATCTCGATCCCTGGGTCCTGTCGGTGGGGCTCGCACGGAAATTCTAGCGGCCGTCATCGAGCACCGATCAATCGGCCGCGGCGGCGTACCGGTTCGGGCCAGCCGCAACGGAACCTGCAAAGGGTCGTTGTCCTGGTGCCTTGCGCCGGTCCTTGTGGCCGGTCGCAAGGGTCAGGATGATCGCCCATGACGTTTGCTCAGTCTCGCCGCGCCGCCACGTTACTGATCGTTGAAGATGAGGCCCTGGTGGCCCTCGTGCTTTGCGACGCTCTGACAGACGCCGGCTACCATGTACTCGACCTCACAACACGACACGCCGAGGCGATGTCCGTGGCAAAGGCATCGAGACCTGATCTGGCGCTGGTCAATATTGACCTGGCCCATGGCGACGACGGGGTCGCGCTGGCAGAGCAGTTGAAGGCGCTGGGTATTCCGGTCGTGTTTATCAGCGGCCAGACCAGCCGCGCGCGTTCAGCCGCGACGGTCGCCATCGCCTCGATGCCCAAACCCTATGACGCCGAGGATATGGTTCTGGCCGTCAGCTACCTCCTGGCCCGGCTCGAAGGGTCAACACTCAGTGGGCCGCCCAAGGGGTTGGAAGTCTTCAATGTGGACCCCGCATGGTCCGCCGACGGCTGAGCGGACACCAAGGCGCCACTTCTTGAAGTGGGCTGGTGATCCGGTGACGCTTCGGACAACGGTCAGCTATACTCAGAGAGGCAATGAACACCATGGTGGCGGCAGATCCTGATCCCGTCGTCTCAGGGCCAGGGTGCATCCAATCCGACGACGCGACGTTGGGGTGATCGGTTTAGAGGGGCTGCCATTCGTGACGTTGCAACAGGGGCTGGCTTTTGGCCTGATCGCTCTGACGATCGCCGCCTTCATCTGGGGGAGGTTCCGCTATGATCTGGTGGCCGTCGTAGCCCTCGTCGCCGGCTTGGCTGTGGGGATTATCCCCGCCGAGGCAGCCTTTGATGGCTTCAAGAATGATGTCACGGTCATCATCGCCTGCGCCCTGATTGTCTCCGCGGCCTTCGCACGGTCCGGCATCATCGAATTGGCGATGCGTCGCATCCTGCCGCTCCTGAAGACGGAACGTTCCCAGGTGCCGGTCCTGACCGGCGCGGTGACGCTTTTGTCCATGGCGACGAAGAATGTGGGGGCGCTGGCGATCATGATGCCCGTCGCCCTGCAGGTGGCGCGCCGGTCAGGATCCGCACCGTCCCGCCTGCTGATGCCCATGGCCTTCGGTGCCATGGCCGGCGGCATGGTCACCCTCGTCGGGACAGCCCCCAACATCATCGTGGCGGAGGTTCGCCAGGGGATCGTCGGCGAGCCCTTCGCCATGTTCGACTATGCCCCCGTCGGTCTGGCGCTGACGGCCATGGCCCTGGTGTTTCTGGCCTTCGGCTATCGGATGCTTCCAAAGAACCGGCAGGGTGCGGCCATGATGAGCGCCGCCCTGGCGGCCAATGCCTATGCCACCGAGGTCAGTGCGCCCGAGGACTGGGGTCGGGGGTCGATGACTGTCGCAGCCCTGACGGCGCTCGGAGAGGGCGACGTGCGGATCATGGCGCTGATCCGCAAGGGCAAGCGGCGGCCGGCCCCGCGTGGCAATGTCGTGATCAAACCCGGCGATGTTCTCCTGGTCGAAGGGGAGCAGGACGCCCTCGAGGCCTTCGTCGATCTCTCGCAGCTCAGGCTCGTGCGCAATGATCGTCCGATCGCCATGACGACGGCGTCGGAGGAGATCGCGGTCGTCGAGGCCGTCGTGGGCCGCAGCTCTCCCCTCCAGGGTCAGTCCGTCCGCCAGTCCGATCTCTACGGTCAGCACGGCATCAATCTGCTGGGCGTGTCCCGCAGCGGCTATGAACTGACCCAGCATCTGAGGACAGCCCGGCTGGCTCCGGGCGACATCATCCTGCTGCAGGGGGCCGAACAGAGCCTGCCGGCAGCGCTGAAGGCGCTCGACCTCCTGCCCCTGGCAGAACGTGAGGTGCGCCTGGGCAGCGCCCGAAAGCGCTTCATGCCGGCGGTGATTCTCGCGGTCGCCATGACCCTGGTCGGGTTCGGACTTGTCCCGGTCGCCATCGCCTTCTTCGGGGCTGCGGTGGCCATCGTCGCACTCGGCGGCCTGAAGATGAGGGAGGCCTACGCCGCCCTGGACGGGCCGCTTCTGGTGCTGATCGCGGCCCTCATACCCGTGTCGGACGCCATCCAGTCCACCGGCGGCTCGGAGCTGATCGCCGGGCTGTTGCGGAATGTCTTTGCCGGCCTGCCGGGCATGGTAGCGATCGCCGGCGTCATGCTCGCCTCCATGGCCGTGACGCCGTTTCTGAACAATGCCGCCACCGTCCTGATCGTGGCCCCCATCGGCGCGACTCTTGCCCGCCAGCTGGGCTTCAACGCCGACCCCTTTCTCATGGCGGTGGCCGTCGGGGCCGCCTGCGATTTCCTGACCCCCATCGGCCACCAGTGCAATACGCTGGTCATGGGCCCGGGCGGCTACCGGTTCTCCGACTACCCCAGGCTTGGCGCGCCGCTCAGCCTGCTGGTGCTGATCGTCGGGCCGCCGCTGATCCTGCTGTTCTGGCCGCTCTAGCTGAACGTCCAGTCCCGCGGTACATCCGTTTCCCAGGCTGCAGCGTGGATGAGAGACGGGGGATGGCGACGGGCGACACGCGCCCATGGTCTGACCGCTGGCCTGGCCAGGATGCCGGTATCAAGGCATGAGGCCAGCACGCCGAAGCGCTTTTTCTATGATCGTCTGAACGGAAGAGCCGTGAGGTGGCTGGACCCTGTCGGCATCGGTCGCCATCTCTGGCAAACTGGGGGGCTGAGCGGGTGCCTTATCCAACCTGTAGCGGGACTCGTCCTGGTTCGCAGGTCGCGCCAGACCCCAGGTTTCGACCAGTATTTCGGTGGACGACAGAGACGTGGCGAGCATATAGGGGCCTGCTGCCCCGACCGGATCGGTCGCGCGGGGTTTGATGGGCACCCCGTGTCCCATGCCGCGTATCCGGTAGTCTTCGAGCGCGGGGAGGCCGTCAGACCGGTTCCACGCCCGATGGGTGTAGTCACCCCTATCGCGAACGACGTCGGGAGACAGCGGCAGACCCAGTGTTCCGCGCCACTGATCAAGAAGCGCGTCAGCATTGGCAGGGACCACCGTTCTGTCTCCGGTCCCGTGCCAGACCGAAAGGGAGGGCCAGGGACCGTTGGGCGTCGACGCTTTCGTGACGGCCGCCTTCAGCGCGGATGCAGACGCAAGGCCGTGACCCCTCATCCGGTCCAGAGCCTCCGGAACCGAACCCGCACAGGCGTAGGGAAGACCCGCAAAGACGGCCCCGGCCCGAAACACGTCCGGGTAGGTCGACAGCATGACCGCAGTCATGGCGCCTCCAGCGGACAGCCCGGTGACAAAGACCCGCGCGCGGTCGACATCGTGGGCCTGGACGGCGGTCTCTATCGTCGAATGGATAGACGCGGCCTCGCCGCTGTCACGACAGATGTCTGCAGGGGAAAACCAGTTAAAGCACAGGGATGGATTATTGGGGCGCTGCTGCTCCGGATAGACGACGACGAAGCCATGGCGGTCGGCCATGGCTGACCACCCCGAGCCTGCATCATAGGCTGCAGGGGTCTGGGTGCAGCCGTGAAGCACCACGACCAGCGGTGGGTTGGGGCCCAGCCTCTTCGGGACATGTATCCAGGCCTTCAGGTCCCCTGGATTGGGACCTCGTATGGTCAGCGGCTTCAGGACGGATGTCGCAGACATCACGGGCTGTCGGCTTTTCAGCCGGGCAATCGTATCACCGAGGGTTCGCATCCCATCGCTCCGTTCACGACCGAAGCCGATTTATTGTGCAGTGCAGCATATGGGGTGCGACAGCGACGGGGCAACCGATGATCTGCGGGAAGACAGCTCGGCCTGGTGCCGTCATTCACGCATCAGGTACGCATTGATTGAACGCGTTCCTTGGCCGGACGTGAAATACATCCTCAGCACCGACCCGCACTGGGATCACTCCGGCGGCACTGCGGCCCTGGCGCGCGACAGCGGGGCGGAGGTCATCGCCGGGCGCGAGGCGGTTCAGAGCCTGCTGCAGGGGCGGAGCACCGATGACGATCCCCAGCACGGCGAACTGGCCTCGATGCCGGCCATCGCCGGTGTGCAAGGCGTCCGGGACGGCGAAACCCTGACACTCGGTGAGGTGACCGTCACGGCGCGCGCTACGCCGGGCCACACGCCGGGCAGCACGAGCTTGACCTGGCGGTCGTGCGAGGGCGGCCTGTGCAAGGACGGGCTCTTCGCCGCCAGCCTGAATCCCATCTCGTCCGACGGCTATAGCTACCCGGCCCACCCGGCCCTGAGCGAGGGCTTGAGGCGCGCCTTCGACACGGTTCGGGCCCTGCCGTGCGACATCCTCTGTTCGTCCCATCCGAGCGCGTCCGGACAGGACTTCCGCCACGCGGCCTTCGCCCGCGGCGGTGCTGCGCTGATCCAGACGTTGCTATCCATTTGCCTCTCGACAGCCCAAGGCTCCGGCGGCTGGATCATCGATAGAGCAATTGAATTTTGCGATAGACAGCTTCATCGGCCTCCCTGACGGAATGCCAAGGTGCGTTTCCCACCCCTAGCGGACAAACGGAATGTCCGCTTCCGGGATAGCCCTTACGCGCAAAAGCGGCGCAGGGGAGCCATACCGTATGAGTGTGTGGAGCAACAGGACCGAAGGGGTGTCCGGTCCTGACGGGGATTATGGAGCTTCCTCTTCGGGGCTGACGACCTCCGCTGGACCGTCATCAAAACGAGGTCCCAGGGCATACTCCGCTGCGCCGAACGGGCGGTCCTCGAACAGGTAGGGATAATAGAAGGTGCGTAGCCGCGTGTGGAAAACCCGGACCCGGTCCTGATAGGCGAGTTGTGCTTCGACGTCGGTTTCCGCAGCGCGGTGCATGATGCGCTGGAAGCCGACGGGCGGCATCAACCATCCCGCAAGGCCCGCCAGTGCCTCGCGCCGCTCGACGCCATCCCTGTAGGCTGTCGAAACGTCGGCGACGGCCACGTCCCCGAGCTGCTGGAATGCGAAATACCATTTCCAGTGAAACGGCTCCGTCATGGGTTCGGTGTCCGACCACTCGGGATAGAGTTCGAGAAAGCGGTCCAGGGTCTCCTGTCGGGGCAGGTCCCAGGCACCATGGACGGCATCCCGGTTCTGGCGCGCCAGGAGGGCACCATCGGGCGTGGGAACCGCCGCGTTGACGACGAGATTGGTGGCGGCCGGCCCGACCAGGGTCAAAGCAAACCATAGTCCTGCCAAAACGGCGGCACTCACCGTGGAACGACTGCCGAAGCGCGCCACGATCACCACGAGGACCGTCCAGAACGCCAGAAGACCGACTGTGGCACTGGCGAACAGAAGCGCCTTTGCGGGCGGTGCCCCTTCGAGGGTGGCACCGACGAGGAAGGGGACCAGCACGGCGGCTCCGACGAGGACTGCCCGCGCGCCTGTCCGCGGCAGGAAGACGCGCCAGGCCGCTCTCGGCAGGGCCCGCAGCGCATGGAGCCGCCCCGCCTCCCGTTCGCCCGACCAGAGATCATGCAGGAGAATGATGACCACCAGCGGTGCCAGATAGATGGCGACGAAGGCGAGATCGAACCGGCCGGGCAGGGCGAGTTCCGCATTTCTCTGCTCGTTCTCATAGATCTGGGCCTCGAGGGCCAGGGGCCTGACCCGAAGGATCGAGGGTGCGGTGTCCCTCTGACCGAGCGCGGCGAACGCCAGGTCGGACGGCGCATTCCAGGTCGGACGGAAGTCGGCATAGGCAAACGTTCCGGCGTCGCCGGCGTAGTCGATCAGGGCCTGGTCCTCGACGGCCTGCATCTGCAGGACGCGGGCGATCGATGCGCGCTCGCGTGCGATTTCCGCCATTCCCAGGGTGACAGCGACGGACGAAAGCAGGGCCAGTACGATGATCGCAGCCACCGCCGCAGGCGAGCGGGTGAAGAACCAGAGTTCACGAACCAGAGATCTCATCCTGCGACCTGCCTCAACTGCCGACCGGCGAATACAAACAGCCCGATGGCGGCCAGCAGCCAGCCCGCGAGGATGGCCAGGCCCGGCAGCATGCCGCTGACGCGTTGTCCGGGGGTCGCGGACCGGAACTGGAAATCGGGCAGGGTCGCCCAGGTGTCGGCGGACACCCGGGTGCGCCGTTCGGCGTCCAGGTCCCGGCTGCGTGCGGCGTCGTCTTCGGCCCGGACGCCCTGCGCATGCAGGCGGTTGAGCCGCTGGACCAGGTCGAACCTGTAGGCCTCCGCCTGTTCCAGGAACCGGATATGGTTTTCCAGGTCGGTGGCCGCGCCCGCCATCGACGCCTGGCGTACCGCCAGTGCGGGGCTCAACATGGCACCGGCCTGGAGCCAGGCCGACTGGGCCCGCTGCCGGTCGGCGGTTCGCCTGGCATAGTCGGCGAACAGGCGCGCCGTCAGGGCCTCGCCTTCGGCCGCGACGAGGCCACGAAAGTTTACCGGAAGGTCTTCTACACGCTCCACGCCGTAGGCCCTGAGCGTACGCACCCTGAAGGCCGCGAAGAAGGGATCGTCCGGATTGTGGCTGTCGCCAATCCGGCGGGCGTCCTGGGCGAGGAGAAGATCCATCTCCACGCGCGTCGGCGCAGGCTCGGCCTGTGCGGCGATCGCCGCTGCGCCCCGGGGCACCAGAACGACGGCGACGGCCCAGACGGCGACCAGACCCAGCAGGGCCCCTCGGCTGGACCGGGCCAGGGACGACACGGCCACCACGACCAGAACCCAGATCGCCAGATAGACGGCATAGGCCCCGCCGATGAGCGCCGCCGACGCCATTTCGGCGGGTGTGGTCGCCGCTGCCGTCGCCAGGGAGACGAGCGCGGGGGCGAGAGCGATCAGGCCGACGGTGCCAAGCGCGAGCGCCTTGCCGGCAAGCACTTCAGCGGCGCGCGCGCCATGCAGTCCCAGCTGTCTGAACACCCCCGTCTCGCGGTCACGGGCGACCGTCGAGAAACCGAGAAAGATCAGCAGCAGCGGGGCCAGGGTCTGGAGCACGAACGCGGGGGTCAGCTGCCCGAAGCGGATGAGGCCCGAGGACTCCCGCATAGCGCCGAAGGTGGCCGAGTTCTGCCGGTGGCCCTCGAGAAACAGGGTGGTGCCGGTGAAGGGATCGACGCCTGGCTCGAAGGCCGCCAGGGGGCTGACCGGTCGCTGGACATAGGTCCCATAGTGCACGGCACGGTGCGGGTGTCGGTCCGGCTGCGCCTCGAAGGCCTGATCTGCGGCCGTCTGATGCTCCATCCGGGCGGCCCGCTCGCCGGCGACATGTGCCAACGACGTCGCCGCCGCGATCGAGGACAGGAGGACCAGGGCGATGAGGCCCAGCCAGGCGGTCCGGGTACGGCTCATCAGCCGCATCTCTTCCGCCGCGATACGGAGGATGCGCCTCATGGGACGGACAGCCCTGCATAGCTCTGGTGAAGGGCCTGGACGTCGAAACGGGCACCTTGGGCAGCTGCCATCCATTCCTGGGCGAGGCGACCGTCGCGCAGTACGCCGATCCGGTCGGCTGTGTCGGCCGCCCCGAACAGGTCATGGGTGACCATCAGGATGGCCACTCCGCGCCTGCGCAGGTCGATCAGCAGATCATGGAAGTCGGAGGCGGCGGCGGGGTCCAGGCCCGACGTCGGTTCGTCGAGCAGGAGGACGGGCGTCCGGCGCAGCAGGGCCAGGGCGATCGCCGTCTTCTGGCGCATGCCCTTCGAAAACCCCCCCACGCGCCGGGCCCCGGCCGCCGGCTCGAGCTTCACGGCATCGAACGCCTGATCGAGCTCCGCCCTAGTCCGGGTCTCTCCGGCGAGGCCGAGGAAGTACCGGACGTTCTCGATCGCCGAGAGATGGTCGTAGAGGGCGACATTCTCCGGCAGATAGGCCGCTTCGCGCCGCACGGCCTCAGGAGCCTTCGCCGGATCGAAGCCGGCGACGGTGATCCGCCCGCCTGCGCGGGGCAGCAGGCCCAGAATGGCGAACAGGGTCGTCGACTTGCCGGTGCCATTGCCGCCCAGCAGGGCATAGATCTCGCCCGGCGCGACACAGAGCGATGCCCCGTCGACCACCCGTCGCTCGCCGCGCAGGACGACGAGGTCGTCGATGATCAGTCCGGATGGTTCCATGTCGGGTCTCAAAACTCGGCCCTCAGCGAGGCGCGAAGGGTCCGCGGCGCACCCGGATAGATCCAGTTCGAATTGTACGAACTCTGCGCATAGTGTTCGTCCAGCAGATTGTCGGCCTCGGCCCGGAAGGTAAGGTGGGACGTCAGGGCGATCTCCAAGGCAGCCTTGGTCTTCCAGTAGTCCGGCAGCAACAGCCCGCTGGTGTCGGTCGCGCCTGACCGTTCGCCGACATAGCCCACGCCGCCGCTCAGCGACCATTCCCGGCCCGGACCCCCGGAGCGATAGACCGCGAAGATCGTGCCCGACTGATCCGGCACATTGAGGGCCAGGGGGGTGGCGAAGGACGCGTCATTATTCCTGGCCTCATTCCAGATGAAGTTGGCGACCGCCTGCCATTGTCGGCCCAGGCGCAGGGAGGCATCGATCTCGACACCGCGGCTCCGTAGCGATCCGACCGGGGCCAGGAAGTTGGCGTCGGCCGGATCGGTCGTCAGGACATTGCTCTTCTCGATGTCGAAGGCGGTGACACCCACGTCGAGACCCTCCCATCGCCCTGACAGGCCGACCTCCCACCCCTTGCCCTCCTCGGGCGCAAAGGCGGCCCCGGTCGCGCCGCTGCCGGAGTTGAGCTGGAAGGATTCGCCCCAGTTGGCGTGAACCGAGACGGCGTCGGTGAGGGCGTAGCGGGCACCGAGGCGGAATTTGACCGGTTCGTCTTCAGCGACGCTGACCGCCCCGGTCAGGTTCTTCAGCAGTTCCTGCTCATAGGTGTCGAACCGGACGCCGCCGACGAGGGTCAGGCGGTCGGTCACTTCCCACAGGTCCTGGGCATAGAGCGTCACGACCTGCCGCGTTTCGCGCTGGTTGATGGAGGGCAGCAGGGGCAGGGCTTCGGACACGCCGTAGACCGGATTGAAGATGTCGATGGCATAGGGGTTGGCGGCCGTGGGGTTGCGCCGGTTCAGCAGCTCGAGATAATCGAGCGCATAGGCCTTGAGCCCCAAGCTCGGGCGATGCGTGCCGAACGCCTGGACCTCGCCGCGCAGCTCCACCCGGGCCGACAGGTCTTCCACCTCATAGCCGCGCTCCCGGCGCTGTCGCCACAGTGTGCGTCCGTCCGGCTGCAGGCGCGACTGGTCGGCCGAGAAGCCCCGGAGGGATCCGGTCCGGTAGGCGACGCCCCCGATCAGCGACCATCCGCCGGAAAGAGCAATGTCGCCGGTGATCTGGTGCCGGGTGTCCCGTGCCCTGGTATCGCCATTGCCCGGCTCGCCGAGGAACCGCGACGGAGGCAGGGCAAGTGGGTCGCCGCCGACCGCCGCGACGCCGCGGTCGAAGGGCGAGTCGTAATGGATATGCTGGCCGACATAGGTCAGCCGGACCGCATCGGTGGGCCGCCAGGTGATCGACGGCGAATAGACGCGGCGATCCAGCCCGACATGGTCGCGATAGCCGTCGCTGTCTTCGACGGCCACCACCAGCCGCCCCGCCAGGGTGTCCGACAGCGGACCCGTCGTGTCGAGTTCGACCCGTTGCGTACCGAAGGAGCCAAGGGTGAGGGTCGCCGAACTCCGGGGCGCAAACCGCGGCGTCCTGGTGACCATGTTCACACGGCCGGCGGGGTCGATGTCGCCGAACACGGCGCCGGCAGGCCCCTTCAGGATCTCGATCCGCTCGATGGTCGCCGGGTCGCGGGCAGGGGCGCTGCCCCGGTTGGCGATGAAGCCGTCCACATAGTATTCGCCGCCGCCGTCGGCGGTGCTGAGAAAGCCCCGGATGGCGAAGTTGTCGGCGAAGCCGCCGCGATTGTTCTGCTGGCTGCTGCCGCTGACCAGTTCCAGGGCATCGCTCAGTCGATAGGCGCCGGCAGCCTGAAGAATATCCTGCTCCAGGGACCGACTGGACTGCGACATCACCTCTGTCGCCCGGTCCGAGGAGAGGGTCGTGTCCCGCGATGTGCGGGTGCCGATGACCACGATTGCGTCGATCTCGGTGGGGTCGGCGTCTGCGTCATGGGCTACGGCGGGCCCGGCGGTCACGAGTCCGAGCAGGCTGGCTCCCACGACAAGGTTTCGGCGACAGGGATGGGGGAGGCGCGAAACAGCACGATACAAAACACAAAACCTTGGAGACTGTTGGTATGTTATAACATATCGATATGGGCACGGATGTGCAATCGCCTGTGAAGGATTGATGGCAGGATTTGACGGCCCTCTTCGACCGTCGGTGTCGAAGCGCCGGGAGGGGAGTGCACAGGCTATCCGCCTGCAGGCCTTTCCAGAATCCTCGACGGAGGACGAGCTGATGGCCGTCCGGGCGCGGCTGAACGATGCCCTGAAACGCCTCGGCACGGGCCGGTGCGTCCATATCGAGGCGCGCCGGCGTCCGGCCTCGCCCTATCCGGAGAGTGTGTTCGATCTGGACGCGGCCTGGCTGGTCGATGCCGAACGGCGGGAGCGGTTCGAGGCCTCCGATCCGGCGTTTGAGACGGACTACCGGCTCTCCCTGACCTGGCTGCCGCCGGTCGACGAGACCCGTCGTATGGAGCGCTGGCTCTACAATGGACTGGAACGGAACGGCC
>Ga0265296_1000133_pt1 | contig 146386 bp, 163 predicted proteins | sample MunlanPumphouse1_FD_189073 | JGI IMG/M metagenome (GOLD analysis project Ga0265296, IMG submission 189073) | Groundwater microbial communities from a municipal landfill in Southern Ontario, Canada - Pumphouse #1 | ecosystem: Environmental > Aquatic > Deep subsurface > Groundwater | place...
AGATATTCCCGCGGCACTAAAAGTATAAAAAGAACCAGGCCGACCGCAAAACCCAAAAATCCACCCCGGCTCTGGGTATAAAATATACAGATATAAGAAAGCACCAAGCTGGCGCCCATGATAAGGGACAAGGTCAGCCGCGGGAGTTGCTCATAGGTGTAGGCAAAAAGCAGGGCGAAGATCGCCATGGCTACAAAGCTCAAGTGCCAGACCAACGGCGCCTCCCCGGTCATGGAATAGATGGTGATGACGAACAAGACGATCGGCATCAGATAATAAACCAGCGGCAAATATTGTATCCACCAGTCCTCTTTCTTCGGCTTCTCTACCTTCGCCTTCTTCCCTTCCCTCCTCCTCCCTACTACTCCCTCTGCTCCCTCTATTCCCTTTTCTTTTCCAGGAAGAAGAAAAAAGAACAGGAGCAAAAAGAACGACATGCACATATAGGCCGCCAGGAAATTGGGCTGTCCAATGGTGGCAATGACCCTCTGCCAGGTCACCACCCCGCCCCAAGAGTAGGGATCGAGCTCATGCCGCTGGATGATGCCGTAAATGGACATGATGGAGGCGGTAGGCGCCACGGTGGCGATGATGAGCTTGAGCTTTTCGATCCCGCGGAAATAATTTAGCGCGATCCAGAAGATGAGCGCAAAAAGATACCAGGTCGACAGCCCCTCGAACCGTCCGTAAAATCCTATGAAGCTGATGACGGTATGGACAGAAGTAATAGTGGCCACGGTCGCCGCCAGAAGATATGAGAGCACCGGCCAATCGAGCGGTGTGCGGCGGAAACCGTGTTTTTTCGTAATCAGCAATTTGATGGCCCAGACAGACAAGATCAAGATCACCAAGATCCGCATGGTGGTGGTCTTGGTGAGGGAGAACACGATGCCGATGCGGCGGTCAAAGATCACCGGGGAGAGGAAAACCAGAGCCAGAAAGAACCATTCTATTATTTTATCAAAGTGTTTTAATTTCACTTAAAAACCTCATTACTTTTTCCTTAAATTTATTCTTACTAAAATTTTCTGCGTGTCTTCTTATTCTCACCTGATTGAAAGAGCTCTTTTCGTATTTAATAATAGCCTGGATCAATGATTCAGAATCCTGTCGATCAAATAATATGCCGGTTTCTCCATTTATTACTGTTTCCAGGGCCCCTCCTGCTCCATAAGCTATCGTAGGCCGTCCACATGCTGCTGCCTCTAAAGGAACTAGCCCTAAATCTTCTTCCCCTGTTTGGATCAATGCATGACATTCTTTATATAAAGCTGCTACAGCACTATCATTCTTTTGCCATCCCAAAAATTGTATATTATTTCGGCCCCCAGCTAAAGATTTTAATCGTCTCATATCTGGGCCTTCCCCAACAATAATTAAGGATAACCCTAATTTCGAAAAAGCGTCTACCGCAATATCTATTCTTTTATAGGATAAAAGACGGGAAACAATTAGAAAATAGTCTCCACTTCCCTCTCCTATATGATAAAGGTCCGTATCGACTGGTGGATATATTATATCAGATTCTCTCCCGTATATTTCTTTTACTCTTTTTTGAACATTTTTTGAATTTGCAATAAAATAATCAACCGTTTTAGCTTTTTCGTTATCCCATTTTTTCAGTCTTGCTAGATATAGGGGGAGAAGCATTTTAATGATTGGGTTGACTCTTTCGTATTTAATATAGTTTCTATACCACCACACAAATCTCATAGGAGTATGGCAATAACAAATATGCTTCGCATTTGGTGCTTTTTTTACTCCTTTAGCAAAGGCACTTGATGAAGAAATAATCAAATCATATTCAGAAAGATTAAGACTTTCAAATGCTCGAGGATAAAGCCAAAAATAATGCCTCTTATTAAGTTTACGAGGAAGATACTTCATAAAGGAAGCCCGAATATCGATTTTTTTGAACTTTTCCGGCATCCGGTCGCGGTCGTAGATCGAAGTGTACAGCGGCGCCTCGGGGAAGATCTCGTGCAGGGCCAAAACCACCCGCTCGGCGCCTCCCATCTGGTAAAGATAATCGTGGACTAAAGCAACTTTCATATGCCCTTTATGAGGTAGAAGATAAAGGCCTCGTATTCCCACACCACCGCCTGGATGTGGTCGTGCTTTTTCCACCACCCCTTGACTTTGAATTCGCTGTTCTGCACAAGGTACGCGATCACCTTGATGTTTTCCTTATCAAAAAGGCGGCGGGTGGTGCGCAGTGCGCGCCGCATATGATAAGGCGAAGTAACCAGTATGACCGATCTAACCCCTTTGGCCTTTAGGATAGGCAGGGAAAACTTGGCGTCCTCGAAGGTCGAGCGCGAGCGGTCCTGGATCAAGATGTCCTTATCCGCTACTCCCAAGCTTTTGGCCTGCGTCCGCATGTTGTCGGCATAGGTTTGGTGCCAGATGGCCGGCCCTCCGCTCATCAGGAGGACTTTACCATAGCCCTTTTTATAAAGTTCCACGGCCTGCGCCACCCGCTCCCCATTGGCATCCCCGGCATAGACCAAGATGGCATCGGCTTTTTCGAGCTTGTCCTGCACGATCAAGTATTCCGCCGCCCGTTCGAGAAGATACGGATGAAAGATGATCATCAGCGTCAAAAGCGCGATGATCACATAAAGCGTCCGGATCACGACTTTCATTTTATTCCCCCAATGAGTCCGAGATCTTTCCCTTGGTCAGCAAGCTCCGCAAGTTTTGATACCAGACCAATCCTTTATTGAACAGGTTATAGAAAAACGGATCAAAGACCAGATCGCACGCCCCGATCAGGTTCACCTGCCGGCCTTTAAAACCCTTCTTAAAGCGGTAAACGCCCCATAAAGGGTGGCCGGGCTTCGGATCAGCCGGGATGCCCCACAGGTCGTAGGTCTTATAGCCTTTCTCCTTGGCCCATTTTATCACTTCCCAGTGCAGGGCGTGATTGGGCATCACTTCGCGGTGCTCGGACTTGGATGCGCCGTACATGTACCACACCCGCGAGCCGAAAGAGAATACGTAGACCGCCGCGATCGGCTCTTCCCCCAGATACGCGACAAAGACCTGCGCCAAGCCGTTCGGCTCCATGATCCTGGATATTTTTTGGTAATAAGTAACAGGATGGATAAGAAAATTGTCGCGTTTTGCCGTTTCTAGATATATTTTGTAAAAAGCATCTGCTCCCTCGGCTCCAGAAACCACTGAAACTTTCACGCCCTTCTTGGCGGACAAACGGATATTGTAGCGGGTTTTTTCTTCGAAAGACGCTAAAAGTTCTTCAATTGATTTGGTCAGATCGAGATAGATCGTGGCCCGGGGTTGGACTTGTTTTTTTTGAGGTTTAAAGCCGCGCTTTTTCAGTATGGCGACGGCCGGATCGTTCTCTTCGAGTTCGGGATCGATCTTCAAGGCCACGGCTTTATGTTTTCTCGCTAATTTGCGGACTTCGGATAGAAGAAAATCCAGCGCCGCCTCATTTTTTAGGTCTACAACCGGTCCGCGGGGTGCGTAGAATAGTGATTTTCCGACATAAGGCAGTTTGCGTTTTAATATCTGGATAGCGGCCTTGATCTTCCCACCCTCGCCCACTGCCACGCGTAACGGCTCCCAATTAACCCCGGCTTTGACCTTCCCCCATTCCCAGGATTGCAGAATCGGGGAGGCGCGATCAGAAGAGATGAAATCATTCCAGTTTTTTCGATCGATGTCGTCCCTGATTTCCATGTGTTATAATAATTATAGCATGATACTGATGATCGATAATTACGATTCCTTTACTTATAACCTCGTGCAGTATTTGGGCGAGCTGGGGGAAGAACTTAAGGTCTACCGCAACGACAAGATCACCCTGGCAGAGATCGAAAAGTTAAAGCCCGCCCGCATTGTCATTTCCCCCGGTCCGGGAGAGCCGAAAGATGCCGGCATCTCCTGCGACGTCATCAAAACCTTCGGCGGAAAGATCCCGCTCCTCGGTGTGTGCCTGGGCATGCAGGCGATAGGCTATGTTTTTGGCGGAAAGATAATCCGGGCCAAAAGTTTGATGCACGGCAAGGTGAGCCAGATCCACCATGACGGCCAGACCGTCTTCAAAGGCCTGCCCAATCCCTTCCCCGCCACCCGCTACCACTCGCTGGTGGTGGAAAGAAGATCCCTGCCGGAAGTTCTCGAAATTTCTGCCTGGACCAAGGAAGACGATGAGATCATGGGGTTAAGGCATAAACAGTTGAAGATCGAAGGGGTGCAGTTCCATCCCGAATCCATTCTCACGCCTTCCGGCAAACTGCTCTTAAATAATTTTATCCGTTCTTAGATAACCGCGCAAAACTTCGGGAATGATAACCGAACCATCCGCTTGCTGATAATTCTCCAAAATGGCGGCAAGAGTGCGGCCCACCGCCAGCCCCGAACCGTTCAAGGTGTGGACGAATTCCGGCTTGGCCTTAGCTTCTTTGCGATACTTGATATTGGCGCGCCGCGCCTGGAAATCCTCAAAGTTGGAGCAGGAAGAGACCTCGCGATAACGGCCTTCGGATGGGAACCAAACCTCCAGATCGTAGGTCTTGGCCGCGGAAAATCCCAGATCCCCCGTACATAACGCCACTACCCGGTAAGGCAGGCCCAGTTTTTTTAGTATGGTTTCTGCGTCCCCGGTTAATTTTTCCAGCTCATCGTAAGATTTGTCCGGTTCGACGAATTTTACCAGCTCTACCTTGTTGAACTGGTGCTGGCGCAGGATGCCCTTGACGTCTTTGCCGTAAGAGCCCGCTTCCCGGCGGAAACAGGGGGAATAACAGCAATAATTGATCGGCAACTTGTTCAAGATTTCTTCCCGGTGCAGGTTGGTCACCGAGACCTCGGCGGTGGGGATAAGGTAAAAAGGATCGTCCTGACATTTAAAAAGCTCTTCGGCAAACTTGGGAAGCTGGCCGGTGCTGATCAAACTTTCGGCGTTCACCAAAACCGGGGCGAAAACCTCCTGGTAGCCGTGGTCGTGGACGTGGGTGTCGAGCATAAAGTTGATGAGCGCTCGCTCGAGCGCGGCTCCCAACCCGTGATAGACCACGAACCGCGAGCCCGAAATCTTGGCCCCTTCTTCGAAATTCAAGATCTTTAAAGCTTCGCCGATCTCATTGTGGGGTTTGGGCTTAAAATCGAATTGACAGGGCTCGCCCGATTTCCGGATCTCCAGATTATCGCGGCAATCGACCCCTTCCGGCACATCATGATACGGCAGGTTGGGAATGGTAAGGGTGATCTGCAGCAATTCATCCTCTACTATCTGAATGTCGTCTTCGAGCTCCTTGATCTTATCGCCGATAACTTTGGTTTCGGCTATCAATTTGTCGGCTTTCTCGCCGGATAGCTTTAAAATACCGATCTTCTCGGAATGTTCGTTGCGTTTTTTCTTGAGGTCGTCGGCGGCATGGCACAATTTTCGCCATTTCTCGTCGGTCTCGGCGAATTTATCCACCAAAGAAGCATCGAAGCGGCGGGATTTGAGCGCCGCGCGGACCCGCTCCGGATTGTTCCTCAATAGTTTGGGATCAAGCATTTTTTCTCCATTTCGCCCCGTAAGGGGTGTCTTCGATTATTATACCATCGGCCAGCAGTTCTTTTCGTATGGCATCGGCTCTCTTAAAATCCTTATTTTTTCGGGCGGCTTCGCGTTCATTGATCAGATCTTCGATCCTATTTTCTATTTTCCCTGCCCGTCCGGCAGGCGGGAATTTTCTATTCTCTATTTTCAATCCCAGCACTTCACAAAACTCCACCAGCTTATCTTTATCGGCCTTAAGCGATCCCCTATCTATTTTTTCTTCTTTAATATGCTCGTTGATAAAATGGACGGTTTCAAAGATCACCCCAACCGCCGCCGCGCTGTTGAAATCGTCATCCATCGCCATCTTGAATTTTTCCTCAAGGTCGGCCAGCTCATCGCGGGTTTCCTTAACTTCCACTTCTTCCGTTTCCGGCACCTTCATGATCAAGAAATCCAGGTCCTCGATCGTTTTGGTGATCTTATGATAAGCGGTCTGCGCTTCCTTTAGCTGGGCATCGGAAAAATTGAGCGGACTGCGGTAATGGGTGGAAAGCAAAAACAGGCGCACCACCATGGGATCGTATTGTTCGTATATTTCTTTAAGAGTGAAGAAGTTGCCCAGCGATTTGGACATCTTTTGCTGGTTGATGTTCACAAAACCGTTATGCACCCAGTATTTGACCCAGGGAACTTTGCCGGTCAAAGCTTCCGTCTGGGCGATCTCGTTCTCGTGGTGCGGGAATTGCAGGTCCAAGCCCCCGCCGTGGATATCGAACTGTTCACCCAGATACTTGGTGGACATCACCGAACATTCGATGTGCCATCCCGGCCTCCCCTTTCCCCAGGGCGAATCCCAGGAGGGCTCGCCTTCTTTGGCCTTCTTCCAGAGGACAAAATCCAAAGGATTCCTTTTATTGGTATCGACTTCCACCCTGGCCCCGGCCTCCATCCCCTCTTTTTTCCGCCCGGAAAGTTTGCCGTAATCTTTGAATTTATCCACCTCAAAATACACACCGTCTTCCAGCACATAAGCCAGGCCCTTATCCACCAAACCACTTATCCACCTGATCATATCCGGGATGAGGTCGGTGGCTTTAGGATAATCGCCGGCCCTTTTTACGTTCAACCTATCCATTACCTCAAAATAGGAATCAGTATATTTATCGACCAGCTCTCCGGTGCTTATATCCAGCTCCCGGCTTTTTTTGATGATCTTGTCATCAATGTCGGTGATGTTCTGGATGTGATTAACATAAAAGCCCGAATATTCCAGGTAGCGGCGGATAATATCGAAGGTCAGATAAGCGCGGGCGTGGCCCAGGTGGGTCTCGTCGTATGGGGTGATGCCGCAGACATACAGGCCTACTCGAGGCGAATTTATCGGCTGGAATTCCTCTTTTTGGCGGGTCAGGTCATTATATATCTTGAGCGGCACAAAGGGATTTTAGCACAGAATCGATTTCCTTTTCGGTATTATTCTTTCCCAAGCTGAACCTAACCGCGCCCAGAGCTAATTCCCGCGATACCACCATGGCCAGTAAAACTTTGGAGGGCGCTTTGTGACCGGCGTGGCAGGCCGAGCCGGTCGAAAGAGCGATATTTTTCATTTTAGAAAGGAGTTCCTCGGAATCGACCCCGGCGAAACTTAAATTTAGAGTGTTGGGCAGACGCCGGGTGGGGTGCCCGTTCAGCTTTACCCCGGCGATCTTTGGCAATATCCCCCGGTGCAGTTTTTCCCTCAAGCCCAAAACTCGCGTTCCATATTTCTTCAGATCTCTTCCGGCAATTTCCGCGGCTTTCCCCAGCCCGACGATCGATGCCACGTTTTCCGTCCCCGCCCGACGGCCGCTCTCGTGCCCCGCCCCATGGATGAGCGGTTCGAGCTTTAATCCTTTTCGGACATACAATGCCCCCACCCCTTTCGGAGCATAAAATTTATGCCCGGCGACCGATAACAGATCAACTTTTAGCTTGTTAATATTAGTTTCTATCTTACCGATGGTTTGTGCCGCATCCGTATGAAAAAGAATTCCATGTTTTTGCGCGATCTTTCCTATCTCCGCAAGGGGCTGAATAGTCCCGACTTCGTTATTGGCATGCATGATCGTAATTAGAACGGTTTTACGGGTTATTGCTTTCTTGACATCATCCGGATCAACCATGCCATATTGATCTACCGGGAGATAGGTAGCCTTAAAACCCTTTCTTTCAAGATAGCGGCAGGGATTAAGGATAGCCGGATGCTCAATTTGCGAAGTTATTATATGATCACCTTTTTTCGCCAAGCTCTCGGCGACGCCTTTCAACGCCATATTATTGGCCTCACTGCCGCCGGAGGTAAAGACGATCTCTTCGACCGAACCACCTAACAACCTGGCCACCCGTTCCCTGGCTCTTTCCACGCCTTCCTTTGCCTTCTTCCCCAGAGGGTGCGAAGAAGAAGGATTGCCGAAATGCTTTTTGAGATAAGGGAGCATCTCTTCCAGAACTTCCGGATCGATCGGGGTGGTGGCGTTATGGTCCAGATAAATTATTTTTTTCATTGTAAAATTATACGAACCAGGTTTTCAGCAGCTTTTCGAACTCCTCTTTGGCCTTGTGACCCTCCACTGAAGGAGGATTAATCGATATTCGCGGGCCGGGATAAGCGTAGAAATCCCCTGATCCTTCAGCCGCCATTCCATCGCCTGCCTCTATATAGCAGACCCCTTTTCCGTCAAAGACCGCCCGTGGCTCTTCACCCCGGATATCTGACGCGATATTACTTGCCACTGTGGCCGCCTGCTCTTCGGCAAAAACCCCGGCTTTCGGCAGCGGTTTAAGGTTAAGGAGCATGATCGAAGCGCTGTCGCCGATCACAAAAACACCCGGCAATCGGGTCACCAGCTCTTCTACATTGGCCAGCACGCGCAGATTCTGGGGGTGAGTCGGGATATAATCAACAATTGCCCGGGGAGCGCGGTGCATTGGCACACCGATCAGCAGATCATAATTTGATTCCTTGTCACCTTAGAAAATTATCTTTTTTGAGGCGCCATCGATCCGCGCCACTTTTTCATTAGGGTGATATTTAATGCCGCGGCCTTCCACCATTTGTCTTAGCCTTGCCCCGATTTCAGGCCCGGCCACCGGCATGGGCTGGCTCTCGGGAGTATAAAGGTGGATTTCTGTTTTTTCTCCAAGCCCGCGCTTACGCATCATTGATTCAAGAAGAAGCGCCGCTTCGTATGGGGCAGGAGGACAGCGAAAAGGAGTATTTGACACAAAGATAACAATTTTACCCCCATTAAATCGCTGTAAAGCGTCATGCAGTCGGGCCGCACCCGCCGCGTCAAAGAGATTGTAAGCATGCTCGACAAAACCCGGCACGCCCTCCGGATACGATTCGGATCCCAAAGCGATAACCATATAATCGCCGTTTAGTGATTCGGTTGAGGTGCGGACTTTTTTATTTTCAAGGTCAATGCTTATCACTTCGGCATTAAGCCATTCGATATCCTTGCGCGCCAGGGCAGACAGGGGACGTTCAACATCATCAGGATATTTCCTATCCCCGGTCATAACCCAAAGATTAACCGGACCGAGGGAAAATTTCTTGTTTTTTTCAATGACAATGACGCGATGTTCCGGCCCGATTTGTCCGCGCAAACGACAGGCGACGGCAAGACCGCCCCAACCGCCGCCCAACACAAGTATTGTTTTGCTTGAATTTTTCATTTAATTAAAAAGCGATGACTCTTGACCCTCCCGCGATCAGATCCGCTAAATAGGTCATGGTCCCGCCCACCGCCGCCCCTTCTATCATTTCTGTTTCCGTTATCCCCCTGGAATTAAGGCAGGTCCGGCAGGCCCTGACTTCCGCTCCCGAACTTATCAATTCAGAAAGCATCTGGCCCAGATTGTAATACCCGGCCGGGGTCTGCTGTCCCTTTTTAGCCAAACCTACCCCATCGCCTAAAAGAAAAATGTTGACCTTTTGTTTTTTAACGACCAACGCCTTGGCCAATCTTAAGGCATTCCACGGTTTCTCGGTCCCGTACGGCGCATCATTAATGATTATGGTTATCGTTTCCATTTTTTTATCACCTCCCCTTTTTCCCTCATTTGTTCAAATAAGACCTCACGCATCAAGTCGCAGGCCCTGACAATTTTAGGGTTGGCGATCCTATAGTAGACCGTCAATCCTTCTTTCCGCGCTTTTACAATCCCGCGCTGGCGCATCACGGAAAAATGCTGGGAAAGATTGGCCTTGAGCAGCCCGGTTTTCTCAAGAAGAAAGGCGACCGATTTTTCCCCGGAACGCAGCAGATTGATGATCTCTATGCGCTTGGGGTTGGCCAGGGTTTTACATACTTCTGCGTGGAGCTCATATACTTGTTTCATGGTTTCGATTATTATAAACTATATTATGCCGCCTGTCAAGCCGCTTCGCCGATCTTTTTTATAAAGCTGCGTACAGTCCCTATAATGTCATCTGCCTGGGTAAGCGCGGTGATCATGGCGATACGACGGGCTCCCACCGCCAAAACGTCATCAAGGTTGCCCCAATTAATCCCTCCCATGACGGTAAACGGTATTTTAAGATGAGGGGCCACTTCTTTAACCAGCCCCACCCCCAGGCCTTTCGATAAATTTCCTTTAGTTCTGGTGTCAAAAATCGGCCCGAGGTTGATATAAGAGGCCCCCTCCTTTTCCGCCGCCCAGGCCTGCTCCAAATTATGAGTTGAAACACCTATTATCATTCCGGGAGCCAACTTTCTTGCCTCACGGCAGGGCAGATCGGATTGCCCTAAATGTATTCCATCCGCCTTAACCGCCAGAGCCATATCCAGATGATCGTTAATTATCAATTTAACCTCATGCCTTAAGGTTATTTCCCTGAACCTGACAGCCAGGTTGAAAAACTCTTTTTTCTTTAGATCTTTCTCGCGGAGCTGAACAATCTTGACCCCACCCTCAATTAATTGCATCAGGACTTCGATGTTCGAGCGGCCTCGGGAAAGAGCTTCACAGGTTACCGGATAAAGAGCAAAATCGTCCATTAGCCCCCTGCCATCAATCGTATGATTTCCACCTGATCTCCCTGTTTAAGAATCTTATTTTTGTATTCGGCCCGCGGGATTATTTCGGAATTTATTTCCACCGCACATACTTTTGGGGCGATCTTAAAATGACTTAGCAAATTTATGATATTTATTTCAGGATGCACTTCCCAATCTTTGCCATTGATCTTGATCGTGATCATGAAAACGACCTCTCCCAATCTTTAAATACCGGCTCATATCCCGCGGCAACCAGCGATCGGCAAACTTCTTTTACGGAGCGGGTATCGGCGATCTCAAACTGTTTCCCGCTCTTTATACCCAAACTGTAGCCGCCGGGACAAGTTCTGGATCCGGCGCTCATTGAGGTTATCCCCAGAGGGAAAATTTGATCGCGAAGTTCCGCCTTTTCCCGGGTTGAAAGCGCAAAAGGGATCTGCGGGAAAGCCAGGCGGAATGAGCAAATCATCAAAATAAGCTCATTATCCGAAACCGGGTGTTCCACTTTGAAATTGGTTTCCGCCGGATTGATCCGGGGAAAACTTAGCTGGAACTGGGTCTGCCAGTATTTCTTCAACAAATAGCGCAAATGCTGCGCTAATTTCTCCGACTCATAGCGCCAATCATATAGCCCCAAAAGAACCCCAAGCCCTATTTTTCTCATCCCTGCAGCTGCCGCGCGCTCGGCCGATCCTAATCTGAAACGATAGTTCCTCTTCGGCCCAAAGGGATGCACTTTATGATAGGTCGGAAGGTGATAGGTTTCCTGATAGATGGTCAGCCCGTCCGTTCCCGCCTGGACCAAACTGCGATATTCAGCTTCCGACAGCGGATAGACCTCGATCGAAACCGATACAAATATTTTTTTAAGACACTTCACCGCTTCCCTCAAATAGTCGACCGGGACAATCTCCTTCGATTCTCCGGTAAGCATTAAAACGTGCTGGAATCCCTGTTTTCTTAAATAGCCCGCCTCCTTGGCAATCTGGTCGATGGTTAAAGTGATCCTTCTAATGTGACTCTTAGAATTAAAACCGCAGTAGGCGCAGCCGTTGACGCATTCGTTCGAAAGGTAGAGCGGCGCGTAAAGCTGAATGGTTTTGCCGAAATGCCTCTGGGTCTGCCGGCGCGCTGCTTCGATCACAAGCTCGAGGCCCGCGCGACTTTGCTCTCGCCGATCAAACCCGAAAGATAGGCCAATCGCCCGGCGGCAACCGCCAGTTTAAAAGCTTCGGCCATCGCCGGCGGGTCAGCGGCGACCGCAATGGCGGTGTTAATAAGCACGGCGTCCGCTCCCATCTCCATCGCCTCCGCCGCCTGCGACGGAGCCCCCAGCCCCGCATCCACCACCACCGGCACGTTCGCTTGCTCGATGATTATTTCCAGATTGTGCCGCGTTTTTAAACCCTGCGCCGAACCGATAGGCGAGCCCAGCGGCATCACCGCCGCGCAGCCCGCGTCTTCCAACCTTTTTGCCAGGACCGGGTCGGCGTTAATATAAGGCAGGACGGTAAATTTTTCTTTCACCAGAACTTCCGCGGCTTTCAGGGTTTCGATCGGATCCGGCAGGAGATAACGGGGATCGGGAGTCACTTCGAGTTTAATCCAGCCCGGCAGGCCAAAAGCCCGGGCAATTTTTGCCAGGCGCACCGCCTCTTCCGCGTTTTTGGCGCCGGAAGTATTGGGCAGGATCAAATACTTTTTTTTATCCAGATAAGCCAGGATATGGTCGCGGGGATTTTTCAGGTCGATCCGGCGCAAAGCTACCGTTACAAACTCGGCTCCGGAGGCAGCCAGCGCCCTCTGCATTGTTTTGGGAGAAGGAAACTTGCCGGTCCCTAAAAGAAGTCGGGATTTGAATTTGCGTTTGGCAATTATAAGAGGATCTTTCATTGGGCTTCTCTTAACATTGTATCAAAGATAACTTTTTTCTGCCAATTCTTTCCCCGTTTTTGTTGAGAACACTTTTTCTAATATATTTTTAAGTTTTTCTTTATCAGCCAATCCAACCTCATCCGGTATGTTCACCAGCCAGTCCGCGTCCCAAATAATCTTAAAATTAATAGTTTCAATTCCGCCTGAATGATGATGGGCGATGATTTTAAGTACTTCGTCTATTTTATCTACAGGAAACCTAAGCTTACTCAAAATACCTTTGGCAATAGGAGGACCTTCGATCTCCTGATACTTTCCAGCCGGTGAACCGTGCTTCTTCTCCGCCACGTGGATGCCGATATCATGCAAAATCGCGGCGGCGACCACCACTTCCCGATCCCCCCCCTCTTTTTTAAGCATTTGCTCGGCATAACCGAGCACGCGCCGGGCGTGGTCTTTCCGTTTTTCATCCCACCCGAAGTAATTTTCCATTTCTTGAAGAAGTCGTTCCTTCATACCCATTCTTCTTTTATTATTCCTCCCTGCAAACCCACCACGATCAGCTTGATGGGGATCTTACTGGCGGCTTTATTCTTGCCCTCCTGGGCTATGCTTAATAATCCCCCACAGCAGGGAACCTCCATGATCATTACGGTCAAAGTGTTGATCTTGGCCTGATCGATCAAGGCGGCGATCTTTTCGACGTAGCTATCCTGCCCTTCATCCAGTTTGGGGCAGGCGATGGCGAGACTTTTCCCTTTTAGGTAGTCCTTATGAAAATCTCCCAGGGCGAAGGCCGTGCAGTCGGCCGCCAGGATCACATCGGCCCCCTGGAAATAAGGCGCCGTGGGCGGCACCAAATGGAGCTGGACCGGCCATTGCCGAAGTTCGCTTTTCCCGTTAAACTCTTCCGCTTCCCTTTCTTCAAAAGATATGGCCCCCAGAGGGCACTCTCCCAAACAGGCGCCCAGGCCGTCGCAGTACTTGTCCGAGACCAACCTGGCTTTGCCGCCTATAATTTGAAGAGCGCCCTCCCGGCAGGCCGGGACACAGATCCCGCAGCCGTTGCACTTCGCTTCGTCGATCCTGATAATTTTTCTTTTAGCCATTCACTAACACCCGCTGACGATCCATAAGCTCTCCCCTCTTGCCCTTGTTCCATCCCGAAACGCGGGAAAAATAACCGGTCACCCGGGTTATGTGCTCCACGTTCCGTCCGCCGATCAAGATCTTCTCCAATTGAGCGGCGGAGATATTAAAAAGAGCGGTCTTCATCACCCGGGTCTTTTCTTCCGGCTTATCGAAATGCTCGTGATGAAAATAAAAACTATCCTCATCTTCGGCCCAGAGAACTTCCGGATGCGAGCCCAAAAAAGAATCCAAATCCGTTTGCGTCATCTTTTCACCTCCTTTCATTATATGGCCCCGGCCGCCAGATCATAGATGGTCCGGGAAGCCAGGGTCTTTTTTAAAGTTTGTTCCGCCAGCGCCAAAGTCCGCCTTAATCCGCAATTGCGGCTGAAAGCGCAGCTTTTCCGATGTAAAATGCAATGGCTCAAGTGGAGCGGCCCTTCGACCAATTCGATCACCTGGTAGAGATCGACGGTTTTGGGGTCGCAGGCCAGCTCTATTCCCCCGCCTTTCCCCTTTTTGGTCTTAAGGTATCCCCCCCGGGACAGCTTTTGGACCACCTTAGCCAGGTGGTTATAAGGGATATGCAGCTTCCGGGACAGATCCCGGCTGGTCGCTTCCCCCTCCTGCCCCGCCAGATGGTTAAGTATCCTTACTGCGAAATCCGACGCCCTGGTCAATTTCATTATTGCCTCCTACCCCGAGCTTGTCGAGGGGCATAATTGGTATTGATTATACCAATTATAGAATATTTGTCAAGCGTTATTTTTTGGGCTATAGTCGGGGCATGTTTATTGGCCGCAAGCTCTACCTTTGGGCCCTGATCCTGCTTTTGGCCTTTTTCCTTTTCGGCTATAAGATGTGGGCGCCCAGCGTCTACGAAGAGGACGAGGCCACCATCGCGGCGGTGGCGGGGGAGATGGTTGAGGACGGTGACGTCGTCACCATGCATTACAACCATCGGCCCTGGTTCCACAAGCCCCCGCTTTATGTCTGGCTGGCGGCGCTGTGCCTCAAACTTTTCGGCTGGAGCGAATTTGCCGTCCGTTTCCCCTCTCTATTGTTCGGCCTGGGCACGATCTTTCTGATCTTCCGCCTGGGAAAGCTCATGTTCGAGGACGAGTCCGCCCTTTACGCCGCACTGATGGGTTTGACCTCCCTGCTTTTGATCATCTTATCCCGCACCGGTTTTGTGGATACCCCATTGGTGTTCTTCATAACTCTGGCCTTTTATTCCTATGTAAGGAATTGGTCTCCCCTCTTTTTTATAAGTTGCGCGCTGGCGGTCTTAAGCAAAGGGCTGCTGGGAGCGGCCATTCCTTTTTCGGTCGTCTTTATTGATCTGGTCATCAATAAAAGACTCAAGCCGGCATCCATGAATTGGGCATTAGGCATTTTGAATTCGGCCTTGTTCATTATGATCGCCGCCCCCTGGTGGATCGCTGAATACCGGATACACGGCGCAATCTTTTTGGAGAAAATGTTCGGCAAATTCACCTGGTCAATTTACACCACCACTTTACAGGAACACAGCGGACCGCTTTACTTTTATATATTGGTCATCCTGGTCGGGTTTTTTCCCTGGTCCTTCTTTTTCCCTTATGCCGCTTGGAAAAGGAAAGGGAATTCGCTTCTATGGCTCTGGTTTCTGGTTGTCTTTCTGCTCTTCTCTTTCGCCCAGACCAAAATCCCCGGCTATATCCTGCCGCTTTTCCCGCCGATGATACTTTTAACCGCCTCGGCCTGGCCGCGGAATCGCTGGGGTAAATGGGGTTTAGGTATCGGCATCGGTTTAGTGCTGATATTTATCTTGGCGGCGGCGGAAATATTGGCGCCGGCCGGGGAGGCCTATAAACCGGCTAAGCCCCTGGCGGAAAAAATATTAAAAGAGCCGGCTTTCAATGAGATCCGCTTCTATAATTATAAGACCTGGCTGCGCGGCGGCCTGCTTTTCTATTTAAAAAAGGAGATCCGGCCGTTAAACGAAGAAGCCGAGGTCATCAAGATCATGGGGTCGGATGAAAAAAGCATTATTTTTATGGATCCCAAGGATTTTTACCGGATCCAATCGAAATTACCTAAGTGGATAAAGGTGGGGGGCAAGGGGTTTGAACTGCTGTATGCGCAAAACTTTAAGGGAGCCGTTTCTCCAGATTCTCGATCCTCTTCTCCAGCTCTTCCAATACATCCGGGATATCGGCGTGAGCCAACGTCTCGATCCTTTGCCCCTCCCGCACGATGATCCGCGCCGGGTTGCCTACTACGGTTGAGTTGGGCGGCACCGGTTTGGTGACCACCGCCCCCGCCCCGATCCGGGAATTCTCCCCGATCTTGATATTGCCTAATATAATGGCCCCCGCCCCGATCACCACGTTGTTGCCGATGGTCGGATGGCGCTTGCCGTGCTCTTTGCCGGTCCCCCCCAGCGTTACCCCCTGATACATTAATACATCATCGCCGATCACCGAGGTCTCCCCGATCACCACTCCGTTGCCGTGGTCGATGAAGAACCGCTTGCCGATCTTGGCGCCGGGATGGATCTCGATCAAGGTCAAGATCCGCGAGATCTGGGAGATGAGCCGCGGAAGGATGGGAATATGGATGCTGTAGAGAAAATGAGCGATGCGATGGAAGAACATGGCCCACAGCCCCTGGTAAAGCAGGACCTCGAAAATATTGGCCGCGGCCGGATCGCGTTCGAAGATGGTCTTTATTCCGTCAAACATCAATTCCTCCTACTTCCTGTCGAAGAACGGGTTCTTGGCCGATACTGAAAGGGGGATCCCGTAAGCCACCTTTACCTCGGACCCCAAAAGAGCCAGGTCAACCGCAGCTTTGCCCACCGAGTACATCACGCGGTTGTCCACCCGATGATCTTCTGCCACCGAGACCGCCGATCCGAGCGCGATGCCCAGATCTCCGGTGTTATAAGCGCAGACCGCGCCGGCCTTTTCGGCCTCCGCGCAGTTGGGCCAGCCGCAAAAAGCGCAATACTTAAGCCCGATCACTTTAATTTTGGTGCCGAGGAGAACAATGGCCTGGGCCTGCTTGATGTTCTCGGAATCCCTCAAGAATGTCGCATGGGATTCGCGCTCCCCGATCTCTTTCATCTTCTTCGATAACTTCTCGATCGTCTCGCCCGATAATACCGCCAGCTCCAACAGGTCCAAGCCGCGGGCTTTGGGCGCAGTGCGGGCCGCCAGACACATCAACTCGGCCACTTTGAGCACTGCGTCGAGCCGAAAATCCGCTTCCTTTTTCAACATCAGGCGGCGGCCTTCTCCATTTGTTCCAGCTGTTTTGGCGTCCCGATCGCCACTAAGATATCGCCCGCTTCGATCTCGGTTTCCGCCAGGGGCTGGAGCACAAAATTGCCGGTGGATTTGCGGATGCTGGCGATGTAAGCTCCCGTGGTCTGGCGGATCTGTGCCTCCCCCAGGGTCTTGTTGGCCAGACGCGATTCGTCCCCCACCTTGAATTCTCCCAGATTGAGCTCCAGATGTTCGCTGTGCATAATGGTATCCAGAAAATCCACCGACACCGGCCGCATCAGCATGGCCGCCAAACGACGCCCGGCGATGAAATACGGGGAGATCACCCGGTCCGCGCCGGCTTTCTTGAGCTTCTCTTCGGTCTCTTTTTGGCTGGCGCGCGCCACGATAAGCAGTTTGGGATTGAGTGAGCGTGCCGAAAGGGTAACAAACACATTGGCGGTGTCGGAATCGGCGCAGGCGATCACTCCCTTGGCTGCGCGGATCCCCGCTTCTTCCAATTTCTCATCCGAAGTGATATCCCCGATGATGTACGGGATCCTCTGGCTCTCCAGCTCATTGGCGGTTTCGGGCTTGCTGTCGATCACGACGAAATGTTTTTTCTCCGCCAGGAATTCGTGCGCCACCTGGTGCCCCACCCTCCCGTACCCGCAAATAATATAATGGTCCCGCATCTGTGAAATTATCTTATCCATTTTATTTTTCCTCCTGAATCCCACTATTTCTCCTTCGACGATGATCTCGATCACCTGGCCCAGGGTAAAGGCCACGGTGCCCACACCACTTACGATGATCGCCATGGTTATGATCTTGCCGGCTGCATTGAGGGTATGGACCTCCCTAAAACCCACCGTAGAAAGGGTGATGACCACCATATAGAAGGCATCGAGCATAGGCCAGCCCTCGATGAATTTATAGCTCAAGGTCCCGCCAATGATCAAAAGGAACAATATCAGGAGCGGGATATACAGGCGGCTTAAAGGATTTTTCATTTAATTAAATACACCGTAAAATCGCCCGCGTGATAATCGTGCCGCAAAATATAGCGGCTGGTTAGTCCCTTGGCAAAACCGATGATATCTTCGGGCTTAAAATAAAAATACTGGGACCGGCTGAATTCGTCTTCCTTTACAAAATACATCGCTTGGGAAGACAATAAACTGATCCCGGCTCCTATCTTACACAATTCGAACATCCTAAGCAACATAGAACGGGTATATTCCAGGTGGCTTTCAGCATCTTCAAAATTGATATTAAGCGCACCGCAGCAAAAGACAAAGTCGAACTTTTGGGGGTTGGGATCGTTTAAAATGTCCCGCACCTCAAAATTGGCCTGGGGATACTTGCGGGAAGCCCTTTCTATTATCTTATAGGAGATGTCGTAGCCGGTGTAATCGCATTTGACGCCCTTATTTTTTAAATAGCCGAAGAAATCGCCAAAGCCGCAGCCCACATCGAGCAGGGAGAACCCCTCCCTTTTCCCCATCATGAAGATGAGGTCTTCGAATATCCGGTAGCGGATCCCCTGGCTTTCGGGGCTTTTCCAATCGAGCGACAGGTAATGATCGCCGTGCTTTTGTAAAAGGTCCTCGTAATATTCCGCCATGCGGGTTTTATCGAACATCGTCGTAATTCTAAGCCCTTAATATAGAAGGGTCAATATGTTATAATATTATTATGAAAAGATTAATTATCGTCCTATTATTGACCTCATTGTTGGACCCCCTCTCCTTTGCCCAGCCGGCGCCCACCCCGCAATCCGATCAGGATTATATGAACAAACTCTATTACCGGCACAACAAGCTGGAGATCGTCGCTAAAAAGCGGCTGATCGACGAAAAGCAGAGATACAACTATACCGATATCGAATCTTTCACTTATCCTTACACCAGCACCTATTATCCCAGCACCTCGACCACCATCACCTCTCAAACCACTTCCCGTTTCGAGACCAAAGAGATAAACGAATGGTACATCTATATGGGCGGCATCAGCGAACTCTCGGATTTTGAATTCTTAAAACTGGTCGGGGACGATCGGGAACTGCAACGTATAACCGAGCTTGAAAACCAAAAAGCCGGGATGAGGGCCTTCGGAAATCTCGGTATCGGCTTGGGGGTTTTGGCCATGGTGGGCGGGGCGGCGGTTTCGGCCTCCCAGGGAGTGATCACCGGTGGCGCGGTGGCCTTGACTTTGGGCTTCTTTATCAATTCCTTCAACACTTCTCCCAGCCACTATATCAGCTCGGTTTATGCCGTAAGCAAGATCGACGAATATAACCTGGCCTTAAAGAAGAAATTGAATCTGCCGCTGTCATACGAATAAATTTCCACTTGTTTTTTTAATGCAAATATTATAAGCTCCCTTCCAAGGGGGGCCTATGCTTAAAACATTTTTGGCCGGACTGCTGATTCTCCTGATATTCTCTCCCGCTCAAGCCGCCTTTCACAACATGTATCTCGATGCCAACCAAAAAGACCTGAACTATTTCCTGCTGCCCCATCTTTCGGGGGGGTCGCTGGCCTCATCTTTTAATTTTGACATTGCGACCGATAAGGACCGCAGTGCGGAGCTATTCTTGCTGGGTCAGAACAGTCCGATGGCTTACAGCGCCTCTTCCAATAATCTTTTGGGCTTGTTGTTTAAACAAAAGCTTTTTTCCGCTGGCAATTTAAAATTTTCCGGAATGATCGGCCTGGGAGCATTATATACTTCAGTTTCCGGGACATCGTTCGCTCCCAGCCTGGGCGGCAGTCTGGGGTATGCCTTTTCTCCCCAACTGAAGTTGTCCGTTCCCATGGTCATCTCCATTTTTAAGGATGGCGCACTGCTGGATTATTCGGGAGGCATCTCTTACGCTTTGCCCGGCTTTCCCGGAAAAGAAGTGGTGATCGGCGCCAAAGGTCTCATGATGACCATCCTGACCACCAATCTCATGGCTTTTCAAAACACCACTTACAGCATGATCGGACTGCGGGCCTATTTATAAGGGGGAGCGGCAAAATGAAAAAACCGATTTGGTGCCTCATTTTTGGATTTGTGGTTTTGTCATTTGGATTTTATTTGTTTGGTTGTTCTTCCATTCAACCCTTTTTCAACCAGGCCAACACCGATATGAAAAGCTCGACCTTTTCCAGCCTGGCGGCCTTGGGCTTATCTGCCACCGGAGTGGTAACCATTGAGGACACTTCCTACTGGGGGGTAACTCCGGCTAAAATCACCGGAAAGGTCTCTTCGGTTTTTTTCCCTATTAATGACGTCGAAGACGAAGGAATTGTAGTTTACGGCTACTACCGTCCGGATTTAGCTACCAGTTTAACTGAATTGAAGGATTTTGATCTCAGCACTACCACTAGATTATCCGGAATAATAAGCAAGAAGCCGGGATATAAGGGAGGAAACGCCTCGCTCATACTTATGCAATTCGGTTATTTCGACGTTTATTTCACTCAGGGTTCTCCGGAAGCGGAACGGATAATAAGATTTGCCTATGCCACCACCGGCTCTTATACCAAGGGTGACATTCTTTTGAAGAACAATTCAACCGGCAACTTTGAATGGCTTGATTCGACCACCGGATCGCTTGAATCAACCCGGCCGACCAATGCCTTGAGAAACTCCACCATCAGCACTTGGGATGACCCTTCCCATCCCACATCAGTATTTTTCCCGTTGATGGCCAAGGTAAGCCCGGCGGTAAGTCTTACCGCAAGTTTGGTAGAGAACAATAATTTGACCTTTACTCTCGATTTTGACTACGCCAATTCTCTATTGTTTGAAGGAATTACTACCCAGGCCGAATTCAACAACTTGACGCCGGCCGGGCTGATCGGAAGGCAAGTAGGTACCACTTGGACCGATCGGTCATTCATGAGGCAGATGAGGACTCCCTGGTCGGGGCCGACCTCGGCCGATCCAGGGGTGAATTGCACGGTAACCGTTCAAGCTACGCCAAGATAGTTTGATGCTTTTTTAAAATCTGCTCGGCTAGATTATTGAGCGCCGCGAAATCCTCGGCTTTGGGAAAGCCCTTACACATCACCGGCGGGATCACTTCAACTTTTAAATTGGGTATGAGCGCGGCCAATTGCTCGACCGTTTTACCCGCCCACCCAAATGATCCGATGATCGAGACGAACCTGGTCTTGGGGCGCAGGGCATTGGCCAGATAAGCGGCGTAAACCGCCGCCGGATGCGGCCCCACCAGGACCGTAGGAGAGCCGATAACTATCGTGGCCGCATCTACCAGCGCCATGGCTAATTCACCGACATCGGTGCGGGGCAGGTCGAAGGGCTTGACGGTAATTCCCCTCTTCATCAAAGCATCGATAAAGTACCTTACCATCTCGGCGGTTGAGCCGTGCATGGACACATAAGGCAGAACGACTTCGTTCTTTACGTTCTCCGACGACCAGTCCCGATAAGCATTGATGATGAATTCGGGATTGTCGAATATGGGCCCGTGGCTGGTGGCAACAATCTTAATCTCGAGCGGCTTGACCTTTTCCAGGTTTTGGCGGATGCTGGTGCGGAAAGGCATCATGATCTCCGCGTAATAACGCTTGTTCGATTCGTATACTTTGCCCAGGTCGCGGGCGTAAAGTTCGCTTTGTGCCAAGTGGGATCCCAGAAAATCGCAGGTGAATAAAATTTTATCTTCCCGCAGATAAGTGAACATGGTCTCCGGCCAGTGCACCCAAGGCGCATAGATGAACTCTAAGGTTTTATCTCCCAAGGATAAAGTTTCGCGGTCCGCTATAGTGATAAACCTGTCTTCCGGGACCAAAAGATGGTCTTTGAGCATCTCTTTGCATTTAGGATTAGTAACTACTTTGGCCATTTTATAAAGATCGAGGATCTTGGGGATGGAGCCGGAATGGTCCTGTTCGGCATGGTGTGCAATCACATAATCGATCCGGTCCACTTTGAGTTCTGCCAGATTCTCGATCAAGTCCCGCACTTTGGGGGGATCGACCGTATCCAGAAGTGCTACTTTGTCCTTGCCTTTTATCAGATAAGAATTGTAAGTGGTGCCGTCGGGAAGCGGTATCAGCTCGTCGAACAGACGCCGGTCCCAATCGATCGCCCCTACCGAGAAAACATTTTCAACTATCTTTCTAGCCGTCATGATTTAACCTCCTCGAACTGGTCTTTGGGCGCTCCGCACGAAGGACACACCCAGGTGTCGGGCAAACTTTCAAAAGCCGTACCGGGCGCGATATTCCCGTCCGGATCCCCCTTTGCCGGGTCATAAACATATCCGCAGACCTTGCATACATACTTTTTCATTATATATAACTCCTTAATACCTGCGCGATCCCCTCTTCGCGGGAAACCTTCGGCTTTCCCGGACGGAACAAATCTTCAAAGGTCGGCTTATCCACCTGGTAGAACTTTCCGATCGCGATAGGCGCATCTGAATTATAATCCCATTCCCTCATCTTTTTCAAAGCTGCTTCGCGATCTGCCGGATCATGCCCCTGCAGTTCGTAAACTTTCTTATTATATAGATCATATTGATTAAAAAAAGTAAAACATACCTGCAGGGTATCTACCAAAGAAAATCCTTTATGTAAAATAGCTTCCTTAAGCAAAGATTTAAAATGTTCGGCTTTGACGGGATACCCTCGGGCGATGAAGGTGGCGCCGCTTCCTAGCATTAGCTCCAGCGGATTTAAAGGATTTTCGGGAGATCCGGCGGGGGTCGAACGTCCCTTGAATCCCTGGGGAGAAGTCGGGGTGAATTGTCCGGTAGTTAGGGCATAGACCCGGTTGTTGTGGACGACCACCGTAATGTCGATATTCCTCTTGGCGGCAAAGATCAAATGTTCTATCCCCTCCCCGTAAGCATCCCCATCCCCCGAAAAAACAATGACTTTCGTTCCCGGTTTGGCCAATTTAATGCCTTCGGCCGCCGGAATGGCTCGGCCGTGGAGAGAATAAAAACTGGGGACGTTCAGATAATCGACGATCTTGGCGTGCTGGCCGATGCCCGCGACCAGGATCACTTCTTCGTTAATCTCGGGAAGAAGGGCCTTTACCGTGTTTAGGATGCCAAAGTTGCCGCAGCCCGGGCACCAATCGTTGCGGATCATCGAAGTCCAGCCTCCAGTTCGTCGAGCGAGAACGGCCGCCCGTCGTATTTGAGAATTCGTTCATCAACTTTGAATCCGTGTTGATTGAGCAATCTTTCCAATTGTCCGGTGGAATTATTTTCAACCGAGATCAGCTTATTGACTCCGGAGAGCGCGGCTTTAACTTGCTCAACCGGGAAGGGCGAAAGCACCAGGGACTGGATGACTTTCATTCCCAGTTTCTCTCCAACTTCTAGGCATACTCCTTTATTAGATCCCCAGCACAATAGCGCGGTCGGGGCGTCTTTCCGCCCGTAAACTTTAACCGTTTCCAGCTTTTCTATATCTATAAGAAGATCTTTTCCTTTTTGCAAACGAGCTTCTGCGTTACTTTGTGTGATGGCGGCTTCCTCCGTGGTTATCCCATTCTTATCATGCTCATAGCTGTTGATCTTGGCGACGATACCCGCCGGTTTTTCTTCTGCTATTTGCGGGATAGCTTTCAGATCGAAATTATAAGTTCCCTCCGCCACGGTCTTATCGGTCATGATTATGGCGGGAACTTTATGCTTGTATGCGAGATTGAGCGCCAGCGCCGCGCAATAATACGCCTCTTCCGCATCTCCCGGAGCCAGGATCAAACGGGGAAATTCTCCCTGGCCGGCATTTAAGGCAAAATGCAGTTCGGTCTGGCCCGTATAAGTGGGAAGCCCGGTGCTGGGGCCGGTCCTCTGGCCCAACACTATCACGATCGGCAATTCCGCCTGTCCGGAAAAGCTCAAGCCCTCGGTCATCAGGCAGAATCCCCCGCCCGAGGTCCCCACCGCCGCCCGCTCCCCAGCGTAAGACATTCCCAAAGCCATCAGCATCACCGCGATCTCGCTTTCCGGCTGGATCACCTTTAGAGAAAATTCCTGGGCGTGCGCAGCCAGAAAATGGAGGATGGCGGAAGATGGGGTCATGGGATATGCGACGTAAGAGTTCAGACCGCCCTGGATCAATCCTAATCCCAAAGCTTCGTTACCGGTGAGCAATGGGAGAAGTTCGCGCTTTAATGGCTCGAGTTTTACTTTTTCCTGGGCGCGGTCATAACCCTGCCGGGCGACTTTGAGGTTCTGCTCCAGCTCCCGGGGAAAACTCCTCCGGAAAACTTCCTCCAAGATAGCCCAACCGATCCCCATAGTCCGGCAAAAGGATCCGATAAGAAGAGAATTGCCGGTTATCTCCCGGCCCTCTTCTTTCATGAGATCTGGATCGGAGAGAATAGTCCCGTCTTTTTTGAGTTTATCCCGGTGGAGATCGATCGTTTCTTGATTCAAGGCCAAAATATAATCAACTTTATTCTCGTGAGAATAGATCTTGTCTTTGGCGGAGGCGCGGATGATGGAAAAAGTGTGGCCGCCGCGGATAAGCGAAGGATAATCCCGGTAGATATACTGGCGATAGCCCAGTTGGTTTAAAATACGCGATATGACCGTGCCGGCTTTGTCGATCCCGTAGCCCGCGCGGCCTCCGATCAGGATCGAGAATTCTTGGTTAGGCATTAAAAAGGCGTTCGGCGATGAGCACCGCGTTGAGCGCCGCCCCGCGCCTTAAGTTGTCGGAAACGATCCACATCTCAATGCCGTTGGGAATGGAAATATCTTCCCGTATCCTGCCCACCAGGGTGTCATTGAGGCCCACGCAGTCGAGCGGGGTCGGATAGATGCCTTTGGACGGGTCATCCACCACTTTGACGGTCGGGAATTTGGATAAAAGTTCCCGGACTTTGGCCGCGGATATTTTCTTTTTGGTCTCAATATTTACCGATTCCGAATGGCCGATCGCCACCGGCACCCGTACCGTGGTCGCGGTGATCTTGATCGATTCGTCTTCCAATATTTTCCGGGTCTCATTGACCATTTTAAGTTCTTCTTTGGTATAGCCGTTGTCCGTGAAAGAATCGATCTGCGGGATAACGTTAAACGCTATCCTTTTCGGCAGATATTTCACTTCGACCTTGGCTTTGGGATCGGCCAGGACCGCTTTGGTCTGCTCATACATCTCCGCCACCGCCTCTTTCCCCCACCCCGAGGTGGACTGATAGGTCGAGATCACCAATCTTTCTATCCCCACCGCGTCGTAGATCGGTTTAAGCGCCAGAACCATCTGCGCGGTCGAGCAATTGGGATTGGAGATGATGCCTTTGTGGCTTTTGATGGCATGGCCGTTCACTTCCGGCACGATCAGCGGAACGTTGGGATCCATGCGGAAGTGGCTGGTGTTGTCGATGACGACACAACCCCTTTTGACCGCTTCGGGAGCCAGTTTTTCCGAAATTTTCGCCCCCGCGGAAAACAAGCCGATCTCCATCCCTTCAAACGATTTCGGCTCGGCCAGTTCCACGGTATATTCTTTGCCCTGGAAAGCCACTTTGGTGCCGGCGGTGCGCTCGGAAGCCAGGGGCAGAAATTTGTTGATCGGAAAATTCCTCTCCTCCAGTACCTTCATCATCTCTCGACCTACCATGCCGGTAGCGCCTAAAACGCAGACATTATATTTTTTTGCCATAACGATCTTCCTTTCCTACATAGCCCAGCGATAACCTATCGCGGCATTAAGCCCCCGGTAGGTCGGGCTGAAGCCGGTGCGGATATACCCGTAGCCCAGCTCCACATACAGCACTTCTCTTTTGCTGATCCGGCTGTCGAGCCCAACATAAACCTGCCCGGCCCAGGTGCCGGAAACCCTGCCGGAAGTGTAGACCAGGTAATTGAGGCCCGCCCCCGCATAGGTCCCCGCCCCTCTCATCGCCATGGAATCCAATCTATATATCCCGTCCAAGAAAAGCAAAGCGTGTTTGCGCAGGGTCCTATTTGTATCTTCTCCCTGCGCGTAGATGACCCCGGTGCGGGCAGAGACCCGTTCCCACTCCATTATATTATGCCAGCGCAGATCAATTACCGCCGCCGGGATATTGGCCAAAAAGCCGAACGATAACCCGGCCTCCAAAGCAGGTTGGGTACGCAGTTTTTCCGGTTTGGGCTTGGCGGCCGCAGCCGGCGGGACCATCATTCCCTTGCCGGGTGACATGGGCATCATGGGCGGCATCATCCTTGGCATGCCGCCCGGCTCGGGATTACCTTCGTCCTTTTCTTGGAGCACTTTTAGCTTAAGTTCCTGCATCTTAACCTTCTTTTGCAAAGCAGCCCGTTTTTGTGCGGGGGTCAAAGCTAAGCCATCTCCCGCAAATATGAACACTAGCAATAACGCTAAAGTCAGGATTTTTCTCATATAAATACCTCCCGCGAAAGAGCTCAAATTATACCACAAGATCGCCTCTTGACAAAAACCCGGGCAAGGTATACATTTGTTTACCCCAAAGGAAAGGAGCAGGATATGGAACTAAGTGAAAGACAGAATCAGATACTGGAATTCGTGACCGAGCACGTGATGAAAAGGGGCTTTGCCCCCTCCATCCGGGAGATCTCCAAGGCGATGGGTTTCGCCTCCCCCCGCGCGGCGCACAAGCATCTAAAAACGCTGGAAGAAGCCGGGTATCTGGCGCGAGAGAGCAAGGCCCGCGGCATCCGGGTATTCTCGCTGGACAAGATGGCCACCGTTTCCCTGCCCTTTCTGGGATTTATCGCGGCCGGCGCGCCCATTGAGGTGGTGGAACAGAGGGAACAACTAACAGTTCCGGCCGCTTTAGTCGGCAGGAAGCCCTGCTACATCCTGCAAGTCAAAGGCAACAGCATGATCGAGGACCATATTTTAAGCGGAGATTTCATCGTGGTGGAAAAGCGCGAGACGGCGGACGACGGCGAGGTGGTGGTGGCGCTGATCAACAACAAAACCGAGGCGACGCTTAAAAGATTCTACCGCGAAAAGGCCCGCATCCGTCTGGAACCCGCCAACTCCAAGATGAAGCCCATCTTCGTAAAAGATGTCGCCATCCAGGGAGCAGTCCGGGGGCTTTTTAGAAAATTCTGATGGAAGTCAAAGAACTCGACCAGATCGTCAAAGTTGGCGCCATCTTCAAGGGCGGCTCCGACATCCGCCCCACCTGGTTCGTCTGGGAGGGAAGAAAGTACATAATAAAGGAAGTGAATTACGTCTGGATGGACCGCGAAGGGCGCGAGAAACTGCACTGCTTCTCGGTGACTGACGGCGCCAACAATTATGAGATGTCGTTCAACGCCGAACGGGTGATTTGGAAGTTGAATAAGGTATTCCACGATTAAATTCGGCCCCATAATACACGTGGACATGAACGCCTACTTCGCCTCCGTGGAGCAGGCAGCCAATCCTTTCCTTAGGGGAAAACCGATCGCGGTGGGCGGAGGGACCGGAGGAAAAAGAACGATCGTGGCGGCCGCATCCTACGAAGCCAAGGCCAGAGGGATCAAGAACGCCATGACCGCCTGGGACGCGCGCAAGATCTGCCCCGACCTGATTGTGGTCTCGGGCAATATGGACAAGTACATCTATACTTCCTCCGAGATCATCAAGATCTTTAGGGAATATACCGACCGGGTGGAGGTCTTCTCGATAGACGAATGCTTCCTGGACGTTACCGATACCGAAGAACGCTTTGGAGGCGCTATCGCCATCGCCAAAGTTATCAAGCGCCGCATCCGCGAGAAGTTCCATCTCACCTGCTCCATCGGCATAAGCTTCAATAAGCTTTTGGCTAAATTGGCGGGGGAGCTTAAGAAACCGGATGGGTTAATGATGATCCAGCCCGAAGATGTTCCCGAAAAACTTAAAGACATCGAGGTCTCAAAGCTCTGCGGCGTGGGCAGGAAGCTTGAAAAATATCTTGGCGAACTTGGGATCAAGACCTTCGGCGACCTCAACCGCTACCCGCGGGAAAAGTTGATCAAAAGGTTCGGGATGGTGTGCGGAGAATCGCTTTACCAGACGGGCCAGGGAAAAGATAATTCGCAGGTTTCATCCAATTACGATGAAGAAGCCAAATCCATGGGCCACTCCTACACCCTGCCCAAGGCCACCAATGATATTGACGAGGTGAAGGGCTATCTTTTGCGGCTTTCAGAGCAGGTCGGCCGCCGCCTCCGCCGCGACCACTACCAGGGCAACGTGGTTCATCTAACCCTAGGTTTTGAGGATTTCCGCTTTTGGGGTAAGCAAAAGAAGATCGAAGATCATCTCGACGACGGGTACGAGATATATAAGGTGGCAGAACGCCTTACGCCCGACACCATACGATTCGCCCGACGCAACCGCCAAACGCGCTTCCGCTTCGTAGGCGTCTCCCTTTCCGGTTTAATCCACAACCTCGACCAGGTCTGTCTATTCGAAGAAAATGAACGGAAAAAAAGGATCCTCAAGGCGGTGGATGAGATCAACGACCGCTACGGGGAGTTCAAGATCGAGCGCTTGGCCATCTTAGACACCGTGCTCCACGGCAAAGTGGGCATGGTGGATTCGCGGACTTACAATGTGATATAATTTTATCTTCATGAACAAAGCGGTATTTCTGGATAAAGACGGCACTATCAGCGAAGAGGTAAATTATCTCTCGCATTATAAGGACCTCAAGCTCCTGCCCCACTCCGCCGAGGCCATAAAAATGCTCAACGAGGCCGGCTTTAAGGTGATCGTCATCAGCAACCAGTCGGGAGTGGCGCGCGGCTATTGCTCGGAAGACATGCTCCAGGCCATCGACAAGACCATGCAAAAGCAGCTGCTGAACCGGGGAGCTTTCATCAATGCCATCTACTATTGCCCCCACCACCCCGAGCACGGCTGTTACCCTTACCGGCAGGTTTGCACCTGCCGCAAGCCGCACACCGGGCTGGTGGAGCGGGCCGCGGAACAATATAAGCTCGACCTTAAATCCTCATACTTTGTGGGTGACCATGCCAATGACATTAAAACCGGGAAAAATGCCCAAATGAAGACCGTTTTCGTGATGACCGGGCACGGCAAAGAAGAGTTTGAGGAAGTCCAAAAAAATGGCAAACCGGACCACGTGGCCGACGACCTGCTGGAGGCCGTAAAATGGATCTTAAAAAAATAAGAACTTATTCCGCCAAAAGCCGCAAGCACAAAGTGGCTCTTTCTGCCCTGGCCAAGGCCGGGAAGAAAAACTCGCGTTTCTCCGACTTCTATGACGATCTCCCCGATTTTCTGGCGGTCAAGGAGTTAAAGTCCACCGTCACCGCCATCGTCGCCGCCCACAAATCCGGCAAACCGGTGATCTTCGGCCTGGGAGCCCATGTTATTAAAGTCGGCTTATCCCCTATCCTCATCGATCTGATGAAGAAGAAAGTCGTCAACTGTATCGCTTTGAACGGCGCCGGAGCCATCCACGATTTCGAGCTGGCCACCCTGGGGCATACTTCCGAAGATGTCGGCGAGAATTTGAAGTCCGGCATGTTCGGCATGGTGAGGGAAACCTTGACCGACATGAACGAGGCCATCGCCGAGCTGAAAGATCCTTCATTTGAGCCGCGCGGCCTGGGCGCCCTGCTGGGTAAAAAATTGCTCAAGATGAAAGCTCCTCACCGGGAGAAAAGCATTCTTTACAATGCTTATGAGCTCGATATCCCGGTGACCGTGCACGTGGCCATCGGCACCGATACCATTCATATGTCGCCTTTGCTTGATCCGCGCGCACTCGGCGAAGCCAGTTATCTGGATTTCGAGATCCTCTGCGGGATGATATGCAAACTACAGGGCGGAGTTTACCTGAACATTGGGTCGGCCGTGATCTTGCCGGAAGTTTTCTTGAAAGCTCTCACCGTAGCGCGCAATCTGGGATATAAGGTCAAGGATTTCACGACCGTGAATATGGATATGCTGCAGCATTACCGCCCCAACCAGAACGTTCTTAAGCGGCCGGGCGGTAAAGCATATTCCTTGATCGGCCATCACGAGATAATGGTCCCCCTGCTCTATCAAGCCCTCCTGGAGGAAATATGATCGAACACCGCCTGAAAACACTGATACCCAAATTTGAAGGCAAAAAAATACTGATCGTCGGCGACCTGATGCTCGATGAGCACATCTGGAGCAAGGTTAACCGCATCTCACCTGAAGCCCCGGTGGTGGTGGCGGACGTCATCCGGATATCCCATGTGCCGGGCGGCTGCGGCAATGTGGCGGCCAATATCGTCGCCCTGGGCGGCTACCCGATACTGGTGGGTATCGTTGGCCGCGATAGTTCGGGAGATAAACTTGGGCGGGCTTTAAGGAACCTGGGAATCGATACCCGTCATATCATCACTACCTCTGAAAGGCCGACGACCTTAAAATCGCGCATCATCGCCGGCAGCCAGCAGGTAGTGAGAGTGGATCGAGAAGAAAAAGACCAGGTTTCCGATAAATTATCGCGCCATATCTTATCGGTCGCCTCTCTCCTTATCAGAAAAGCCGACGCCGTGATCATTTCCGATTACGGCAAGGGCGTGCTCTCAACCGCTAATTGCCAAAAGATCATCCAGCTGGCAAAAAGAGCCCGTAAACCGGTTCTGGCCGATCCTAAAGGCAATAATTATTCTAAATATCGCGGCATCACCATTATGACCCCCAATCAACTGGAAGCCGAAACGGCGACCGGGATCAAGATCACGGACGCCGACTCACTGGAAAAAGCCGGACAGAAACTTTTAAAGGATTTGAAACTCCCCAATCTGATGATAACCCGCGGCCGAGAGGGCTTATCGCTCTTTGAAAAAGGCGAAAAGCGCTTTGACATCCCGGCGGTGCCGCGCGAAGTGTTCGATATCACCGGCGCCGGGGACACGGTCATCGCGACTTTGGCGCTGGGGATAGCTGCTGGCGCCGCATTACGCGAGGCGGCCCTGCTTTCAAACTACGCGGCCTCGGTAAAAGTGGGCAAGATCGCCACCCAGCCGGTCTATCGGATGGAGTTGGAAGAAGCGCTCGAAGAAAGGGAACCGGCCGGCCGCAAGATCAAGGCCCGCTCGGATCTGGCTCCCATCATTAAAAGATTGAAAGCCGAGGGCGCGAAGATCGTCTTCACCAACGGCTGTTTTGACATTCTCCATCTCGGCCATGTGCGCTATCTAAAGGAAGCTAAAAAATTGGGCGACATCCTGGTGGTGGGCATAAACAGCGATAGTTCGGTGAGGAAACTTAAAGGGAAAGACCGCCCTTATGTTTCGGAGCTGGAGCGGGCGGAAATTTTAGCGTCCCTTGAATGCGTGGATTATGTGGTCATCTTCTCCGAGACCCGGCCCGACAATTTGATCAAGCTCCTGCGTCCCGACATCCATGTCAAGGGCGGCGACTACAGCGTAAACGAGCTGCCCGAGCGCCATCTGGTCAAATCCCTGGGAGGCAGGGTAGTAGTGATTCCGCCTATCAAAGGCAGATCTACAACTTCTCTTATCGAAAGGATCTTGAATAGAAAATGATCAAGAAATTTGGGATTGTGATTTCCCTCGTCATTGTGGTTTCATCATTCGGATTTCTGCCCAAAGCAGATGCTTGGCAAATATCCAAAGAACTTCAGCAAGAACTGGCCGAAAAAAGAGCGGCGGTTGCCAGGGCGCCCAAAGATGCCAATGCCCGCTTCGACATGGCCATCACTTACGCCTACACCAACCTTATCCAGGAGGGCTGGGACGAGCTGAAGAAGGTGAACGATCTTGACCCTAATTTCAAGAATACGGCCTATAAAACCTATTCCCAGAAAGTCATCAACGATCCCGCCGATTGGAGATTAAGGTTCCGCCTGGCCTTCGCTTATTATTTTGCCGGCAAAAAAGCCGAAGCCATCCGGGAGCTTAAGAATGTCCTGGTGCTCGATCCCAACAATGTTTTTGCTTACGGTTATATTTCCCTGATCTACGGCGAGATGAACGAGACCGACCGGGCCATCGAATACGCCAAGGCGGGATTGAAAAAAGATAATCTGGTGGCGGCCCTGCACCTTTTGCTTTCTTCAGGCCTGTACCGCAAGGGGGATAACTGGAACGGTTTCTGGGAGGCCTCGACCGCGGTGCGGCTTAAGCTCCAGGGATATTAAATGGAATTCTTAAAACGGCTGGGTTTTTCGGCCTTCGTGCTTTTTATCCTCTTTCTTTTCGTCTGGGCGCTTTACCTTCCCAAAGAAGAGATCGCCGACACCATCAACCGCACGCTTAAGCAGCAGCGCGAACGATTGGACCTTTTTTTCCAGGGCGTCACTTTCCAGGAAAGCTCTAACGGGGTGAAATACTGGGAGATCAAGGCCCGCTCCTCCTCGCTCAACAACACCACCGGGCTGGCAACGCTTGAGGAAGCGACCGGATATTTTTATGAGGCCGACCGGCCGGCGCTCAAGTTCATTTCTCCCCGCGCCTTCTGGCAGATGAACCGGAAGGAGATCTATCTCGAAAATCCGCTGGGATACGACGTAAAATCGGAGGGCCGCATCCGGGAATTTCTGGCCGAGATCAAGGACAAGGATGTTTCGGTCTTTTCGCTCCCGGCGCGCTACCGCACCTCGGGAGAAGGGACGCTCTTTAAGGCCAAACGGTTAAGCTGGAGGATGACCAATAAAAAACTGCTCTGCGAAGGCGGCATCTGGCTCAATAAGGGCGAGATCACCGGAACCGGCGATACTCTGCAGGCCGACGTGGGGCTTAAAAAGGTCTTACTCTTGGGCCATCCCCGGGTCGTTATCATGAACGAGTATCCCACCCAGATCGTGGCGGATGAGTTTGAGGTGGATTCCCCCTCCGACACCATGTGGGCGCGCGGGCGGGTTGAGATGCAATCCGGCCAGATCAAAGTTACCGCAAATAAAGCGGTATACGACCAGCGCGAGCAGACCGTCACCCTCACCGGGAACACCCGGATCTTTCGCCGGGGCAGCTGGCTTTCGGGTAAAACCATCGTTTTTTCAGTGAAGGAAAAGACCTTTAAGGTCCAGGGCCAGACCCGGGTCGTTATCCCCGAAGAGGAGATTGAATGATGGTGATGCTCGAGGATGTGAAGACCCAGCCCAAGTTGGAAGCCATCATCCAAAAGGAAGGACCGCTTTTTGATGTGATCATAATCGGCGGAGGTCCGGCGGGATTGACGGCCGCGATATACTGCGGGCGCGCCCGGCTCAAGACCCTGCTAATCGAAAAAGCGCTTTTGGGCGGGCTGGCTTCCACCACTTATCTGATAGAGAATTATCCGGGATTTCCCGAAGGGATTTCCGGGATCGAACTTGGCAATAAGCTCGAAGCCCAGGCCCGCAAGGCCGGCTGTGATATTTATTACGGTGAAGCGACCGGCATTGCGATCGGCAAGAACAAAAAGGTAGTAGAGATCGAAAAACACCGCCTCGATACCAAAGCCATCATATTCGCTTCCGGAACCGAACCCAAGAAACTGGGAATAAAGGGCGAAGAAGAATTGCGCGGCCGCGGGGTCTCTTATTGTGCCACCTGCGACGGGCCTTTCTATCGCGATAAGAGCATCGTGGTGGTGGGGGGCGGCAACTCCGCAGTAGAAGAGGCCCTCTTCTTGACCCGCTATGCCCAAAAGATCACCATCGTCCACCGCCGGGACAAACTGCGGGCGGATAAGATCCTGGCCGAACGCGCCATAAACCACCCCAAGATCTTCATCCTTTGGGATTCAGAAATTGAAGAAGTGATCGGGAAAGCGCGCGTGGAACAGGTGGTCATCAAGAACCTCAAGACCGAAGCCCGCAGCAAACTGGCCGCGGACGGAGTGTTCTTTTACGCGGGTTCCTCTCCCAATTCCAAGCTGGTGAAGGGCCTGGTTAAGCTCGATGAAGCCGGCTATGTCTTAACCGACGAGGAACTGCGGACCAATGCGCCGGGGCTGTTCGCCGCCGGGGATATCCGGAAGAAATCTTTAAAGCAGGTGGTCACCGCCGCGGGTGACGGCGCCCTGGCCGCCGAATCGGCCCGGAGATACATAGAAGAATGATCCTGCAAGTCATGGCTCCGGTGATCTTTATCTCCCTTTTGGGCTTTATCTATGCGCGCTTTCGGAAAGCCGAACCCCAGGTTTTGTCGGATATTATAATCTATTTGACCATTCCCGCCCTGTTCTTTATTTCTTTCTATAATAACAAACTGCTCTTTACTGAACTGCCGGCGGTTTTTATCACCATCAGCGCGGTCATGGGCGGTATTTTGCTGGCCTTATTGCTTTTAAGAAAGCTTTTCCGCCTGCCGGTAGGCCTGTTCCTGCCGGCGATCTTCATGAACTCGGCCTTTGTGGGTTTCCCCGTCATTCTTTTGGCCTACGGGCCGGAGGGATTGGCCCGCGCCATCGCTTATGATTTTATCAACGGCCTGGTGATATTTACCCTGGGGGTCTTTGTGGTCAGCCGGAGAAAGGATTTTACCGAACTTTTTAGGTTGCCCTTTTTATATGCCGCCCTCCTGGGCCTGGCCTTTAATTACTTCGGCCTGCGCTTGCCGGGTATCGTCTTAAGGTCGATAGAAATGCTGGGTAGTATTACCATCCCCTTGGCTTTGCTGATGTTGGGTTTTCGGCTGGGTTTGACGAAGATAAAATCTTTCTCTTTGCCTTTATTGAGTTCCATCTTGAGAATGGGTTTAGGAACTGCGATTGCGGCATTTTGCGTTTGGGCTCTAAGGGTCGATCCCTTGCTGGGCCGGATTTTAATAGTCATGTCCGCCCTGCCCTCGGCTTTTATGGGGTTGGTGTTGGCGGAAAAGTACAAGACCGATGAGGAGCTGGTGGCATCCTCTATCGCGGTCTGTACCCTGCTTGCTGTGATTTACTTGCCCTTTTTATTATGGATATTAAGTTAGCAAAACTCAAAGATATACTGCGCGGTACGGGGAGCGTGCTTCTGGCTTTTTCCGGCGGAGTGGACAGCACTTTCTTGCTCAAGGCCGCGCTCGATGTCCTAGGCCAGGATAAGGTGCTGGCGGTGATTGCTGTGTCAGAGACCTATCCGGCGTCGGAAAAGCAGCAAGCCCAAGAACTCGGAGAAAAATTAGGCGTAAAGACCCTAGTCATTGAAACCCGGGAACTGGACAATGAAAGTTTTCGCCGCAATCCCCAGGATCGCTGTTATTTTTGCAAAAGCGAACTCTTTTCCCGATTAAATAAGATCGCTGATGAAAAAGGCCTCGCACAAGTGATCGATGGCTCAAACGTTGATGATCTTTCGGATTTCCGTCCCGGCGCCAAGGCTAAAAAGGAGTTGGGAATAAGAAGCCCACTGCAGGAAGCGGGGCTTACCAAACAGGAGATCCGCGATCTCTCGCGTTCCTTGGGTCTGCCCACCTGGGATAAGCCCTCTTATGCCTGCCTGGCTTCGCGCATTCCCTACGGCACGCGGATCGAACCGGAAACGCTTATTCGTTTGGATGAAGCGGAAAAGTTCTTAAGGACTCTGGGATTTAAGCAATTGCGGGTAAGGCATCACGGCAACCTGGCCAGGATAGAACTTGAGGAAAAAGACATCCCCAAAGTCCTGGGCAACGGCTTGATGGATAAGATCAATAATAAATTCGCGACCTTGGGCTATATCTATGTAACCATCGACCTCAAGGGCTACCGCACCGGCTCCCTTAACGAAGCGTTAATATAACTTATAGCCGAACTGCGCCAGGATCTTCCCCGACCCCGCCACATCCACCCCGAACTCGAAAAAGAGCGGTTGTATTTCGAACATGCGGTCAAAGATAAATGAAATGGAAACTCCGACCTCGGACTTCTTCCCGCCTGCATATCCCACCAGCCCCGCACCCAGCGAAAGAGGCACTTGGCGTCCGATGGTGGCCAAATAAAATTTGCCGCCCATCAATAGGATCACGGGGTTTTCACCGGTGTTGACCTCTATTGCGAACCTCATATCCGCGTTACGAGCGATTGGCGACTCTCCCATAAAGCCCACGGCTAGCCCACCCCTTATCCCGCCCACCACTTCGGATTGGAAAGCAAACGCGCTCGAAGACAACAGCAAGACAGCTAAAACCACTAAGACTTTTTTCATAAAAGACCACCCCCTGCATATTATACCCATTTTGTGGTAAAATTTAAACGAAAAAATGAAAAAGGTCTATTTAGATAACGCCGCCACCACCCCCGCGCATCCGGATGTGGTTTTAGCCATGCAACCGTACTTTTCCGAAAAATTCGGCAATCCCTCCTCCATCCATACTTTCGGACAGGAGACCCGTGCCGCGATCGAAAAAGCCAGGGAGCAGGTGGCTGGGTTGATAAGCGGTGCAGCCGAAGAGATCGTCTTTACCTCCGGAGGGACCGAGTCCGATAATTTCGCGCTTGAGGGAGTGGCTTTTGCCAACGAGGGGAAGGGGAAACACATCATAACCAGCAAGATCGAACATCACGCGGTGCTCGAATGCTGTGAATTCTTGAGAAAACGCGGTTTCGAGATCACCTATCTGCCGGTGGACCAGTACGGCCTGGTCGACCCCCAGGAAGTCAAAAAAGCCATCACCGATAAGACCATTTTAGTATCCATTATGCACGCCAATAACGAGATCGGCACCGTTGAGCCGATCGCTGAGATCGCAAAAATCGTTAAAGAAAAAGGGATCTATTTCCATACCGACGCGGTGCAGACCACGGGACATTTGCCGATCAATGTTAAAGATTTGGGAGTGGACCTTTTATCCTTATCTGCCCACAAGTTCTACGGCCCCAAAGGCGTGGGTGCGCTTTACATTAAGAAAGGCACGAAAATGGTCTCTTTCCTCCACGGCGGCGGACAGGAAAGAGGAAGAAGGGCTTCGACCGAGAATGTCCCTGGGATCGTCGGCCTGGGAGCCGCTTGTAAGCTGGCCCAGGTTTCTCAAGTCGCTCCCTTAAGGGACAAATTGATGCAGGGGGTCTTGAGCCGGATCCCGGAGACCCGCCTCAACGGCCACCCTACCCTGCGCCTCCCCAACAATTTGAACGTGTCCATTAAATATGTGGAAGGCGAATCCCTCCTGCTTAACCTTGATATGCAGGGCATTGCCGCCTCCACCGGCTCGGCTTGCACCTCGGGCTCGCTCGATCCTTCCCATGTCCTTTTGGCCATCGGCTTGCCTCACGAAGAGGCCCACGGCAGTCTGCGCTTTACCCTGGGTAGCGCGACCACGGAAGATGATATAAACTATGTACTGGAAACCTTGCCGCCGATAGTTGAAAAATTACGTTCTATGTCGCCGCTATACAAAGGAGCAAAATGATGGCGCAACCTTATTCGGATAAAGTGATGGACCATTTTATGCATCCGCGCAATGTGGGAGAAATGGAAAATCCCGACGGCATCGGGAAGGTCGGCAATCCCGTCTGCGGGGACATTATGGAAATGTACATTAAGGTCAAAGATAACGTGATCGTGGATGCTAAGTTCAAGACCTTCGGCTGCGGCGCGGCCATTGCCACATCCAGTATGGCGACCGAGCTGGTAAAAGGCAAACCTATCGAGGAAGCTCTGAAGTTGACCAATAAAGCAGTAGCGGAAGCGTTGGGTGGACTTCCGGCAGTAAAAATGCACTGCTCGGTCTTAGCGGAAGAGGCCTTTAAGGCGGCGGTTAACGATTATTTGATCAAAACCACAGGAAAAGGTTTGCCGGGCTTCAAACCCCACGAAGAGCCGCTTACAGAACACGGCCATTAAGGCCCACGAACACGAAGTGGCTTTTTAACCTGGGACTGGTCTCGATTTGAAAGTTCGATCCGCGCAACAATTCTTCCAAGTGCTCACGGTCGATGGCAAAATAATCCTCTGCCAGTTCGGGCAGATGCTCCGCAGCCAGAAAATCCGCCGAAAATCCCTCCCTACTCACCCGGCCAAATTCGGCCAGTGATCTTTTCACAAAATCGATTTGGCCGACCAAGCGGTATGCAAAAACGCCGCAGGCTACCACAAAGTCCCGGCTGTTATCTCTCAATCCTTCCATTGAACTCCTGGCCTCAAAATGGCCGCCGGGATATTTTTGGCGGGCCGCGGCTAAAAGTTCCGGCACCTGATCGAACCCTTCATACTGGACCGGCAGACGAACTTTCCTAAAAAACCCAAAAAGGTCCCCCAGTCCGCATCCAAAATCTACCACCCTGGAGCCCGGCCGGATCTCTCGCGTCAAAATGCGGTGGTGGGCCTGATGGTTGTCTTCGTTCAGCCAGCCGAGCGCCTGGGGCGAGGCCGCCCCGTGAGTGCGCAATAGATGCCGGTAGACCTCTACCATCTCTGTGGGGGTTATACCGCGGAAGCTCATATCCCGGTAAATAGTCATGCTATAATATTCTCATTAAAAATGGCGGATAATTTCACCAAAAATAGAGTAGTGGCGGCCATGTCGGGCGGGGTGGATTCTTCGGTGGCGGCGGCACAGCTTTTAGAGCAGGGAATGGAGGTCATCGGTATCACCCTCAACCTTTCCTGTACCACTAATTCTTCGGACCGCAGCTGTTGTTCTCTGGCTGCGGCGCAGGACGCCAAAAAGGTCGCGGACCTGCTGGGAATACCCCACTACACTTTGAACTTTAAAGATGAGTTCCAAAAGCTGGTGATCGATGATTTTATCGAAGAGTATAATAACGGCCGCACTCCCAACCCCTGCGTACGCTGTAACCAATTCATCAAGTTCGATCAACTGCTCAAAAAAGCCGAAGAATTGGGGGCGGAATATGTGGCCACCGGGCATTATGCCAGGATACAACCCCTATCCCCTATCCCCTTCCCCCTTACTAAGGGGGAAGGGGAAAAAGGGGTTAGGGGTTATCATCTCCTAAAAGGCCAAGACCCCAAAAAAGACCAATCCTATGTTCTCTACCGCCTGACCCAGGATCAGCTGGCGCATATCTTTTTTCCTTTGGGAGAGATGACCAAAAAAGAGGTGAGGGAAAAAGCCCGGGAACTCAAACTGCCGGTCGCAGAAAAAGAGGAAAGCCAGGAGATCTGCTTTGTGGAAGACGACGATTACGGCCGGTTCCTCAAGAAGAAGATCCCGGAAGCGGTAAAGCCCGGCCCCATCTTGGACCAAAAGGGGAAGCAGATCGGCGAACACGAAGGCATTCTTTTTTACACCATCGGCCAGCGCAAAGGCATCGGCGCACACGGTGAGAGAAAATATGTGACGGCGCTCGATCCCAAAAAGAACGCAGTGATCATCGGCGAAGAAGCCGATCTATATAAGTCCGAAGTGGCGGCGGAAAAGGTGAGCTTTGTCTCCGGAGAACCGTCCGATGAAAATCTGGATATTTCCGCAAAGATTCGCTATAATAGCCCCGCCTACCCTGCGGAGCTGGTTTCGGTTTCGGCCGATAAGGTTAAAGTGAGGTTTAAAAGCCCGCAGAGGGCGGTGACTCCCGGCCAGTCGGTGGTCTTCTATCAGGGGGAAGAAGTCCTCGGCGGCGGGATAATATCAGGAGGTTGGTAAAATGGCGGAAAAACAGGTAAAGTTCATGTTCAAGTCGGGGGATCAATTCAAGAGCGTATATGTCGCGGGTGATTTTACCAATTGGCAGGACCATCCCATTATGATGAGAAAAGGCCGCGGGAACACTTGGATGGCAATAGCACCCATGACCCCCGGCGAACATGAATATAAATTCATCGCGGACGGCCAGTGGATGCTCGATCCCAACGCCTCCCATCGCCCCAATAATATCGGCTCGGAAAACTCCGTAATCAGAGTTGATTGAGGAATTAGCCGGCCGGATCGCGGAGCTTAAGAGTAAAAAGAACGCGGTCATACTCGCGCACAATTATCAGCGCGGCGAAGTCCAGGATGTTGCCGATTTTGTGGGTGATTCCCTCGGTCTCTCGATAGCCGCAAGTAAAACCAAAGCCAAACTCATCGTCTTTTGCGGCGTGTATTTTATGTCCGAGACCGCCAAGATCCTAGACCCCGATAAAAAGGTCATTATGCCGGAGGTCAACGCGGGCTGTCCCATGGCGGACATGATCACCGCCGAGGGATTGAAGAAGCTTAAAGCCGAACATCCTAAGGCCCGAGTGGTCTGCTATGTTAATTCTTCCGCCGAGGTGAAAGCCGGATCCGATATCTGCTGCACTTCCGCCAATGCGGTTAAAGTGGTCGACTCAATAAAGGACGCCGACGAGATCATCTTTGTGCCCGACAAATATTTGGGAATGTATACCCAAAGCAAAGTGAAAGGTAAAAAGTTCATCTTCTGGGAGGGTTACTGCCCCACCCACATGCGCATCCTGCCCCGGGATATTGAAAAATTAAAAGCTGAACATCCCGCCGCCAAAGTTGTCGTCCATCCCGAGTGTCGACCGGAGGTGACCGCTTTAGCGGATGAGGTGCTCTCTACCGAAGGGATGATATATTTTGCTAAGCAGACCGAAGTCCGGGAGATCATCGTAGGGACCGAAGTGGGGTTGCTCCATAGATTGAGAAAAGAAAATCCCGGCAAGACCTTCTATCCAGCTTCGGATTTGGCCACTTGCCCCAATATGAAGCTTACCACCCTGGAAAAACTGCTATGGTCGCTTGAGGAAGAAAAGACCGAAATAATCGTTCCGCCGGCGATCGCCGACCGCGCCCGCTCCGCCATCCAAAGAATGATCGAGATCGGACGGCAGGATTAATAAATGAAAAAACTTTCATTCCTTGACCGTTTCTTGACCCTCTGGATATTTCTGGCGATGGCGGTGGGAGTCGCTCTGGGGTACTTCTGGCCGGGCATAGAAAGTTTTATCAATCGGTTTTCCGTTGGCACTACCAATATCCCCATCGCGCTCGGCCTTATCTTAATGATGTATCCGCCGCTGGCCAAGGTAAAATATGAAGAATTGGGAGATGTATTCCGGGATTTTAAGGTTTTAGGATTATCCCTGATCCAAAATTGGATCATCGGGCCGGTCCTGATGTTCTTGCTGGCAGCCATCTTTTTGCGCGGATATCCGGAATATATGATCGGCCTGATTTTGATCGGCATCGCCCGCTGTATAGCCATGGTGATCGTCTGGAACAAATTGGCTGATGGTGATACGGAGTACGCTGCCGGCCTAGTCGCTTTTAACAGCATTTTCCAGGTATTGTTCTACAGCGTTTATGCCTGGTTATTCATTACTGTCCTGCCTCCCCTCTTCGGGTTGAGCGGCATGCTGGTGAAGATCAGTATCGGCCAGGTGGCTCAAAGCGTATTTATCTACCTGGGCATTCCCTTCATCGCCGGCTTTTTGACCCGGCTGGTCCTGATCAGGACCAAAGGGGAAAAATGGTATCATGACAGATTCATGCCGGTCATAAGTCCGCTCACGCTCGTTGCTTTACTGTTCACTATTATCGTGATGTTCAGCCTAAAGGGGAACATTATTGTTCAACTGCCTTTTGATGTCTTGATCATCGCTCTCCCTCTGCTGATCTATTTTGTGGTTATGTTCTTATTGAGCTTTTATATGGGCAGGATATTCAAGGCTGGCTATGCCAAGACCGCCACGCTCTCCTTTACCGCCGCCAGCAATAATTTTGAGCTGGCGATCGCGGTCGCTGTCTCGGTTTTTGGGATCAATTCGGGGATGGCTTTTGCCGCAGTGATCGGACCATTAGTCGAGGTTCCCGTGATGATCTCGCTGGTGAACGTAGCGCGGAGATTTAAGAAAAAAGCTTCACTACGTTGAGGAACTGGTTGGCAAATCCACCCACCACTACCGCCAGGATAATGGTAAAAGCGGCGATGGCGAGCGAGGCTTTCCAGCCCAGTTCCTTGATGAGCGCCGTCACCGCAGCAATGCAGGGGAAATATAAAGTGGTGACCAGGGCAAAGATGAAGATCTGCTGTTTGGTCATAAAAGACAGGAGATTTTGGGTTTTCGGGCCGTACTGGACTATGGCCAGGGCCAATAACAACTGAAGGGCCAGCTCTTTCCTCAAAATGCCGAAAAGCAGGCAGATCCCCGCCACCGCCGGGAGCCCCAGCCAATTCTCGATGACCAAGCTCATGGGCCGGGTTATGACCCACATATATTTGGTTTCGTAAAGTGTGCCCATCACCAAGCTGCCCACCGCGATTATCGGCAGGGCGATCAGCACGAATTCCTTTACCCGGTACCAGGTCTTCTTCAAGATATGGATAAGTTTGGGCGCCCGAAAAGGGAACATCTCCATCACTAATCCGGAAGATTCACCGGGAAGCGCGACCGCTAAAACCCTCCCCACCAAAATACCAATAATAAAATCGATGACGTAGATCGCCACCGCATACTGCCATCCGAGAAAGAAAGCGGCGGCACCCATGATCACCGCCGTCCGGGCGCTGCAGGGAGTTAAGATGATCAAAGTACAAGCGATGATCTTTTCTTTGCGGGTCGTCAAAACCCGGGTGCCGATGATCGCGGGGACGTTGCAACCCGCGCCCGCGATGATCGGGATTATCGAACGGCCGTGGAGCCCCAGCTTGTGCATTAGAGAATCGGTCAAAAAAGCGACGGAATTCAAATATCCGGTGTCTTCGAGAAAGGCGAGGAGAATGTAAAAGGTCATGACAAAGGGGATGCCCACCGAAAGCGCCGCCTGGATGCCGGCATCAAATCCCCACAGCAAGGTACGGGAAACCGGGCCATCCCCCAGCAGGGACTTAAATGCGGCGGTGATATAAGGCGATACAAACGTCGCCCAGGTATAATCAAAAGCGCCAGATAGGAATGATCCGACGTAGTACATTATTACAAAGACGCCTATCAATCCTGCCAAAAGGATCGGCAGGCCGGTGACGGGCTCGATCGTCAGCCGCCATAAGCGATCCGCTAGAGAGACCGGACAAACTCCGCTGGTCTGGATGGCGTCGGAAATAAAACCCTCGTATCCGTGCCGCTCCCTGGCCATTCGGATGGACGACCTCTCACCATGGGTCTTATTTATTTCCCGGTAAATTTCTTCCGTGTTTTTCAGTATCTCCCGGCCGTTCTCCATTTTTCCGACCAAGTCCTGGAACTCTTCGTCTTCCTCAAGCAGCAGGACGGCCAGCGCCCGGGAAGACAATCCGTAGGGGATATTTTTCAAATGTTTATGTATCTCCCGCGAGAGATCGTCGATATGAGAGAGGATATCCTTGCCATATTTGGGAAGTTGGGGATTTAGTTTCGTCTTCCCGGCAACGACCTGGCTGCATATCTTGATGATATCCTCGACGCCTTCGCCGGTCACCCCCACCGTGGGAACCACCGGCACCCCCAGCAGTTCGCTCAATTTTTCGGTATTGATGCAAATGTTCTTCTTGGCGGCGAGGTCCATTAGATTGCAGGCCACGACCACCGGGTAGCCCAGGTCGATCAACTGCAAAACCATGTAGAGATTTCTTTCCAGGTTGGTGGCGTCCACGATGGCCACTACTACCTCCGCGTGGCGGTCGAGTATCTCTCGCCGGGCCACCCACTGGTCTTCCGAGATAGCTCCGAGCGCATAGGTGCCGGGCAGGTCGATTATGCCTATGGGCTTGCCCTTATACATGGCAACTCCCATGTTCAGAGCGACCGTTTTTCCCGGATAATTGGCGGTCACCGCCCCCAGCCCGGTGAGCTGGTTAAAGATGGTGGATTTGCCGACGTTGGGATTTCCCGCCAGGGCGATAGTGAACCGGGTCCCTTTCCGGATCTTTCTGATCTCCTCATGACAGCTCAAGCCGGAGATCATGATCTTTTCACCCAGATCGACTCCGCGATCTTGCGGCCCAGGGCGTAGACCGCGCCCCCCGCTTTGATCATTACCGGGCCGTGGAAGGGAGCTTTCTGCTCTATCTTGATCTGTTTTCTCGGCATAAGCCCGAGCGTCGCCAGGTAACAGAGCAATTTAGGTTCTTCATCGGTGATCTTGACTATCGTGAGCCGGTCGTTCTTATCGAAGTCAACCAGCGGGCGCGAGGGGATCTCCTTGATCCTCCCCTCTTTATCGGGGACGGGATTGCCGTGGGGGCAGGTCTTGGGCTCCCCCAGCATTTTATACAGCTTATCGCCGACCACTTTGGAGATGCCGTGCTCCATCCGGTGGGCTTCTTCGTGCACCTTTTCCCACTCTACCCCCAACTTGTCGGTCAAGAAACGCTCGGAGAGCCGGTGACGCCGCACTATATCCACCGCCAGCTTCTTTCCTTTGGCGGTAAGCGAAGCCCCTTTGTAAGGCAGGTGATTTATCAGCCCAACGTCTGCGAGTTTCTTTAGGTGCTCCGAAACCGAGGGTTCGGAGATCTTAAGGTGCGCGGCGATCTCGGAGGTTATCGCGCTTTTGCCCTCGGATTCGAGGTGAAAGATGATTTCCAGATAATCGTCCCGGGTTTTGTTAAGCATAAATTTAGGTATGCCTAATTCTATTATCAGCAGGCAAAAATGTCAAGCGGGATTAATGGATGGGGGGCAGGGGCTGGGCGCCGCCTTCTTTTTTAACGCCCTTCATCCGGCGGCGTTTTAAGGCGCGCTCCGCTAGTTCGTAGATCTCTTCCATCATAAAGGGCTTGCGCAGGTATTCGAGGGCGCCGAGCGTTATGGCGTTGGCGTGGCTGGCGTCGGTGGCATAGGCGGTGACGATAATGACCTCGGTGTCCGGATCGATCTCTTTGATCTTGCGCAAGACCTCCAGCCCATCCATCACCGGGAGTTTGTAGTCCACAAAAGCTATATCGTACTTGCCTTTTTGGATCTCCTTGAGGGCAGCAGGACCGTCGGGATAAGTGTCCACGATGTAATCCTTGATCTTTAGGATCATTTTGAACGATTCCAAAACCGAGGGTTCGTCGTCGATGACCGCTACATGCACTTCTTGCGCCATAATTACCGCTATTTTAGCAATCCGACCCTCCCTTTGCAAGCCAAATTTTATATGATAAACTTGATGTTAATCTGCCGGGATAGCTCAGTCGGTTAGAGCGAGGGACTCATAAGCCCTAGGTCGTCGGTTCGATTCCGACTCCCGGCATATATTTCCCATGAACACGCTAAATTATGAAGATAAGGTTCTGGCGGCCGGGGCGTACGCCTTTTTTATCCCGTCGCTGTATGTCATCCTGACCAAAAAGCGGCGGAATAAATTGCTGGCTTTCCATGCCGCGCAGGCCCTGTTTTTATGGATGGGCATACTCCTGGCCTTTATCCTCCTGCGGCTCATCTTGAATCTCATTTGGGCCCTGGCCTACCTGCCTTTTCTCGAATGGCTGGCCAACCTGGTCCGCTTGTTGATCTTATCCTACGCGTTCTATTGTGCCAGCCGGGTCTTTCTTGAAGAAAAATACCGGATCCCCATGATAAATGTTCCGGCGGAGAATTTAAGTTGAAAACCCAGGTATTACAGACCATCAAGGAATACAAGATGTTCAATCCCGGTGATTCCGTGCTCATCGGGGTTTCGGGCGGGGCCGACTCCACCGCTCTGCTCCATCTCCTTTATGAGCTTAAATCCGAACTGGGCCTTTCCACCCTCTATGTTGCCCACCTGAACCACATGCTGCGCAAGGAAGACGCCGATCTCGACCAAAAATACGTGGAAGGCCTGGCCAAGAACCTGGGCCTTTTGTGCCTGGCGGAAGTGGTAGATGTGGCGGCCTACGCCACCAAGAATAAATTATGCCTGGAGGACGCCGGACGCCGCCTGCGTTACGATTTCTACCGGGAAACAGCAAAAAAAATGGGGGCCAACAAGATCGCCCTGGGCCACACCGCGGACGATTCGGTAGAAACCTTCCTGATGCGGCTGCTGCGCGGGGCCGGGCTGCGGGGATTGACCGGCATTCCCCCGGTGCGCGGCAACATCAACCGGCCGCTCATCAAATCCTGGCGCAAGGAGATCGACCAGCATATCGCTCATCTCAAGCTCGTCCCTCGCATCGACCATACCAATTATGAATCGAAATATCTGCGTAACCGGGTGCGGCTCAAGCTCATCCCCCAACTTAAGATCTACAATCTGAACATCAAGGAGATCCTCCTGCAGACGGTGATGCTCCTAACCGAGGATTACCTCTATATGGAGGCCAAGACCCGCGAAGCCCTTTCCGAAATAACCATCAAGGAAAATGACAATTCCATCGAGCTCCATGCCGATAAATTACGGGCGCTGGAGGCCCCCATCGAAGGGCACTTACTGCGCACCGCCATCGAAAAGGTGAAGGGGAATCTTTCGGAGCTGGCTTTTTCCCATGTGCACGACATCGCCAAGAACCTGGACTCGACCGAAAAATGGGAACTGCACCTGCCGGACGGCATCTTCGCCGTGGGCCACAAGAATACCTTGACCATCACCAAGACCAAGCCCGAGGAACCGGAAAAAGTTTCTTTTTATTACAATTTTTCCATTCCCGGGCAGATCAAGATCAAGGAAGCCGGCATTTTACTGGTAGCTGAAATTTTACCCGAACCGCCTAATCATCCCACCACCGATCCCGCTGTCGCCCATCTGGATTTCGAGGAGGTGGGCCGCGAGCTCATTGTGCGCTCCAGGAAGGACGGCGACCGTTTTTATCCGTTGGGAATGAAGGGTACCAAGAAGGTGCAGGACTTTTTCATCGACCAAAAAGTCCCCCAGGAGGAACGTGACCGGGTGCCGATCATCGAATCCGCCGGACGTCTGATCTGGATCGTGGGACAGAGGATCGATGAACGGGTGAAAGTGGATAAAAAGACCAAAAAGGTATTAAAGCTCACCGCCCAAAAACTTATATGACCTATTCCGCACATCTGCTGGACATCCAAAACTTACCGTCCGCCGAAAAAGCCCTGTTGGGACTGGGGGCCGACCCGGCGGGGGTCTTGATCATGGGGCCAAAATCCGTCTTCCGCGTGATCAAGCTCAAAAACGTTTCTCCCATCGCGGCCAATATCTTGAAACAGGAGATCTTATCTTACGGCGGAGAAAGCGCCAATGCTTACGGCGCCATAAACCATAGTGTGGAAAAGACCGATGTCCTCATTTGCGCCACCCTAGCCCAGCTTGAAAAACTGGTGGAAAAACTGAAACAACACCAATTCGGCTTGCCTGACGTGGGGAAAGAAATCGCCTCCGCCCTCGCCAATTACGATTCCCCTCCCCCTCCGCTGAAGCTAGGGAAATGTGATTTCCGGTTCGGGGAGCGCACCTACATCATGGGGATATTGAACGTGACGCCCGATTCCTTCTCTGACGGGAGTAAATACCGGACACCGGGAGAAGCTGTAGAAGCGGCCAAAAAGATGGCCGCCGAAGGTGCCGACATCATAGATATCGGCGGACAATCCACCCGCCCCGGATCAGCCGAGATCACAGCGGAGGAAGAGATCAGCCGGGTGATGCCGGTGATCGAAAAATTGAGCAAAGAGAACCTCGTTATCTCGGTGGATACTTATCGATCCAAAGTGGCGGAAGCGGCCTTAAAAGCGGGGGCTCATTTAATAAACGATATCAGCGGACTGCATTTTGATCCTGCCCTCGCTAAAGTGTGCGCCAAATACCGGACGCCTCTGGTCTTGATGCACATCCAGGGAACGCCGCAAAACATGCAAAAGACGCCGACCTACCGGGACCTGATCGCCGAGATAATCGAGTATCTTTCCGAAAGCGTCCGCTTGGCCGAAAAAGCGGGAGTAACGAATGTGATCGTCGATCCGGGTTTTGGTTTCGGCAAGACCAAAGAGCATAATCTCGAGATTTTAAAGCATTTAAGGTCTTTCAAATCCCTGGGACGGCCCCTTTTGGTCGGGACCTCCCGGAAGTCGACTATCGGGGAAGTGCTGGACCTTCCGGTCGGCTCCCGGATGATGGGCACCTCCGCCACAATAGCAGTTGCAATTCTAAACGGCGTGGATATAATACGGGTGCACGATGTGGCAGAAATGACGGAAGCAGCCAAAATGACCGATGCCATAGTCAGGAGGACATGATAATAATGGCCAAGAAGAAGGTTAAAAAGCCCAAAAAAACAGCCAAAACAGCGGCGAAGAAGGCGGGAGCCGGCGGCGCCAAGATCGTCTATTTGGCGCTGGGCAGCAACGTGGGCGATCGGGAAGAATATATCGAACAGGCGGTCTTTTTGTTGGGCAAGATCAAGGGGGTCGAGATATTGCGCCGCAGCAGCAATTACGAGACCGAAGCGGTGGGCGGCCCCGACCAACCCCAGTTCATCAATGCGGCGGTCTCGCTCCGCACCACTTTGACCCCGCACAAATTGATCGAAGAACTCCACACCATCGAGAACGCCTTGGGAAGGGAAAGAGAGGTTGAGTGGGGCCCGCGCACCATCGACATCGATATCCTATTGTTCGGGGATGTGATCTTAAGCGAGGATGAGCTGCAGATCCCCCACCCCCTGCTCCACGAACGGCTTTTTGTGCTCCAGCCGCTCAAGGAGATCGCCGCGCACGTTATCCATCCGGTGCTCGAGAAATCCATAGAGGACATCTTTGAGGAGGCCAAGGCCGAGGGCGGCCATGAAAAATACGATGATGAGCTTCCCGGCTTCAAGGAGATCCGCAAGGGCGGAGCCGACGATTACGAGCGTTGGTAAAAGAGACCAATAGCGCCTGCGAAACTATCGAACTAGGCAAAAACCTCGCCTCCCAGCTTAAACCCGGAGAGATTCTGGCTTTATCCGGCCAGTTGGGCGCCGGCAAGACCACTCTGATACAGGGAATAGCGGAAGGCCTGGGCGTCAAAGATTACGTGACCTCCCCCACTTTTATCTTGATCAACGAATATCAGGGCAGATTACCTTTTTATCATATCGATCTTTACCGCTTGGAGGACGCCGATCAGATAGAAGAGCTGGGGCTCAGCGAGTATTTTGAAAAAGGTGGGGTGGTGGTGATAGAATGGGCCGAGCGCATGGGAGACCAGCTCCCCGAGAGCGCCAAGCAGATCAAGATCGAGGTCGTGGACGAAAATAAGAGGAAAATATGGCTGTCCTGGGAATAAGCAGCGCCACCAAAATGATCTCGGCCGGCCTGGCCGAGGAGGGAAAGATACTGGCCGAGATCAGCGTTTCCGGCAAAGAGGCCTTTACCGAAGACCTGATGGTCTTTATCGACAAATTGGTCAAGGAAAGCGGCAAAAAGTTCAACGCCGTGGCCGTAACCCAGGGCCCGGGAGCATACGCGGGATTGCGCGGCGGGCTGGCGGTGGCCAAAACCTTATGCCAGACATTAAAACTTCCGCTGGTCGGGGTCTCCACGCTTGAAGCGATCGCCTATAACCTTATTGACATAACCTGCACGGCGGCCGTGATAACCGATTCCCGTTCCGATGAATACAATTTCGCGCTTTTCACTTCAAACGGCGGGATCATCAGCCGGTTGACGGACGACCTGGTGCTGACCCAAGAGCGGATCGTGGACCTTTTGTCACAGGTCACAGGAACCCTTTATTTGGCCGGGAATACTTCGGGCATTCCGGAAACCGGGGCGATCGAGGTAGCCAACTCCCAGCCCTGGGCGGGACTAGTGGCGATACTTGGCGAAAAAAAACTGGCGCAAGGCCAACTCGACGATCCCCTGCGGCTCACTCCGCGCTATTCCCATATTCCCAATATCCGGGAGTGGAAAAAGAAATGATCACGATCGAAAAAGCGAAAAAGCGGGACCTGCCGGCCATGCTGGCGATCGAAAATTTATGTTTTTCCAATCCCTGGAGCAAGTCGCAGTTCGAGGAATCGTTGAGCCATTTCCTGGTGGCGCGAAAAGTCGGCAAGATCGTTGGCTTTATCGGAGTACAGAAGTTGATCGACGAGGCACACATCTTGCACATGGCAACCCATCCGAGCCATCAACGTACAGGGATCGCCCGCAAGATGATGAAAAAAGGGCTCGCCGTGCGCGCGAAAAAGTTCATTTTAGAGGTCCGCAAGGGAAACTTTGCCGCGCAGAACCTTTACAAGAGCTTGGGTTTTAAGGTAATCTCTATCCGCAATAAGTATTATTCCGATAACGACGAAGATGCTTTGGTGATGATGTATGAGAAACATTAAAGAAACTATAGGGCAAAAAATCCTGGTCATGGACGGCGCGATGGGGACCCAGCTTATGGAGAGAGGCGTCCGGCCGGAGGATTGCTTTGACGCGCAGAACCTAAAAAAGCCGGAGATCGTCCTGGCGGTCCATAAGGCCTATAAGGAGGCTGGAGCGGACATCATCGAGACCAATACCTTCGGCGCCAACCGCATCAAATTGGCGGACTATGGGCTGGACAAGAAAGTCCGCGAAGTGAATCTGGAAGCCGCCAAGCTTGCCAGAAAAGCTATCGGTGAAAGCGGTTTCGTCTGCGGCTCGATCGGTCCCCTGGGTAAGATGCTCGATCCTTTGGGAGAGATAACTTTCGACCAGGCCGTGGAGGTATTTGCAGAGCAAGCCAAAGCGTTGGAAGAAGGCGGGGCGGACTGCGTCTCGATCGAGACCATCTCCGACCTGCAGGAGATGCGCGCGGCGGTCATTGCGGTTAAATCTAACACTAAATTACCGGTCATCGCTTCCCTGACTTACGATGAAGGCGAAAAGACCATCTACGGAACGACCCCGGAAGTCGCAGCCGCAGTTTTGGAGCCTCTGGGCATTGATGTGATCGCCGCCAATTGCTCGACCGGCCCTGAAGGCATGCTGAAAGTCGCCAAAAGGCTGTTAGCTGTAAGCCGTAAGCCAATAATGGTAATGCCCAATGCCGGGATGCCGGAGCTTATCGGCAATCGCGCGGTTTATAAAATGACCCCCGAAAAGTTCGGGGCGTTCGCCAAGAAGTTTGCGGAGATGGGAGTAGCCGTCATCGGCGGGTGTTGCGGGACCACACCAGATCATATCCGCCAATTGCGGAACCTAAAAAAATCGGAACCGCGGCGTTCAGCCGCGGGCCCTACCAAGTTTGCATCGAGAACCAAAGTCGTAGAGCTAAAACCCGGCACTCCCCTTCTGGTCGGCGAGCGGATAAACCCGACAGGAAGAAAGATCCTGCAGGAAGAGATCAAAAGCGGCAGGTCACAGCTCATCCGGCAGGAAGCGGAAACACAATCCAAGGCAGGAGCGGATCTTTTGGATGTGAATGTCTCGGTCCACGATGTTCACGAGTCCGAAGCCATGGCCAAAGCGGTCAAAGTGATCCAGTCGGCATCCGTTCAGCCTCTTTCGATCGACAGCCCCAGCCGGATGAGCATTGAGGCGGGGCTCAAGCAGTTCTGCGGCCGGGCATTGCTTAATTCGGTTAACGGAAAAAAAGAAAGTTTGGAGACCATCCTGCCGCTCGCCAAAAAGTACGGCGCGGCGATAATCGCTCTGGCGCTTGATGAGCACGGCCTTCCGCAAACCGCCTCCGACCGGGTGCGCATCGCGGAAAGGATCGTGATGTCTGCTGTCGACAAAGGTATCGCCCGAGAGGATATTTTCGTGGATTGTCTGGTGCTCACCGCCGGCGTGGGGATCTCGGGATGTCTGGAAACCCTCAAGGCCATTCCCCTGGTCAAGGAAAAGCTGGGAGTTAAAACCATCCTCGGCATCAGCAATGTTTCCCACGGCATGCCGGAACGCTCCAAATTGAACGCCCTCTACTTTCAGCTGGCGTTAACTTATGGGCTGGACGCCGCCATCATTGACGTAACCGACCCTGGGATAAAGAAGGCTTTAAAGACCAGAGAAAAGAGCCGGGAAAAACTGCTGGAGCAGTTCAAGGCCGAAGTGGAGCATGCCCGCCGTTCGGGCAAGCCGCCCGAGAAGAAAAAAGACCTGGCCGCCAAAGCCATCCGGTTATCAGGATATCCGGATATCCGTAACGCGGTGATAGATGGAAACCTGGAAGCGGTTGAGATACTGGTCAAACAAGGTTTGGAAAAGAAACTTGATCCCCAAAAGATAATTGATCAGGGGCTGATACCGGGGATGGAGACCGTGGGCAAGAAATTCTCTAAAAAAGAGTATTTCCTGCCGCAGGTGATAGAATCCGCCGAAGCGATGAAGCGCGGCTTTGAACTGTGCCAGGCCAAGATCCCCAAAGGCAAGACCAAAGTTGCCGGCAAAGTGGTTTTAGCGACGGTCAAGGGAGACATTCACGACATCGGCAAGAACATCGTGAAGATGATGCTCGTAAATCACGGGTTCCAGGTTATCGATCTCGGCAAGGACGTTCCTCCCGAAAAGATAGTTGAATCCGCAAAAAAAGAAAAACCCAATGTCATCGCCCTTTCGGCCCTGCTTACCACCACGATGGTGGAGATGGGCGTGGTTAAGGATGAACTAAACAAAGCCAAGTTGAACATTCCCCTATTAGTCGGCGGGGCGGTCGTGACCAAGGGCTATGCGGACCGGATCGGCGCGGTTTATTCCATGGATGCGGTGGGGGCGGTTGCGTTGGCGAAGAGGATCATGAACGAGGCGGGAAAAAGAACGTAGAGCGTAGAAAGTAGAACGGAGAACGTAGGAATTAATCCTACGCTCCACGATCCACGCTCTACTTTCTAATTACTTCCCCATCTTTTACAGATCTAATCAGGCCGCTTAGCATCCTGCCGATCTCATTGCTTGTTTCATATAAATAACTATATTTACTATCGTTAATAAATCTCAGTTTCCAACAAAGCTGCAATAATGGCACACATTCCAGCAATGATCCTCTTGCCGTATTATAGAATTGTCTCTTTTCTTTCCCATGCATCCGTCCCTGCCCCTCCGCAATATTGAGTGGAATCGACATCGATGCTCGGCGCAGTTGATCTTTTATGGTTCTGTCCCTAAGTGAGCCGTTAAGGGCATAAACTTCCACCACGAACGCCATTGCCTTTTTGTATACTTCCAAACCCTCAAACATAAATGGCATAAACTTTTCACCCCCCTTTCGGGGAAAATCAAGCAATTAATATGCCAAGCTTCAGAGGGCTTAATATTTCTTGATATTACAGGTAATTTTGTGTTTATCCGGGAGAGTATCTCCTGTGTAATGTGTAGTGATTTTTGTCGGTGTGACGATATTTTATACAACCAAGAAGGTGGAAGGGGGAGGAAACAGAACGTAGAGCGGAGAAAGTAGAACGTAGGAATTATCCTACGTTCTACGCTCCACGCTCTACTATCTACTTTCTGGGGAGGCGGGGTTCCCCACCCCTATAAATCATCCCCCACCCGTCCTCATCGCTCCCCGCGATGGTGAGGGGCTCGGCCAGTTCATAAACATCAATTTGTATGCCGGGCATCTTTTCGGGGTCGAGCATTTTTTTTGATCTGGAGATCGCTCCAAATTCTGTTACCAACTGCCCCCCCTCTCCATTTAAATAAAAGAGCAATTTGTCTTCGTCGATACAACGCAGGGCTATATGCTCCAGCCCCGTGGGGCCGGAACGATTGGCGCGATATTCTTCCTCGCTTACTACCACGGCGCGCGTGAAAGGGAACAGTTTGGCAACTCTATAGATCGTGCTTCTTTGTACATTGTCGAAATATAGGACGATATTGTCGGGATATAAAGCCCCCAGCTTTTCAAGCTGCTCCTCACTGGGAGAGGGTATTTCATCGCTGTCGGCTCGCAGGGCGCAATCCATGACCACGACACGGGAAAAGGAGTGGACCGCCTGGCCGACGATCGCGGAGGTGCTGAACAGGACCTTCGACGGCAGAATGGACGGCTGGGGAAACTTTCGTTTGAGATGTATCTGCCGGATCTGAAGTAAATAAGGTTCCACGGCTCCCTCTTCGCTTACGGCCCATTCTATATCCAATGGGGCCCCCAGGCGCTCTTGAAAGTGTGCCGCCAGCTTTACCAACCTGGCGTGAACCGCAGATATTTTTTGTCCGGCACTATTAACCGCTGAAGAATAAATCCTTCCCGCAAGATTTCCAATTTGAGCTTCTTTCCCTTCTTTCAAGACTTTGATCCAGGGCATTTCTCCTTCGGCCTTCCCGATCAAAACGCCCTCCAGGTCAAATTCGTGCAGCATTCCCCACCCCTCTTGGACCGCAGTAGTCCCAAAACCAGGTACCGTGGCGATCTTTATCTTTTGGGGAGAGGCAGTATTTACGATCCCCGCCAGGGCGGGGAAGAAGCACTGCGGAGCATAGGAAAATTCATTGCCGATCAATTCTTGGATAATGACCGGCAGAGGGGGTATCTCGCGGATCCCGATGGACCGATAAAAAACCTTCGCCAGGCTGGCACAATTTCCGTTCAGGACCCAAACCAATGAATTTATAAGTTCATTCCCCTGCGCTTCGAAAATATTTGTCTTGAAAACTCCGGCGGCTGAGCGGCCCGGTTTATCCTCAATCACCGAAGAGGAGCGGATGGCTAATCTGCCGGGAAAGTTTTCTTCCTTCAGGATATCCTGCACCCGCTGAACTTTGCCCGGGTCTAAGTCGGTAATTTTCTGCATAAATATCGCAGGCATACCAAAATAGTCGTCGCAAATAACTAGTGAATGCCCCGGAACTCGAAACCCCATTTCATCCGCGACTTTATCAAGGTAAAGCGTCCCCTCCCCTTTGCCCCCCACTGCCCCCTCCCCCAGCACCAATACCCGGCCCGAAGGGCTGCGATAAAGGTTGGGGCGGCCGGCTGCCGCGAATCTGCCCAGCTCACCATAGATTCTAGAGGTGATGACTCTTCCGCTGTCCATGGATTGTTATCGGTCTATGTGAGGAATAATTTCAAGGAAAAAACAGGAAAACAGGAAATAGGGAGGAGTGAAGTAAAGAACACAGAGCTTAGAACATCGAGCACAGAACACAGGAAAAACCCTGTGCTCTAAGCGATATGCGGAGCCATGCTTTCGGTGTCCGACCAGTAAAAAAGATTGACCTCGCTTGGACCAACAGGCGGATTGGCGCCGATAAACCTGCCATTGACCAGCTCGGAAATATTAAGTCCACTAGATCCCAAAACAGTTCTATGTCTTTCGACCATGGCAGCCATCATTTGCCAGAGTATATTTGTGGACCAATAAACGGCCATGGCATCCGAGCTGAAGGCCTCGAAATCCTCTACCGCAGGATAGATCCCTTCAAAATTAAAATGAAAGTTCAAAGGTGGAGTACCTCCCCTTTTGACTAAGCTTGCAAAAAACGCTTTAAGGAAATCCGGCCGGTCGGGATCCGGGCCGTATTTTATGGCGTTAAATATTGAATCGGACGTGTACATTCTAAACAATAAAACGGATATAAATGCGTGTATCAAACACCTATTGACCGCGCCGCCGCAAAAGATGAAGGTTTCGGTCTTGAGCCAGGGGGCTTTAATCTTATAAAAACCGTTCGAGATCAAGTCGCCGTCTCCCGAAACCGGGAACTTGTTAATACGAGAGAGAGCTAAATAAGAAGGCCTTTTAGGATCCTCGACCTCCAAGACCATAGCCGGCACGCACCTCTCAATTGTCCTTTCGATGCCGCGTTTTGCGGAGGCCTGTCGATCGTAACCCCGGGAAGCATGGACGATCACTATGGTTGGCACCGGTCTCGTTTGCATACATATGTATCGTGGGGAAGATTAGCGGATTTCAATCGTCTATTTGGGCTTATTTAGAGACATAGCGGTTGTCTTTTACGTAGAATCTCCACGGAACCTTTGACCAATACGCCCCCGCATAATCGATGCCAATGCGCGGGCCTCTTTGAACCTTCACCTTAACCTTCGCCTTATTTTCCTCCAGCCAAAGCCGCTTGGAGGTGGTAAGGTCTTCTCCATAGAAGGACTTATTCAGGTGAAATACTTTGCAAAACTTTCCCGGCCCGCTGGCGGCCCTATCCGAGAAGCCCTTAACCGGTTCGACCGCCCTTATCAGTAGGCATTCAGGATGGTCGGCCGGGCCGGTTGAGATATTGAACTGCCAGTGCATTCCATAAACTAAATAGATATAAACATGGCCGCCCGGCAGATATTCGGCCCGGTTCCTTTTTGTGCGTTTTCCGCCAAAAGCGTGGGAGGCACGGTCCTTGGCGCTGTAATAGGCCTCCACTTCCACGATCTTGCCGATGATCTTTCGCCCCCGAAACCGGCGCACAATCAGTTTCCCCAGTATCTTTCGCGCCACGACCAGAGCGGATCGAGCATAGAAATCACTATTTAATCTTTTCATCAGAGGTATTTTAGCTCAAATCCCGACCGTAACGCAGTACTTTCACAAATATTTCACTTATGTTAGAATTGGGTCCCATGAGAAGAACGGTCATTGGATTTTCGATCATATTTATTTTGGCTAATTCTGCGGCGGCCCTCACCCTTAACGAAAGCCTCGACCTGGCGCTTAAGAATAATCCCGCCGTGGCCGAGGCCTACCAGGGCACCGCCCAGGCGGCGGGGAAATTGTCCCAGGCGGGCACCAGTTTCCTACCCTCCGTTAAACTGGAAGGAGCCATGGGCAAGGCCTATTCAAGCCCTCAAACTATGCAGCTTTCGGCCGGAGGCATTACCCAAACTTTAAGTTTCGGCACTTCCGACCAGGCCAATACCGCCAATTATTCGTTCGCCTTGACCCAGCCGCTCTTTGTGGCGGCGCTATTACCCGGATACGGATTGGCCCGAAAAAATTACGACCTGTCGCGGGAAAACTTGAGGAAAGTAACCCAGGAAACCGCTTATAACACCATCGTGGCTTATGCCAACGTGATCCGCGCCCAGCAATTGGTAGAACTGTCCGGCCAATCGTTGGAGATGGCCAACACCCACCTGCGCCAAGCGCAGATCATGTTCAATAGCGGCGTGGCAACCAAGGCCGATTACTTGCGCGGCCAGGTGCAGGTCTTAAATTCCCAAGTAGCGCTGACCAAGGCCAAGAACGGTCTCATCCTGGCGCAGGCCGCCTTTAATAATGTATTGGGAAGGGACTCTGAACAGCCGGTCGAAGTGGACGAAAAAGAATTTAACCGCCCCACCCCCTCTGCCCTTCCCGAATACAGCCAACTGTTGGCCGAAACCTTTAAGTATCGCCCGGACTGGCTGCAGATATTGCTCACGGAAGCCATGGCGCAGGACAATTTGGCGGTGACCCGCACCGAATACCTGCCCTCCTTCATGCTGGTGGGAACCTACGGCAATAGCAAACAAGAATATCCCACCTTTAAAAGCGATATTCATTCTTGGACCGCGGTGATCTCGGGCTCCTGGTCGCTTATCAATTTCCCTACTGCCGGAAAGGTGGCCGAAGCCCAAGCCAATGAGGCGGCCGCCGCCGCGCGGCGCAAAACCATCCGCAACGGCATTGAGCTCGAGGCGCGCGGCGCTTATTTTGACCTTAAAACCGCGCTCGAAACCATGGATTTAAGCCGTAAAGCGGTGGAAGCCGCCGAAGAAAATTACAAGGTCTCGGAGATACGCTACAACGCCGGGGCCGGCACCAATATCGAATCGATCGACGCGCAGGTGTCGTTGACCCAGGCCCGCATCAATCTCTTGCAGGCCCGGTTCGATCTGGAGATCGCTCGCGCCAAGCTCAATAAAGTAGTGGGTAAGGAGATAATATGATCAAGATAAAAAATTGGCCGTGGATAGTATTGGTCGTCCTGGTAGTGATCTTGGTTTTATGGATCGGCATACGCTGGTGGAACCGCGACGTGATCGGCGTGAAAACGGCCAAGATCGTCCGCGGGCCCATCGAAGCGGTGGTCACCGCCAGCGGCATCGTGGACGCCCCGGTCTATGACCTGGGCCCCAAAATGGGCGGCAAGATCGTGGACCTTTTCGTTAAAGAAGGCGACCGGGTCGCGCCGGGTGAAACCTTGGTCGAGTTCGACGACACCACTCGCCTTATTGCTCCCCAGGAAGGCATGGTAGCCAAGATCAATTACGATGACGGCGAGACCGTAGTTCCCGGGTCCACCGTGGTTTCGGTCGTCAATTACAACAAATCCTGGGTGGAAGCCCAGGTCGATGAGATCGACAGCGCCAATGTCCGGATCGGGGACAAGGTCAAGATCACTTCGGATGTTTATCCCGATAAGGTCTATGAAGGGCAAATCTATTGGATAGCGCCGGTGGCCGAGCTGCGCCAGGTAGGCGGCCGGGTAAAGATGGATGAGGAATCCTATGTTTTTCCCGCTAAGATCCGAATGCTTGGCGACCACTCCGAGCTTAAGGTCAACATGACGGTGAACGTGGATATCACGACCAAAAAGAACGATAACGCCTTGCTGGTGCCGCGCGAGGCGCTGGTCAGCAAAAATGACGCCTCCCTGGTCTATATAATAGATCGGGGGCGGGCTCGGGAAAGAAAGATCACGATCGGCATCCGCTCTTTTACCAGCTTTGAGGCCGTCTCCGGCCTGGCCGAAGGAGAAATGGTGGCCGTATCCAATGTTTCCAAGTTAAAAGACAGGGGAAGGATCAAACTTGAGCAATAGCGCGGTAGTCAAGATCACGGATGTCAAGAAGACCTACTTGATGGGCAAGGTGGAGGTGCGCGCCCTGCAGGGGATCAACCTCAATGTGGAGCGGGGGGAATTCGTCTCTATCATGGGGCCTTCGGGCTGCGGCAAATCCACCCTGATGCACATCGTGGGCTGCCTGGACCGGCCTACTTCCGGGGATTACAGATTGGACGGGGTGGACATCGACATTCTCGACGATAATTCCCTGGCCGATATCCGCAATAAAAAAGTGGGTTTTGTTTTTCAGACCTTTAATCTCCTGCCCAAGCTCAACGCCATAGAGAACGTGGAACTGCCCTTGATCTACGCGGGAATGGGTTTGGATGGTAGGAGAAAAAAGGCCGCACAGCTTTTGGAAAGCGTGGGGCTTAAGGACCGCATGTTCCACAAGCCCTCCGAGCTTTCCGGCGGCCAATCCCAAAGGGTGGCCATCGCCCGATCCCTGGCCAACGATCCTTCGATCCTTTTGGCGGATGAGCCGACCGGGAACCTGGATTCCAAAAGCGGCGAGGAGATCATCCACCTTTTCACCGAGCTCAACGGGCGCGGCATCACCATGATCATCGTGACCCACGACCAGGAGATCGCCGATCACAGCAAGCGCATCATAAGATTAAAGGATGGCTTGGTGATCTCTGATGACTTGGTTAGATGATCAACCTGCTTGAGCCCTTCAAGCTGGCCTTACAATCCCTCCTTTCCAATAAATTCCGCTCGATCTTGACGACCCTGGGAGTCATCATCGGGGTGGCGGCGGTGATCACCCTGGTCTCCATGGGCGAAGGGGCCAAAAGCTATATTTTAAACCAGATCGGCAGTTGGGGGGTGGGAGCCAACAGTTTGACCATCCATCCCGGCGCGGAGGAGGTTACCGTTCCGGAACTCACCCTAACTTACGAAGATACCCTGGCCTTAAGGCAGAAGGTCAAGAATTTGGAATACCTCATGCCGGAATTCGTCGGTCGGGGCCGTCTGGTTTACGGCCGAAAATCCTACAACCCGGGTTTTACCCTGGGGGTTTCCGCGGATTATCCTTTCGCTTATAAGCAAAAAGCGGCGGAAGGACGTTTTTTTAACCAGGCGGAGGAGGTGGGGCGCAAGCGGGTGGCCGTCATCGGCAAAACCGTAACGCGCAACTTGTTCGGCGAATACTCCCCCATCGGCGAGAACCTCAAGATAAACGGCATAGGATTTACCGTGATCGGCGTGCTCGAGGAAAAGGGCACCATGCTCACTTATGATATGGACGACATGGTGCTGATCCCCTCCACCCTCTCCGAGCTGGTTTTGGGGACCAAGAAGATCTGGGAGTTGTTCTTGACGGTTGAGAACGAGAACCAGGTGCCCCAAGCCATCGAAGAGGTGAAAAAGACGCTGATCGCGCGGCACCGCAGGGAGGATTTCCATATCCACACCCAGCAGGGAATGATCGATATCATCAACAATATCCTAAACGCCATGACCGGGATCGTCTCCGCCATCGCGGCCATCTCCCTTTTGGTGGGCGGCATCGGGATTATGAACATTATGCTGGTGGCGGTCACCGAGCGGACGCGTGAGATCGGCATCCGCAAGGCCATCGGGGCCAAGCGCCGTGATATTTTCTTGCAGTTCGTGATGGAGTCGGTGGTCATCACTATGTCCGGGGCGCTGATCGGGATTATGACCGGCACCGCGGCGGCCTGGGGGATCATGGCCTATTTACATCTGGAGGCGGTGATCGCCTGGGGAGCGGCCTACCTAGCCTGCCTGGTCGCTTTTTTGGTGGGCACTTTCTTTGGGGTGTACCCGGCCATGCGCGCCTCCCGGCTCGACCCGGTCGAGGCCTTGAGGTTCGAGGTATGATATATTTTATCGCGGAGAGCGCCAAGCAGGCTTGGCGGTCGCTCCTATCGAACAAAGTTCGAAGTTTCCTGACCATGCTGGGGGTCATCATCGGCATCTTTTCAGTGATAACCCTGGTCACCATCGGCGAGGGCGCCAAGACCTATGTCACCGACCAGATCAAGAACCTGGGCGCGGGCTACGACTCCTTTATCATGGTGGCCGGCAAAGACACCAATGCGCCGCCCAATCCCAAGTTCACTTACGGCGATATCGCTTATTTAAAAAGCCGGATCCCCGAGATCCGGGATATCGCATCGTTAAATCCCAGCTCGGGGGACATCGTCTATGGCAAGAAAAAGATCAAGGCGCCCCTGATCATCGGCGGGACCTCCAATGTCCTGCAAATGATGGGAGGCCAAATGCAGGCCGGACGTTTCTTTACCCAGGCGGAGGTGGAATCCCGCCGCAAAGTGGCGGTGATCGGCCCTACCATCGCCCGGGAATTTTTCGGTGAAAGCAGTCCCCTTGGCGAGAAGATCAAAGTGCGCGGCAACCAATACCTGGTGGTCGGTGTAGCCCAGGCGCGCGGCTCAATCGGGCCGGTGGATGTGGATAAAAGGGTGATCGTGCCCATCACCACCGTGAAGAACATGATAGGCAACGATAAGATCATGCGTTTCAACATTTTCCCCAAAGATATAAATAAACTCGAAGAAGTGAAAGAGAAGGTCCGGGAGGTCATGACCCGGAGGATCAAGAGCGACGATTTCCGTTTTATGACCCAGCAGGGCATATTGAACATCGTCACCAATATTTTAGCCGCCCTCACCGGCTTTGTGTCCGGCATCGCGGCCATTTCCTTGTTGGTGGGGGGCATCGGCATTATGAATATCATGCTGGTGGCGGTGAATGAAAGGGTGCGGGAGATCGGGGTGCGCAAGGCCATCGGCGCCAAGCGCCGCGACATTATCTACCAATTCCTGGTCGAATCCATGATGATCAGTTTGATCGGCGGGATGCTGGGCATCTTCTTCGGCCTGTTGGGGGCCTTCCTTATAATGTGGGCGATCAAGGGCACCTTGGTCATCGCCTGGTGGGCGGTTATCCTAGCCACTACGGTTTCGGCTTTGGTTGGGATCTTCTTTGGGGTCTATCCCGCGGTGCGGGCGGCCTCTTTGGACCCGGTCATCGCCCTGCGGTACGAGTAGAATCCTTCACTATTAATTTTACCGGCAGAGTATAGCGCAAGGGGATCCTTTGCGGATTATCGATTATCTGGTAAAGCATCTCCACCGCAATTTTCCCCATTTTCCAACGATCTACCTCCACCGTAGTCAAAGCCGGGCCGAACGATCGCAAGTAATCCTTGATGTCGATATTATCAAAACCCACCACCGAGATATCTTCTGGAATTTTCAGGCCGGCATCGGCAATAGCTTGATACCCCCGGTAAGCCAGGGAATCGGATGTATAGAAGATCGCCGTGGGAGGATCAGGTAAATTCAGCAGTTTCTCGGTCTCTTTATAAGCAGTGGTCGGCTTGCCGAAGTCCGCCCTGGCCTCATATTCCTTCTGCGGCTCTATCCCGGCTTTTGTCAACGCGAAACGATATCCCTCCAACCGTTCAAAAGAAGTCGGATCATAGGTCGGCTCTCCCAGAACTATTGCGATCTTTTTATGCCCCAAAGACAATAGATGCTCTACTGCTTGGATGGCCCCGGAGCGGTTATCGGGCACCACCGCGTGCATTTCCACGTTCGGGATGGGGTGCCCCACCATAATGAAGGGGATATGCTTTTGGCGGGTCATGATGATATGGTTGGGAAAGACCTTGCCTAAAAACAGTATCCCGTCCACCAGGTTCTTGGTGATGATCTGCGGAAAATATTCATCCTTTTCGCCCAGGGCTTCAAGATAGATGTTCTTATTTATCTTCTTTAGCTCTTCCGCGATGCTTTCGACTACGATGTTATAGAATTCCCCTTCAAAGCAATTGGCGAAGTTATTGGCAATAATCCCCACCGCACCCTGGGTCCCCCTCCTCTTCCGGGGCCGAATATACCCCACCCACTCCGCCGCCTCAAATACTGCTCTCCGGTTCTCCGGGCTTACCCGTGCGGGATTATTGAATACCTGGGAAACCGTAGATAAAGAGACATTGGCTCGCCTGGCGACCTCTTTTATGGTGGTTTTCTTCATTTCAATCCCCCTATTTACCGACTATTTTAGTAAGTTTTACCATATTCCATAATTCTTTTACCATATATTTATCGATAATAACGCCAAATAATTTCACTTTATATTATTTTTTTACATAATCATCATAATCTCAATTCAATCAAGCAGAAATATATGTGTAGGGAGGTATTTAAAATGCCCAGCGGAACAGTCGCACCGACGATAGCCAGCCATAAGATTTTTGCGCACCCCAAGAGGGTCAGAGGCGCATTACTTGATCCCCGCCATACTGCCCCCATTACCCTGGATATAGATCCGACTACCAGTTGCAACAGCCGGTGCCCCAATTGCACCTTCCCGGATAACGGCAGGATGTTTCTGGATTTTGACCTTTACAGGCGTACTGTAGAGGAAGCGAGCCGTATGGGAGTAAAGGCCGTAACCTTCACCGGTGGCGGGGAACCCACACTTCATCCTCGGTTCTTAGAAATGATAGAAACGGCTAGGGCCTATGGGTTGGAAGTCGGCCTGATCACCAACGGTTTGGCCTTCTCTCCGGAGATAGCAGAAAGAGCCCTTCCCTTGCTCAATTGGGTCCGCTTTTCCCTGGATGCGGGCTCCCCGGAGATGTATCGTAAGACCCATGGATTGAACGATCAGGCCTTTGCTAAATTAACCAAAAATATTGAATCTGCCGTCAAAATAAAAAGGGACCGGAATTTAAACACCCGCCTGGGCGCCAGTTACCTGATATTGGAAGCTGATCAAACTGATTTAAGGAAAGCAGTTGAGCTTGGACGATCCGCTGGATTGGATTATCTGCAATTCAAACCCATGCAGATCCACGATCCTTTAGCCGTGGGAGGTTATAGCTATAATTTACCGGTCATTCGAGAGGCGGCAAAGTATTTAAGGCCGCTGGTCTCCCATAATTACGGAGATGCTTTTCACGTCTATTTTACCCGTTTCTGCCCTCAGATGATGGAGGGCGGTCCTCTGGAATATCGTAAGAGCCCGACTTGCTTCGGCCAACGATTTACCACCTCCCTGGCAGCAGATGGGCGGCTTTATGCCTGCTGCCACTACAAATATGATCCCGAATTTGAGCTGGGAAATCTGCATATTGATTCCTTTCAAGCCATCTGGGGATCCGAGCGCAGGATGAAATTGCTCGAGGAAATTAATCCTACCCATAAATGCTTAGGCAAATGCAAGCTGGAAAGGATTAATGAATCTTTCTGGGATATATTCGGCGGCCTCAATGAGGCGGAGATTACGGAAAAAATGGAGGAGATCAAGGCACAAGGCCCGGTCGATTATCCCGATCCGAACTTTATTTAAGCCAATCGGCGATCGCGGTCTTGACGTTGTCGTCGTAATCGACCAATATCTTCTCGATATTGCCTTCCCGATCGATCAGGAAGGTGGTGGGGATGATGAGAATGGCGTATTTGTTGAGCGATGACAGCTTCTTATCGATCAGAAATTTAAAAGAATACTCGTTCTTATCTAAAAATTCCTGCAGGGTCTTGCTTTTCCTATCCAAAGAGATCGCTACTACCTCGAGAGAAGGGGCCAGTCCTTTGTAGAATGATTGCAGATCGGATAATTCCTGTTTGCAGGTATCAGACCAGGAAGTGAAGAACGTCAGGATGGTCGGGCGGCCGGAATGATCGGATATTTCAACCGGTTTGCCGGCTAAATTGGGTAAAGCAAGGGCAGGCGGGGGCTCCCCAATGGAGGGTAGTTCGGCCGCAATACATGGATTGATCGCCGCGGCGATCATTGCAACCAGTAAAACGAAACGTATCATCTACAATATTGAGTATAACAATCCGGAAACTTAAAGTCAATCCTACTTGATCTTGGTTGCCGCGGCGCCGGTAAAATCCTGGGTATAAAGGGAATTGCCGCTATCAAATACGATCTTATCCCCGGTCAAAGCCAGGCGGGGATTGCTGCCGGTAAAGCTCGCGATGACCGCGGTCTCGGCCAGGGTTTGGGTGTTGATCTTCACATAAGTGGAACTTTTTACCCCGAAAACCTCAAAAGTATTGGCCCGCGAGACGCACAGGCTCGAAACGCTCGCGACATTGGTATTTAGCCGGTTGGTGCCGTCGGAATTGATGAGCGCAACCTTGGAGGTTCCACCATCGAGATAAGTGAAAGCGATACGATTGCCGTTCTTCCAGGCCACGGAAGTAGCATCCACATCAAGAATGAGGGTATCACCCGTGCCGTCGATATTGATGGTGCGGATCTCGCCGGCCGTGTTGCAGTAAACGATCTTGCCGCCGGTCGAGTCCCAATCGAAAGAAACCGCATTGGGGACATTAAGCTCGATCCGGCTGACGTGGGTCCCGGTCGCGGACGGCAGATAGCGAATGATGATCTTATTGAATGTCCCGGCCCCCACCCCGCTGGCGCAAGCCGCGAGTGTCGCGACCGAGCTCATGGATAGGTTAGAAGCTAAATCGGCGGTGATATCGGTATCGGCAAAAGCATTGGCCCCGGTGGCGTCCATATAGGTCAGCCAATCGGTGGTGCTTCTGGCGATGGTGCCGCCCAGGGCATCGGCGCGGTCGTTGGTGATCCCCTGCAGACAGGCGACCTGGCCGTCTTTGGTCCAATCGGGAGTGGAATAGGTATTGCTTACGGAGGTGCGCTCGCCGCAACCGGCGACCAGGAGAAGCAAACCTAGAAAAATTATAGCAAATCTCATTTCAGCACAACCCGGTCGGCGCCGTCGATCTCCAAAACCTCCACCTTCACCTCTTCCTTGTTGGAAGTGGGAATAACTTTGCCGGTGTAGTTGGGGTGGATGGGAAGCTCCCGGTGGCCGCGGTCGACCAAAGAGACCAGCTGCACTTTGGCGGCCCGGCCGTAATCTTTGAGACCGTCGAGCGCCGCGCGCGCGGTGCGCCCCGCGTAGATCACGTCGTCCACCAGCACCACGATCTTATCGTCCACTGAAAAGGGCATCTCTGATTTGCGGACCGTGATGTATTCGCCTTTTTTGGCCAGGTCGTCGCGGTAAAGGGAAACATCGAGCGCCCCCACCGGCACTTTGACCTTCTCCACCTGGTCGATGATCTTGGCCAGGCGCTTGGCCAGGGGAACCCCGCGGTTCATAATGCCCACCAATACCAGGTTCTGGGCGCCCTTGTTGGCTTCCATGATCTCGTGAGCGATGCGGTTGAGCACCCGCGTCACTTCCACCTCGTCCATCACCACTTTCACGTTCTCTTTTTTAGTTGTCATCTGTAAACGCCTCCAAGGATAATTATAGCCCCTCGGCAGTGCTCGGGGCAAGCAGAGTTTCCAGGTATAATTCGATCTTATCCAAAACTTTGGGATCCCTGGATTCCGAGTAAATCCGCACCAATGGCTCGGTTCCGGAGGGCCGGATCAAAAGCCAGCTGCCGTCCTTGAGGATGAGCTTCACCCCATCAAAGGTTTTAACTTCGGCGACTTTCATTCCCCCGATTTCAGTCGGGGGATTCTTCTTTAATCCTTCCATCAAACTTTGTTTTTTCGCCTCCGGGATCTCCACCTTACCCCTCCTCCCCTCGAACTTCCCGATCTTTTTCGTTAGATCTTCCCATATCTTGGAAAGCGGTTTTTTTCGATGTGCCGTCATCTCCGCCACTAAAAGGTCGGCCAATATCCCATCTTTTTCCGGGATATGGCCCGCAATGGTCAATCCCCCGCTCTCCTCCCCGCCAATGATGACGGGCTCCTTGAGCATGATCTGGGCAATGTGCTTGAATCCGACCGGGGTTTCGTGGACTTTGATGTTGTGAAGTTTGGCGATGGCGTCGAGCATGTGGGTGGTGCCCAGCGAGCGCACGACCGAACCCCTCATTTGTTTATCTTCCACTAAATAATCGAACAGCATGGCGATCACCTGGTTGGGGGAGTAGCAGTCCCCCACCTCATCCACCACCCCAAAGCGGTCGGCGTCCCCATCGAGCGCTAATCCCAGGTCGGCCTGGTTTTCTTTTACCTTGGCGCCCAGCTCTTTTAAATTGGTTTCATCCGGCTCGGGATTGTGCCCGCCGAAAAGCACATCGCGGTAATTGTGGATCTCTTCTACCTTACAGCCGAGCTCCTGCAGGAGCTTGTCCAGATAGCCTCGTCCCGAGCCGTACATAGGATCGACCACAATTTTTAACTTGGCTTGCTTAATGACCGCAGGATCAATGAAGGTTTTGATATATGCAAGATATCTTTCGCGTGGTTCGAATCTTTCCGCTTTTCCTATTTTCGATTTTCTATTTTCTACTTTCGATATTCTAATATTCTCTTCTATCTCTTTCGTTATTTCCTCATTCGCAGGTCCGGCATAGTCCGGTATGAACTTAATGCCGCAATATTGGGGTGGATTATGGGAGGCAGTGAGCATGATCGCGCCCGAAGCTCCCCGATCCTTCACTTCCCAGGCCAAAACCGGGGTGGGCGTGTCGCGAATTGTCAAGAAACAGTCGATGCCGGCCGCTTCCATTACTTTTACGACTTCCTCCGCGAACCGGTCGGCCAGAAAACGGGGATCGTAGCCCACGATCAGCGGCTTTTTATCCAGTTTATGATTGATCAAATACGCGGCTACCGCGGCGGCCACCAGCCGGACGTTGGCAAAAGTGAACTCATCAGATATGACGGCGCGCCAGCCGTCGGTGCCGAACTTTATCATGATTGGCAATTTTATCATAAAAGGGTAGAATTCCAAACATGGACGAAAAATGGATGGCGGCCGCCCTGCACGAGGCGCGGCGGGCAGCCAAAAAAGGTGAAGTGCCGGTGGGCTGTGTTATGGTAAGGGATGGGAAGATCATCGCCCGCGCCCATAATTTAAAAGAGACCCGGGCGGATCCTACCGCTCACGCCGAGATCCTGTGCCTGAAAAAAGCGGCCAAAAAGCTGGGCGGCTGGAATTTGGGCCGCACGGTGCTTTATGCCACGCTCGAGCCCTGCCTGATGTGCGCCGGTGCCCTGCTCGAGGCTCGCCTCAAGCAGGCGTGCTTTGGGGCGCGCGATCCCCGCTCGCGCGCTTATAAGTGGTTGAAAAAAAGCCGGGTTAAGATAAAATCAGGAGTGTTGAAAGAGGAGTGCGGCGGGCTTCTCAAAGATTTTTTCCGGGACTTGAGGAAAGTAAGATCTTAAAAAAAATATCATTGGTCCTATTGGTACTGACGCTTCTTGCGGCCTGCGCCTACGGGGAGCTGGCTGAACTGGGCATTACCGCGTTGAGGGCGGATGTCGGGCCGCGCCGGCTGGGGATGGGGATGACGGGCTCGGGCACAATCGACGACATCTTCGCTCTATACAACAATCCCGGCGCCCTGCCCTGGGCCAAAGGCGTAGCAGTGTCATTACAGAACCTTTCCAACACTTCTGCCGCGCAATCGTATCCCACCGGCTTCGGCACTACCCTGGCTTTGGGGGTGACCGCCGGCAAGACCGAAAGTTTTTCAACCGCCGGAGGGGCGGTGAACAGCTCTTCTTATGATTCCCTCTCGCTGGCGGCGGGGACACGATTGGAAATTGGCGGGAAAAACCTGGGAGTAGGTTTTACCTTGAACTCACTGGTCGGCCAGACGCTGTTGCGACCCGGCCAAATAGACGCCACCGGCAACGGCTGGGACCTGGACGTGGGCCTGCTTTATCGCTACCTGCCCTGGCTCAGCTTAGGCGCATCCGCCCATAATATCTTGCCCGCCAATACCCTGGGCGGCGGGATTATCCGCTGGACCAACGGGATCCGGGAAGGCATCCCCGCCTTTTACCGGGCGGGGGTTTCCGCCCGGCTTATCGGGGAGGTCTCCCCCTGGCGGATCGAGGGCCAGGATTTTCTCTTAAACGGCGATTATGAATATGTGGGCCTCACCCGCCAATCCAACTTCCGCTTGGGCTGGGAGTGGGCCCTTAATCAGAAATACTTCCTGCGTCTGGGATTTTCTCCCGACCTGGCCTGGGGCGCGGGGATCAAGTTCGGCGACTGGCAGACCGATTTTTCGATCTCGAAAAACCCGCTCAAAGATGAGAAACAGATCTTCCTTTCGCTCTCGTTCTATCCAGCGGAGTGGATGATCCTCTCCCAGCCCATCAAACGCCTCAATCTTTTGGACGGCGAGCGCACCTATTATCCATCGGTGGAGGCAAAGGGCGAAGTATGGCCCGGGGTCAAGCTCAAGATCAATTCCCGGCCGGTCACCGTCAACGAGGCCGCTAAGTTCAGCCAGACCCTGCCGCTCACCATGGGAGAGAATCCGCTGTTGTTTGAAAGCCGTTACGAAGGTGAAGTATCTGAGAAAAAGATAGTGGTCACGCGTCAGCCCCTGCCCCGCTCCCCGGTAAGCAAACTTTCGATCATGAACGGCCAGATATTTTATGATAGGGCCCTGACTATCATGGGAATGGTCGAGTCCGGAAGCCGGCTTTTCATTAACGGACAGGAGATCCCGGTGGCCGATGATCAAAGCTTTACCGCCGCTTTGACCTTACAGCCCGGTGAGAACCTGATCCGTATACAGAACCAGTTGGGAGGAAAGGATATTTATCAGGATTACGTGGTCTATCTCCGATCACCGCCCAAGGCCCCGACGGTCGCAAGGAAAGTGGAAAAGATAGTAAAAATCCCGGTCAAACTGGCGGCCCTACCTAAGCCGAAGAAATTGGTAGCTTTAAAACGACCGGAACCGCCCAAAATGCTCAAGGCTCTGCCAAAGAAGCCTAAGCCCGCACTACCGCCGCCGCCCCCGCCCAAACCGGCCAAGCCGATCCCGATCCCAGCGCCGATTAAGGCCATAACCCAGCTGGAAAAGGAGCTGGAAAATTTCAGGAAGGATATCAAGGAACGGGCCCTGCAGGAAGCCGACCAGAAGAAATTTTTGGCTTTGCAGGCCCTGCTCAAGGAAAAAACCGGGTTGACGATCTCCTTCCGCGCCCGACTTAAACTGCCCAAAGGATATCTGGCGGTGTATCAGCTGGTGGATGAACAATACGTCGCCTTAAGACATTTAGGAGGCGGCCGCGTTTCGATTGATAGTTACGATGCCATTGAGGGCTTGTGGGCCACCCGGGCTATCCTCCCTTACTCCGATATTAAGAACCTGCTATAATTAAATCAATTCTCTGGAGAGGTGGCCGAGCGGTTGAAGGCGCAGTCCTGGAAAGACTGTATACGGGAAACCGTATCGAGAGTTCGAATCTCTCCCTCTCCGTTTTTTGGAGGGATGGCCGAGTGGTTGAAGGCGCACGTCTCGAAAACGTGTATACCGCAAGGTATCGGGGGTTCGAATCCTCCTCCCTCCGTTCCGCCTGAAATTTATCGGGTCGGAGAACGATAACTGGATGATGAAAAAACCACTATTACTGTTTTTACTCGCCTTGATGTTTACGGCAGGTACTGCCCTGGCTGTGGACCTGCGGGCGGTGAAGATTGAAAAATTCCTGGCCAAGTACTGTCCCGAAAGCCCTTTGAGAGGCAGAGGACAGGAAATGGTGCATTACGCCGATGAGTTCGGGCTGGATTATCGGTTATACCTGGCGATCGCCGGGGCGGAAAGCGGTTTTGGCAGGAGATACCCCAAGAAAAAACATAACCTCACCGGCATTTTGAACGGCGAAACTCGCTTTAGGTCCATCTCCGACAACATTCGTTACACCAACCAGCTTATCTCCGAGGGGAAATGGTATCGCCGGTATCGTCGGACCAAAAATCTTATGGACCTGGTATATATCTTTAAGGGTGTTCCTCCTTACAAGCATTATCTGCGCAATCTGCGTTTCGTGCTGGACGGCATCAGCGGAGTTTCGATCGAAAAAGAATATCGGGCCGAGCACCCGATCATAAGCCCGGTAGAAGCCAACGCCCTGCGCTACGACCAGATCACGCCCCGTCGGGTCATCCGCAAATAAATCTGTTATAATACCGCCCGGAGGTATTATTATGGAACATAAATTGCCCGATCTGCCCTACCCCAAAGCGGCTCTGGCGCCCGCAATCTCCGCCGAAACCTTAGAATACCATTACGGCAAACACCATGCCGCTTACGTCGCCAACCTCAACAAGCTGATAAAAGGGACCGAGTTCGAGAATTTAACGCTGGAGGAGATCGTAAAAAAAGCGACCGGCGGCCTCTTCAATAACGCAGCCCAGCACTCAAACCATTCTTTTTACTGGGATTCGATTTCCCCCAAAGGCGGGGGAGAACCGGCGGGAGCATTATCCACGGCTTTGAATAAAAGTTTTGGCTCTTTTGCCCAGTTCAAGGAAAAGTTCATTGCCGTCGCATTAGGAACTTTTGGTTCGGGTTGGGCCTGGCTGATCAAAAATCCGGACGGCAGTTTGACGATAGAAAGCACCAATAATGCGGGAACCCCGGTAAAAGAAGGGAAAAAGCCCCTGCTCACCTGCGATGTCTGGGAGCACGCCTATTACATCGATTATCGCAACAACCGCGCCGCTTATCTCGAGGCCTTCTTTAAGCTCATCAACTGGAAATTCGCCGAAGACAACCTTAAATAGAAAAACCCCCCGCCCCGGTAAACCGGGGAAGGGGGTCTTCTTTAATCAACTAACCGATTAGAACCGGCGCTCTCTGCGACCGCTGTTCTCTGTTTTCGGCTTGGCTTCGTTGACGGTGATCTCGCGATTTTCCCATTTATACCCGGCCAGACCGGCCATGGCTTTTTCGGCATCGGCATCTTCCATGTCAACAAATCCGAATCCCCGGGACTTGCCCGAGAATTTATCGGTAACCACCCGGGCCGAGATGACGTTGCCGAATTCCGCAAACTTAGCTTGCAGATCGGCCTCGGTCACGGACCAGGGCAGATTACCTACGAATAGGCTCTTCATGTCGTGTTTTCTCCTTGTTTTACTTTACTGCGCGGATTAATGGATGGAAGAAACCCAGAGGGCACTTCGGAAAAAGACGCAGCTCTTTTATCACTTGAACCATTAACTTCGACCGTTATCATGAACGCTTATATACTAACACAGACCTTCTAGCTTGTCCAGTATATATTTAGGCCTCCCGGCCTGCTACCTGTATATCGGCCCAAAGATCGGATAATTTCAGTCTATTTTATGATATAATTCGCAGCGGTAAAAAGGAGGGTAATATATGAAGATCCTGAAATGGCTCCTTATCATCCTCGCGGTCCTGATCATTGCTCTGCTCGGGTATCTGGCTTATCTCGGGGCTTTCTCCAGTTTAAAGGTGACCGAGATGAAAATGGGACCTTACGTTCTGGTATATGAGGATTATATGGGTCCCTATTCCGGCATCGGGCCGGTGCTCAACCGGGTCAATGCTTCCTTGAAACAGAAAGGTATTGAGAGTTCAAAAGGTTTTGGCATTTATCTGGACGATCCCAAGCTGGTGAAGGCCGATAAACTCCGCAGTAAACTGGGTTTTATTATTGAGGCCAAAGACCGGAGCAAGGTCGGCAAGCAGGTTAAGCTGATGAATTGGCCGACCAAGATGTGCCTGGTGACCGAACTGCCTATCCGCAGCAACCTTTCCTATATGATCGGCCCTATGAAGGCCTATCCGGCGCTCGCGCAATACGCAAAAGATAAAAGTATCAAGATCTCACAGGCCATGGAGATCTACGATATGCCGGCCAAGAAGATATTCTTTATAATGGTGACGGCAAAATAAGCTATACCAAGCCGAACTGTTGAGCTAGGGCCTTAAAGGCGGGCAAGGATCTTTGGATCTGGCCCGGCTCGATACCTGAATAAGATATCCTGAAATGGCCCCCCCTGCCGAAGCCGCTCCCGGGTACCAATAACACCAGCTTCTCTTGTGCGGCCTGGCAAAAAGCTACATCATCCGGAATGGGACTGTGCGGGAACAGATAAAATGTCCCTTGGGGCTTTATCATTTGATAACCCATGCCGGTCAAAGCACCGTAGAGCAAGTCGCGCCGTTCCAAATATTGCTGAAGTCCGGCCGCCGGACTGCCCAGTGTTTCCTCCACCACCCTCTGCATCAGGGCGTTGGCGTTGATAAAACCCAAAATCCGGTTATTGAACACCGCCGCTTCGAACAACCCCTGCGAGTCAGGGTTAAAGGGATTAATAGCCAGATAGCCGATCCGCTCGCCGGCCAACGACAGATCTTTGCTGAACGAGGACGCCAATACGCTGTGAGGGAAGATCCTCATTACGGGCGGCACTACCACCCCATCATAAACCAGACGGGAATAGGGTTCGTCCGAAACCAGCAGGATATCCTGGCCCAGTTCCTGTTCTTTTTGTTCGATCACCTTCTGCAGCGCTTCCAGGGTTTTCTGTGAGTACACTACCCCGGTCGGATTGTTGGGGCTGTTGATCAAAACGGCTTTGGTGCGGCCGTTTATCGCCGCGCCGATCTTTTCGACATCCGGCTGAAAATCTTCCCGGGAATCCACCGCCACCAGCTTACCGCGATGGCGGCTGACATAAAAGCCGTATTCGACAAAATAAGGGGCCGGTACGATCACTTCGTCCCCTTCGTTAAGGATCGATTCAAAAATTACGTTCAACGCCCCTCCCGCCCCGCTGGTCATCACAACATTATTTTCATTTAACCGGAAGACCGGCGCTTGATGAAAGTTTAAATATCCGGCCACGGCCCGGCGGGTCGATTCAAAGCCGGCATTGCTCATGTAACCGTGCATTCCTGGCTTAGGATCGGCAGAAAGCTGAACCAATCGTCTTTGAACGCAGTCCGGGGGTTCAAAATTGGGGTTGCCCAATGTGAAATCGAAGACGTTCTTCGGCCCGTGCTCTTGCTTGAGCCGCGCGCCCTCGGTGAACATCTTCCTGATCCATGAGCCGCCCTTCATGTCGCGGCCGGTTATATCCGACACCAATGACCTTGCCATGGATTTTTTTCGATAGAGGGATAGGGAAATTTCAGGCGATTTTAGATCTGTCAACTTGTGAGATCGAGGATATCCTGCAAGGGGTATAAGCCGGGCTTGCGGTCGTAAAGCGGCCAGCCGTCCCGGCCCCATTCTTCGATGACGACGGATAAAGGTTTGCCGTTGAGCCGGGGAGCAGTTTCGGCGATGAGGCCTTTAAATTGCACGGGCCGGAGGTCTTTCAAGGGGACCGGGCCATTGCCGCTCCTAATTGCGGCCACCACTTCCGCTCCCGCCTTGGAGAGCTCAGCGCAGCATTGCCTGACCCGGGAGATCTCGAGAAGCAGGGAAAGATCGATCTGGTATCCTTCGGTCTTCATCAAGATCACGGCGTCGGTAAGCTCAACGGTTTGGGGCTTTTCCTGCCAGCCGTTCCCGGCAATATCCACTAAAGCATCGTAAGCTATCTTACGTCCCACCCGCTCCAGCCTCGCCATCAATCCTTCTTCGACTATACGTCCTCCGTTCAATAGAACGTGAACATTAAGAGTGGTCAAACGCTCCGCCAGATTGGCAATATCCAGAGCTCTGGGGGTAAAGCCGGGAGTGGCTCCCCTTTTAAGGGCGGCGGTCACCCAGTCGGCCACCCGCGGACCCTGGCGCGCAGCGGAAACCTGCGATCTCCAGTCCGCCCTGCCGGATCCGTCGAGGCCTGATACCATATACTATTTTTCTCCTATTCTGATTTTTGCCGTCAGACGGAACTAATACATTACGGCGCCGGGCTTAAGGCCGAGGATGTCCTCCAGCCAGAATCTTCCATGCATATTTTCTTCAAGCGTCCAGGTGTTCTTTCTCCAATCTTCGATTACCGCGGATAAAGGACGCCCGGCCAGCTGCGCGGCATTTTTGGTGGTAATTTCTCGGATCCTGCTGGCCCAGGCTGTTCTTAATGGGGTGCCACGTCCAGCATGGTTGAACACCACTTCGGCCCCCACCTTGGAAAGTTCGTTACAGATCTGCCGGATCCGGGCCACCTCGGCCAGCATAGAAATATCCACTTTGGGATGGAAGAAATCCACGGATAAATCTTCCAGGTCTCTGGCATCTTGTAACTCAACCGAGATCGGCTCACCTTGCACTCCGCATTCTGCCAGCGCCAACAAAGTTACATAAGCGTTTTCCGGCCTAAGGGAGCTGGACGGCGAATGGAAGGTCTCTCCCTCGATCCTTTTTTCCCCGTAAAGAACATGCACATTATTTTGCCGGGCCAAATTGTCCACCAGATCCGCTATGTCTCTTGGGGTGGGGATACCTCGGTCCGCTTTTAAGCGGGCTTCTTCCAGCCAATGGCGCGCCGGAGCTGCAGAGCTGGTATCTCGCGCGGCTCTCAAGGTCGCCTCCCAACTGCGTGGACCAGGACGATCAATAGGTTTTACCATATATCCTTATCCGCCGGGGAGGAAAATAATTTCAGGTATTTTACCGTTTCTTGGGCTTGCGCTTGATGGCCTTCAGCATCCGGTCGTAGGCCTGCCCCGGGGTGGGCCCTTCGGTGAGGTTGTTCTTGTAGAGCGCAGCGTAACCGGAGCGGTTGCGGAGCTTGAAGATCTTCACTTTACTGCGGTTTAGTTTTTCCATGTTCCCCTCCGCCGTAATTATAACGGATTTTTCCTGAATACACACCAGCACCCTTGGACGGTCAGGTCCAGGAATTGTGCATCGTCAATAAGCTGGCTCCGTTCGATTGTGGGGACCACCGTACTGACAGCAATAATTCTAAATCCTGCGCTCTGCAGGGCCGGAAGATTAATTTCCGCTTTCTCCGCCAGCAAAAGTTCTCCGGGAGAAAGGTCGGAAGACAGCGCTTTTACAAAATCGGGGTTGCGCGGGAGAACGCCAAAGCATCCGGGAAGATTTATAAAAGAGATCGAGGCCGAAGAAGCCAGTCCCAGACCACCTCTCCCGGTTCGGGCGTCCGCTCTTATAAACTGCATCCTGACCGGTCTACCCAGGTGTCCGACTAGTGCGGAATATTTGCCGCTGCGGTCCGAGTGTTCCGTCAGCTCCTCCAGAAGATCAAATTCCCCGGCCAATTTATCTTGTAAGCGGCGGAAATCATAATAACGGATGCCCAATCCGTCGCGGAAGGCGATACTGCGATCGCCAAGCAATCTTGATATATCCCGGGATTCTCCTGTATACCCCAGATCGACCATTATTACTTCTTCGACCTCCGGAAAATTTCTTAGAATATCCCGGACGTTCTCAATGTCATCTCCTCCAGCCCGATAGACAAGCGTCCGCGGCCGGCTCAACCCGCGGGCGGCCTCATGAGGATGGCGAGCTGAACAGATCGTCAAGTGGTTATCCAATATGCCAGCTCTATTTAATCGCGCGATAGCCCCCAAGCTGTAGCTTCTTACCGTTCCTTTTGGGCCTTCAACCGATATTGCCATCGGATCATTATCCAAATTTTTAGCGCGAGATTTCAGGTTGTGTTATAATTTTGTTGCTCATGGAAAATAATATTCACCACCATACCCTCCCCACCAACCGGCTGGAGGCGCTCTCGGACGGCATCTTCGCCTTTGCCATGACGCTTTTGGTGTTGGACCTGCAGTTCCCGGGCTCCGCCATTTTAAGCAAGGCGCCCCTATCGGCCCTGCTTTGGGGCCAGGCCGACCGCTTCTTTAATTATTTTCTAAGTTTTATCCTGCTGGCTCTCTTCTGGATGGTTCACCACCGCACCTTCAATCATATTCGGGGCTTGAACGTCGGTCTGCTGTGGCTCAATATTTTGTTATTGAGCTTTATCGTGTTAATCCCCTTTTCCACTTCCCTGATCGGTAATTTTGATAAAAACCCCTTAGCGGATGTGGTCTTTGCGGGAAACATCTTAATTATCGGGGTATTCAATGTATGGATCTGGTTCTATGCCACCCGGGAGAGGCGCTTTACCAGCCCCGAACTTGAGGATACCGCCATTAAACAAGGACTGGCTCGGGGGCTGGTGGTCCCGCTGGTCTCCCTGCTGGTGATCGCCGCATCTTTTATCATCCCCGGGAACAGTTCTTTTCTTTTCCTGCTGATCCCCCTCCTGCAGAACGAACGAATGCTCAAATTGATCGGGGTGAATTAAAAGTTAGCCAGAAAATAATCAATCTCGCCATCATCGCCCACGTGGACCACGGCAAGACCACTTTGACCGACCACCTTTTGCGCCAGGGCGGAGCTTTCGGCGCGCGCGACGAGGTGCCCGACCTGGTGATGGACTCGAACGAGCTGGAGAGAGAGCGCGGCATCACCATTTTCTCCAAGAACTGCTCCATCCATTATAAGGATTACAAGATCAACCTGGTAGATACCCCCGGACACGCCGATTTCGGCTCCGAGGTGGAGCGGGTGCTCAAGATGGTCGACTGCGTCCTGCTTTTGGTTGACGCCCAGGAAGGGCCCATGCCGCAAACTAAATTCGTTTTGGGTAAATCGTTAAAGCTCGGCCTGCGCCCCATCGTGGTGATCAACAAGATCGATAAAAAAGGCCAGCGCGCCCTTAAGGTGATCGATCAGGTGTTCGACCTTTTCGTCAAGCTCGAGGCCACCGATGAACAGCTGGATTTCCCCATTGTCTTTGCCGTCTCGCGCCAGGGGATCGCCAAATACAACCTGGAAGATAAGTCGGAAGACCTTTCTCCTCTCTTTGAGACCATTTTAAAGCACGTCCCGCCCTATCCCGACCTTAGCGAAAAGCCTTTGCAGTTCCAGGTCGCCAACCTGGCCTACAATGATTATGTAGGGCGTATCGCCATCGGCCGCATCTCGAGCGGCCACCTTTCTAAAAACCAAAATTTGGTTTTATGCCGGAGGGATGGCTCGCTTTTGCCTTGTAAGATCACCAAGCTTTCGATATTTGAAGGATTAAAGCAGGTGGAAGTCGAGGAAGCCATCTGCGGGGATCTGGCGGCCGCGGCGGGCATCCTCGATATCACGATCGGCGAGACCATCTGCTCCGCTGAAAACCCTGTTCCCCTGCCCCTTTTAAAGATCGATGAGCCCACTCTCACCATGGAATTTTTGGTCAACAGTTCCCCCTTTGCCGGACGGGATGGCAAGTTCGTAACCAACCGGCACCTGCGGGAGCGGCTGGAGAGGGAACTGCAGACCGATGTCGGCCTGCATATGGATGTTTTAAGCGGGATCGAGGGTTTTAAGCTTTCCGGCCGCGGCGAACTCCACCTCTCCATTCTTCTCGAGAAAATGCGGCGGGAGGGGTATGAAGTGGCGGTCTCCCAGCCCAAGGTGATCTTCAAGACCCTGCACAATGAAAAAATGGAGCCGGTGGAGCAGGCGGTGATCAACGTCCCGGAACCCTACGCCGGGCGCGTCATCGAGATGATGGGAAAACGCCGGGGCGAGATGCAGGACATGCAAAGCCGCAAAGGAACGACCAATCTGGTTTTTAATGTTCCCACGCGCGGCCTATTAGGATTTCGGGCGGAGTTTATTATGGCCACCCGGGGAGAAGGCACCTTAAGCCATTCTTTTTACCGGTATGAGCGCTACAAGGGCGATATCGCCAAAAGGCAGAACGGGGTTTTGGTGTCGGGGGAAAAGGGCCGGTCGGCCTCTTATGCTCTCAACAAATTGCAGGAACGTTCCCGGCTTTTTATCGGGCCGGGGGTGGAAGTGTATGAAGGGATGATCGTGGGGGAAAATTCGCGCGACCGCGACATGACGGTGAATCCCTGCAAGGAGAAAAAGCAGACCAATATCCGGGCGGCCGGAGCCGATGAGGCCATCCGCCTCACTCCGCCGATCATCTTGACCTTAGAGCAGGCGCTGGAGTTCATTGATGACGACGAGCTGGTGGAGATCACCCCGGGCAGTATCCGGGTGAGGAAAAAACTATTGACGGAACATCAGCGGGCGAGAAACGAATAATAAGGCGCCTGAAGATCTCAGACGCCTTATACTCTTGACCAAATAACGGACTAGAAGCGCTTAAATTCTCTTCGTCCGCCGCCCTCGCGGCTATCCGACCTGGGCTTGGCTTCATTGACCGTCAGTTCACGATCGCCCCACTTCTGTCCGCTCATGCCGGCGATCGCTTTCTCCATATCGTTATCATCCATGTCGACAAACCCAAATCCACGCGATTTGTTCGTCATTTTGTCCATCATGATCCTGGCCGATATGACATTGCCGAATTCGGAAAATTTGCTTTTCAGCTCTTCGTCAGTCGCTGACCACGGCAAGTTCCCTACAAATATGCTTTTCATATAATTAATCTCCTTTCTGTATTTTTTCTACTATTAATAGGATGAAGAAACCCACAATGAGGCGTCAACACAATTAAGCCGCAGATTCTTAATTTTTCGATTTAACAACTATTAACTTCGACCTGATATGGATTATGCCACTTTTCGGGTGGGAAGTAAAGGAGGATGTAGCCTGAAATCCCCGGGGAAATTCTTAGATAAACAGGTGATGAAGACCTATTTTCCCCAGAGCGATTTTGAGGCCGAGGTCGCCTTGTGGCTCCGTTTGGCCGCGCCGGAAGGGGAGCTTCATGTCCGGACCGAAGCCAAGGAGGTTAAGGATAACCTCAAGGTCCCCCGCCCCCACCAAAGCATTCCTTTTGCCCCCGAGGCCGCCGCCATCCCCTCTTTCCATTCCCGGCAGGTTCAGGAAACCGGTGAGCCGCTGTTTTCTTTTGGGATAAAACTTTTGCCCTAAGCCCCCCGGCGCCGGAGGGCTTTTCGGCAGCATCCAGATCGATCTATTTTTTACTCGATTTTTCCCCGCAGCAATTCGCCATGCACAGCTCCATGCATTTCTCCACGTCCTTGCCGCTGACCTTGATCTCATAACCGCCTTTGACCTTCTTGACCTTGATGTCGCAGCAATCCTTCTCCTTGGCCATCTTTTCACCCCCTTTATCCCGAACGTGCCTACATATAAACATATGTTTATATGTTAAGCAAAAAAACTACTTCTTTGCGACTTTGAGCCTGAAATGCTTGAAAAAACCGCAGCAGCAGCTGACCAGCCCTTCCTTGTTGACCGAATAGAAAATGTTCTTCCCCTCCCGGCGGGAGCGCACGCAGCCGCAGCGCTTGAGCACGCCCAGATGGTGCGAGACATTGGGCTGGGTGAGCTTCATCCTTTTCGCGATCTCCCCCACCGAAAGCTCCCTCCCCTCCAAAAGCTCGAAGATCTTCTGGCGGGTGGCGTCGGATATGGCCTTAAAGAACGGCAAACAGTGTTTCGTCATATAAATAATCGTTTATATGTTATCAATGCTTGCATTGCTTGTCAAGTCTATTAGGCTGGGTCAGGCCGATTCCGAACTGCGTCGGTTTTTAGGCGGGGTTGCGTTCTGGTTGACTTCCCTATGATTTTGTTTTTTGATTTTGGACTATTGGCTATTTCGGGGTAAATCGAAAGCCTTTCTCAAAGATTGGTTTTAAGTATAAACTTATTATTCTCAAAGCATGGTGCATACTCGTAACTAAAAGCTTGCCATAAATGGTCGCATAATATCTTAGCATTATAATCAGGATCATCTTTTAAGCTTATTTCTTTTAAAGGGATTTCTAAATATCCTTTATTCCAATATTTCCTTTTATAACCCCGAGGGTCAGAAGCACCAGAATCTAATTCTTGAAGACCAAAGCCCTTGATGTTATATAAAGCGCAATTTGTGATGAATTGGGAATCCCCCATTCCATATCTCTCCATAATTACCTTAAGTTCCCTGAAATAATTAACGCATAATTCAACTAAAGGAGTTGATTTCAGAATAACGTGTGGTTGCGCATCTTTGCCTATTTCTGGCTCATCAACTCTAATAGAACTATAATTATTAATATTAATTCTTGCCTCAAAATAACCATTCCTAAACAATTCGAGCGATTTGTTTGTTTTATTCCATATTCTTAAGCCATCTAAGGATGGTTCTGGAAAAATAGAAGTTTCGTAAGGCAATCCAAAATTGAACCCCCATCCTCCCTCTCTCTGATTTGGAGGATCACGCAGCAATGTTCTTATCCTCTCATCGTGGATATCAATGAAGTCTCCATTTGAGTACAAAGGCAGGGCGGCAATTACATAATAAGGATTATGTGCAATATCAGATAAAATAACAGATTTTCTATTATCATAATAATTTTTTACATCTTGAATTAGATTTAAACTGTGTAAAAAACGTTCCTTTATTTCCTCCCATGACATTGGGGATTTGTGCCTATCATGACGAGCCCAGAATTGATTCAATCCCTTAAATACGACAAGATGTGGCCCTCTATGACTATATGGAATGTTAATAACACAAACATTTTTTCCATTTGATAAAGGTATTGATTCAATTTCAATATTTGGTATTCGGGGTTCGATATTAACCAAACATGATTTAATAATCCTATCTCTTTCTTCTTCGGCATTATCGATTCCTTCAAGTGCAATTGGCAACCCCGAGTCGCCCTCTTCTCGTATTCCTATTAATACCATTCCTCCATAAGCATTTGCCATCGAAGATATATCACGCAACATTTCTCGCTTTCCCTCATCACCCCTATCATAAGATATTACTTTATATTCAATATCTTGTCTTTCAGATACCTTTTGTTCTATTAAAGATATAAGATCGCCTTCTCTAATGTCTTTTAGAGACTTGTTAAATATTGAAACCACTTTCCACCTCTACATAGTAATTCGTTCATCATAATTCTATTCTCTTCGCGCAAGAAAAACAATAACATCCCCTACTCCATTGACAGGCAAAGATGAGGGTTTGATGGAAAACAGCAAATGATTCCGGACGGATGTCGAATACCTAAGTTAAATTATTTGCTATAACTAAGGCAAAATACTAGGAATTATCTTCTGGCGTATTTTTACGTTTTCCATATTGATAAGCTAAGATGCCTTTAATTTTATCAATTTCTGTTTTTTCCAATCCGTCCAGAAATTCTAATAGCTTATCAATAGCAATTATATCAATTAAAAAATATTCACTAATATTCCTTTTCCCTTGATCCAAATAAGCATAATTAACCTCTAACTGGAAATTATTCACTATCTTCTGAGGATTATTCTCCCCAATATCAATTCTATACATTTTATTGAAATCATTACAAATAATTATTGGATAGTTGATTATTTTAAGAACCTTTTTGGGCTGATAATCATCATCTAGTATAATCGACCCGCTATCTCTATGAGAAACAAAAGCATTGATGGTTTGATTTAATGCGGCATAAAATATATCTCTCTCTTGATTTCGCCCACTTTCTGAAGAAAATAACTTAGCGACTTTCTCGTCTTTACTATAATGATGGTTTTTATAATTATAATCGTAACTATCATTGAACTGTATTTGTTTTTCCGCTGCTTTAATCGCCCTCTTATGATCCTTCGCATCAAACCAACAAACTACTTCTTTGCTAATATATTTACATTCAATAAATATCCTTAAGCTCAAATCTCCTAAGGACGCCCTCCTCCGTTGATCATATACTTGATATGATTTCTCGGCAACTATATCAATCTCGCGAGGTTTGTTGGTTACATTATCATTATAATAAGGACTAATTAATACCTCCCATCCATTATCTCTCAATAATCGAACAACTTTTGTATGGAAATTATTGCCACTATTTTCGATAATTTTCTTTATTCTTTTTTCTAGCCCTTTATTTAGCTTATGCATACTTTCTTCTTGAGTCATTTTATCCCTCCCCATAATACAATATCTCCTGCAGTTCACGGATCAACTCATTCCAATAGCGTTTATTGCCCGCCTGGGGGAAATGGGTGGCAAAATCGGATTCCTTGCGCTCTGTACTGCCAGCCATCGCCAAAATTGCATTGATCTTTTTCACGAAGTTTTTGCTCTTAATATTTTATTAAAGCAGTTAAACACTTTGTTAAGATCAAACACTTCATCAATTCTGATAACGGGGATTAAATCCGTTTCGATCTGGCGTATCAGTAAATCGATTTTATCTTCGCTCAAGCCTAACTTATCCTTATAATCTCCATGATAATTCTCATCAAACAATTTCTTTTTGAATATTTCCATAAAGTGAAACTTATGGAAATCGAATCCGGCTTCGGCTATATGCCAAAGATCATAATAATCACGTATTGCCGGGTCTTTTCTGGTAATCGCGGCTTTAAGTTTTTCCGCAACCGCCTCATCCAAAGAAAGCGATAATATTTTATGTTCGGGTATCAGGTTCAGGCCGGTAAAGGGATCCTTGTAAAAATGGCGGATCAAATTCAAAACCGGCTGGTCGTACGGCTTTTGCCTGAGAGAAATCTCAATTTTTATATTTCCCTCCTTGCCGGTTATAACAGAAGGATAAAGGACGTTAAACACGTACTGCTTGGAGCTATTAAAGCCTTCCCCCTTGGGCTGGTCGCTCCTTAAATCCAAAGAGGCCAGAAATCCCGGCATTTTCTCTTTTATGGGCGCGATAGCGGCCGACCGATTTGAACGAGCGGTCAAATCTATTTCCCCATAATAACTAAAATCCAGGTCCTCGCTTAACCGATGATAATTGAGATGGATCTTATTCAAAAGCGTGCCGCCTTTAAATGCGATATTCCCGCTAAGGGACGAGGCAATGCTGTTCAGAATGATCGTAAGATAATAGTCTTTTTCAACGATTGCCTGCCGAAAACGATGCTCGGCCGCGATTGCCGGGATTATGTCCTTAAGCTTTTCTTTGTCGATTAACAATAATGCCCCATTCCTTATTCATTTTACCGGAACGCGGCCTGGCGGGATCAAGCACAACGAAAGTATCCGATCCGCCGAGATGGCTTTTGAGCCGGTTCAGGTATAAATCCGGCAATTTCAACTCCTCCAATAAATATCCGGCTCTTTTCCTGACGGCAACCACGGGGAAACGAATCAGGTAGCTAATAAACCTGCTTATATCTATTTTATTAATATTATCCTTCAAGACCTTTTTTATATTGTCAAACGAACCCACCGGATTATAAATAAAATCCACCAGGGTTCGCTCTTTATCGCTGATGCAGATCTCTTCATCATCGATCTTGATCCTGGCTACCCCGTAATATTTATTTGCCCCTACTTTTACCGCTTTATACCTGACATTCCCGATTATTTTTGTTCGGGACTTCCCGGTGTTTAACACAAACACGGTTTGCGGGACCTGCTCGGTAAAACCCCAGTAATTATACATGCTGAAATAACCCAGATAATAAGGGATATCCCCCATCCAATATTTAGCGGTTATAAACTCATTGGGCGACCATAGCTGGTTGGGCGATTTTATCGGGACAATGAAATATTTTCCTCTTTCCAGCTGGATAAGGCGGCCTTTCCTTTTCAACTTGTCCAATGTATTAGCCGCTTTTTTGGGATCGCCAAACACCTTTTTGGCATATTCACCCGTTAAGAGTTTTTGTTTCTCATATTCAACCCTTGAGATCAAATAAAGCTCATCTTTCGACAATCCCTTATATTGTTTTTTGCTCATCATCTAATTGTATTCCGTTTCTTTAATTCTCATTTATTAAGAATTGATTAAACAACATATATTGTACGCCGGAAGCTGGTTTTTGTCAAACCGGCATCTACAGACCTTTCAACTTATCATTATTGCTAATTGAATCGCGATGGTTAACTAAAATCCCCATACAATATCTCCTGCACCTCTCTAATCAGCTCATTCCAATAGCGCTTATTGCCGGCCTGGGGGAAATGGGTTATAAAATCGGATTCTTTGCTCTGCACTGCCAGCCAGGCGGCGTAATGGACGATCCGCATGGCGCGAAGATACGGGACCAGCTCCAGGGATTTAAGGTCAAAAGGACGAAAGGTCTGGTAACCCTTCAAGAACCAGCCGATCTCCTGCTCGCATTTTTCCACCTTGTCCGGCAAGAGCATCCAGAGGTCCTGCACGGGAGGGCCGACACAAATATCGTCAAAATCAACGATATAGATCCCCTCCCCCGGCCGATGGAGCAAATTCCCCTTATGGCAATCGCCGTGGATAAGGATGTATTCCTGGCCTTCAAATAACGGATCGGCGGTAGCGATCAGCTTTTCAACCGTGGTCAAAAAGGAATTGCGGAAATCGGGCAGGAGAAAATCGTGCTCCGCTAAAACTTTCAGGTGCTCGCGGGTGGCTTTTCCCGGCCGCCAGATAAAGCGGTCCGCCCCTTTGTGCAGAGCCCCGATCAGGTGGATCCTCGCCAGCAATCGCCCTAATTCTTCCCAGGCATCCTTATCAAATTCATCGAGCGCGCGCCCGCCCTTTTTGGGCATTATTTCAAAAGCTATACCCTTTAAACTAAAAAGCGTCCGGCCGTTGATCTCCATCGGGGGGATGACCGGGACCTCCGCTTTCGCCAGGTCATGAAGGAACTTATGCTCTTCAAGGATCATCGCTTCGGTCCAGCGTCCCGGACGGTAAAATTTGACGATCAGCCGCTCTTGGGGATCGTGCTTTTCGAGCTCATAAACGCGGTTGATGTAGCTGTTGCGCTTGATCAGCAGATTGCTAAGCTTCTGCCCGAGGGCCTGCTCCAGGCCGTGCAATATGCTGTCGTGATCGAGATCCTGCCACACGGTGCTCATTAAGGAATAATAGCAAAATCAACCCATATAGTATAGAATATGCCCACAGGAGGTAATCAACATGGCAGATGTTAAAGAAGAGTTCAAGGTTAAGGGTGAGGAGCTGTTAAAGAAGGTCAACGAGCTCATCAAGGAAGGCAATGTCCGCAAGGTCACCATCAAGGGCAAAGAGGGAAATGAGATACTCTCTTTTCCGCTGACCTTGGGCGTGATCGGAGCGGTGATCGCCCCGATACTGGCGGCGGTAGGAGCGGTGGCGGCGCTCGTTACCGAGTGCACCATTTCGGTAGAAAGAAAGTAAACATGAAACTGCGGATCTGGGCTTCGATCTTAGTATTTTTCTGCTTTGGCGGATTGGCATTAGCCCAGGAATTTTCCGCTGAAAGCGTCATGAAAATGAAAGGCCAGCCCGACCGCACCTCCAAGATGTATTTCAAGCGGGACCGCTGGAGGATCGAGGTCTCGGCTAAGGGACTGGATGTCATCACCATCTACCGGGCAGACAAAAAAGTGGCCTGGACGCTCATGCCCCAGCAAAAAGCCTATACCGAACAATCCCTCAAGCCGCAAGATATGACCGTCCAGTCCCAAAAGATGCAGAACGAGACCGAGAGGAAGCTTTTGGGCAAGGAAAAGGTGAACGGCATCTCTTGCGAAAAATATCTCATCTCTTATAAAACCAACGGCAAGGTCCAATCCATTTATCAATGGATCGGGGACGGCATGGCGGTAAAAAGCGCGGCCGTGGACGGCAGCTGGTCCAATGAGCTGCGCAATATTAATAAGGGCCCGCAGAAGGACCCGCTGTTTGCCGTGCCGCCGGGCTACCGCAAGTTGGGCATGCCGAGCATAAAGGGCAATCCCTTCCAGGGAACCCCCTTTCAGGGCAGCCAGGATGTCCCGCAGATGCCGGGCATGGGCGAATAAATATACTGAAATCTTCCGCCGCTTTCGTTCGATAACACCCCGAAAGGGGTAAGCATGCCTTTAAAAGTTGTTGCCAGAAGATTATTTGATGGCGCCTGGCGCGTCGCTAAAGATGGCCTAAAAAGAATTTATCCCGGAAGAGATGCCCCGTTAAAAGGCACACCCCCGTTCATCTCCCCTCCTACTGTCAGGATCTTTACCCGCGGCTCTTTTCGGTCCGAGGATCTCATCGACACGCCGCTTTACCAGGGTTATGTTAAGCTGAACGGCGGTCGGCCCCTGCCGCGCTTCGACGCCGAATTGAATTGCTGCGCTGATATGCCCAAGGATATTATAGCGAGGCAGTTGGGGGCAACTTTTACGGCCCTGGATAACAATGCTTATGCGCTGATGAGGGTAAAATATATCGACGGGAAAAGCCACGAGATACTGGTGGTGATCGACCGCAAATACCGGCTGGCTCGCCTGGCTGATGATTTTATCGAGATGCGCTTCCAGCTGACGGACTTTTCTTACGAGAGCTTCTTTCTGCTGGACGTAAAGGCCGATCGCGTCCATCTCCAAATGGTGAACAACCTTAATACTCTTATGACCGGAAAAGGATTGATGCTTGAGACCCTCGAACAGCTAATGCACCGGCATTTTTCAGGATATTTCATCAGCACCGAGGCCGTGAATTATAAGGTGGCCAAGTGGATAGCCGGCCGGTTTAAGGCCGATTTTTTGGGTTCCTCGAGCAATGATTATCAACGTTTAGTAATGCATTTGGAAAGGGGCGGGGTCTTGAACCCCGATATGGCAGAAGAGATCTTGGCGGCGGATGATCCTTATTCCGCCTACTGCCTTTTGAACGGAGCTTTGCACCGGCATGATAACGGCCAGACCCCTCTGGAATACCTGCTCTTTTTGATCGAACGCATGCCCATCCCCAGGGACGATGTGCCCGAGTTGGCCGTCCAGGGGAAGATCCCCAATTCATGATATAATATTTGCCTGTGGACCTCTTTGACGTGAATGACAAGGATTACAAGGCGTTAAATGCCCCCCTCGCCTACCGCATGGCCCCCCGCAATTTGGACGAGATCGCGGGCCAGGAGCCCATTTTGGGGAAAGGTAAATTATTACGGCGCCTGATCGAGACCGACAAAGTAACTTCCGTCATCCTTTATGGCCCGCCGGGAGTGGGCAAGACCGTCATCGCCCGCGTTATCGCCAACACCACCAAGGGATATTTTGAATGGTTGAACGCTTCGATCGCCAAAGTCGATGATATCCGCAAGGTTAGCTTGGAGGCCAAGGAGCGCATCAAGCTCCATAAGACCAAGACCATCCTGTTCCTCGACGAAATTCACCGCTTCAATAAACTCCAGCAGGATGCTCTTTTGCCGGATGTGGAAGAAGGCAACTTGATCTTGATCGGCGCCACCACCGAAAATCCTTTTTTCTACGTGAACTCCGCCTTGGTTTCTCGTTCCCAACTCTTTGAGCTTAAGCCCCTGACCATTCAAGACCTTAAAAAGATAGTAAAAAGCGCGCTCGAAGACAGGGAGCGTGGGTTTGGAAAGTTGAAAGTTAAGATGGACAGCGAAGCATTAGAACATCTGGCCAAACTTTCAGACGGCGACGCCCGCCGTGCGCTCTCGGCATTGGAGCTCGGTGTACTCTCCACCCCACCGGATAAAAAGGGAATAATTAACTTCACCTTGCAGATAGCCGAAGAATCCATCCAGAAAAAAGCGGTGGTCTACGATAAAAAAGGCGAGGGACATTACAACACCATTTCGGCTTTCATCAAATCCATGCGCGGGAGCGACCCCGATGCAGTGCTTTATTATCTGGCCAAGATGATCTACGCGGGAGAAGATCCCCGGTTCATCGCCAGGAGGATCGTGATCTGCGCGGCGGAGGATGTGGGCAACGCCGATCCTTTGGCGCTGGTTGTGGCTAATGCCGCCATGCAGGTGGCGGAGTTCGTGGGGATGCCCGAAGCGCGCATTCCCCTGGCGCAGGCCGCCGTCTATGTGGCGGGCGCCTCCAAGAGTAACGCGGCTTATGTAGGGATCGAATCCGCATTAAAGGATGTCGAACATAATCCCACTCTCGAAGTTCCCCAACATTTGCAAAACCCGGTTTATGATGGGGAAAAGAAACTGGGAAAAGGCAAAGGATACAAGTACGCCCACGATTATGAGGGCGGTTTTGTCCCGCAGGAATATTTGACCAAGAAAAAGAAGTTCTATTTTCCCAAAGACATCGGCTACGAGAAAAAGATCAAGGAACGTCTCGAGCAATTTGCTAAAATGGTGGACAATGAAGCTAAAAGAAATCCTCCAGGCCATTAAGAACAAAAAGCTTTCCGTCGCCGAGGCCTACTCCCGGCTTAAGAACCTTTCTTACGAAGACCTGGGCTACGCCAAGGTCGATCACCACCGCCATCTGCGCAAAGGTTTCCCTGAGGTCATCTATTGCGAAGGGAAAACACCTTTGCAGATCGCGCATATCGCTTCCCGGATTTCGCATCACGGGCATAATGTTTTGGCCACCCGGGCAAATAGAAAAGATTTTCTAGCCGTGAAAAAAGTATTGCCCAAGGCCGGCTTTCATGAGAGGGCCAGAATCATCACTGTTCAAATGGAACCGCGGCGTTCAGCCGCGGGGCCCGAAGTCGCGATCATCACCGCCGGCACTGCCGACCTGCCCGTGGCCGAAGAAGCCGCGGTAACTTGCGAATTTCTGGGCAATAAAGTAGAACGCTTGTATGATGTGGGAGTGGCGGGCATCCATCGCTTGCTGAAGAACTTAAAGAAAATAGAAAAAGCCAAAGTGCTCATCGTGGTGGCGGGAATGGAAGGAGCCCTCCCTTCTGTGGTGGGCGGTTTGGTGGACCAGCCGGTTATCGCGGTGCCGACCTCGGTCGGCTACGGCGCCAGCTTCAAGGGCCTTTCAGCCCTGCTGACCATGATGAACAGCTGTGCTCCCGGAGTGGGGGTAGTGAATATCGATAACGGGTTCGGCGCGGCGGTCTTGGCCCATACTATCCTCAACCGGAAATGAAAACGCTTTATTTAGATTGCTCCTCCGGCATCTCGGGCAACATGTTTCTCGGGGCTCTGCTTGACGCGGGCCTGCCTGCCGACAAACTCCGCATTCCTCACTCCGCACTCCGAATTAAAAAGGTAAGAAAACATGGTATTTCCGGCATCCATCTCGAGGTAATAGCAGAAAAGCAAACTGAATCCAGAAATCTGAAAGATATCTTATCCATTATCGGTAAAAGCAAACTTAATCCCAACACCAAACAGATCGCGACAGCTATCTTTCGTCGCCTAGCTGAGGTAGAAGCTAAAGTGCATGGTATCCCTGTTAATAAAGTTCACTTCCACGAAGTGGGCGCCATCGATTCTATTGTGGACATCGTGGGGGCCGCGATCGGGATCGACTATTTTGGCATCGAAGAGGTCAAAACCTCCCCCATCAATGTCGGCTCCGGCTGGATCAAAACCGCGCACGGCAAACTTCCCGTCCCCGCCCCCGCCACCACCGAACTTTTAAAAGGATTCTCGGTCTATAACTCGGGTATAAAGAAAGAATTGACCACTCCCACCGGCGCGGCAATTATCTCTACCCTGGCAAAACCGGCCGATGTCATGCCGCGGCTTAAGGTTGAGGCGATCGGTTTCGGCGCGGGAACTTATGATCTGGCCGAACAGCCCAATCTGTTGCGGATCTTCATCGGCGAAAGCGAGCTGCCGACCGAAAAGGACACTATTTTGCAGATCGAGACCAATATCGATGACATGGATCCCCGACTTTACGATAAAGCGATCGCGGCATTAATGAAAGCCGGCGCACTGGATGCTTATATTGAGCCGCTCCGTATGAAGAAACAGAGGAATGCAATTCAGTTGGTCGCGCTTTGCCGGCCGGAAGACAAAGAATCAGTACTTGAAGCCGTCTTTGATAGCACCACAACTTTAGGGGTTAGGGTTTTTATGGTTCAGAGGGAAAAGCTCCAGAGAAAGATCGAACATATTAAGACGAAATTTGGAAAAGTAAAGGTCAAATGGGGTTTATTGGGAAAGAAATTGAAAACTTATTCTCCGGAATATGAGGATTTAAGGAAAATTTCCAAGAAACATCGCGTACCGCTATCGAGGATCGCTCAAACTACGTTGTTTAAAAGTTTTTGAGCGGTAGCTTGGACTTCGGGACTGCCGGTGATAGCCAGAGTAGCCAGTGCCCGTCTGTCAGTTTCCCCGATCGAGGCAGGATCAGAAGCTAAAGCAGAGAGCGCGTCAATCTGGGTATCCGGGTTAAAAAACCGGACAACATTTAGTTGGCTTTGGATGGCGGCTGAAATATCTGTCATACATTATATATATCGCGGCTGTTCATAATAAACTTGCACCTATGATATAATTTCTCCAATGATCGAAATTGACGGCTCGCTTGGAGAAGGCGGAGGACAGATAGTTAGGACCGCGCTTACTTTGGGGGCGCTCACCAAAACCCCGCTTAAGATCGACAAGATCCGGCTGGGCCGGAAAAAGCCGGGGCTCCAACCCCAGCATTTGACCGGAGTTCGGGCGGTAGCCGAGGTCTGTCAGGGGAAATTATCCGACGCCGAACTATATTCCGACCATATCACTTTCGAGCCGGGAGAGATCAAGCCGGGTTTCTATGAATTTGATGTGGCCAAGGTCTCCCCTTCCGCCGGCTCCGTCGGCATGATTCTTGAGCAGCTTCTCCCCATTCTGATCTATGGAAAAGAAGCCAGCTATGTAACCATCAAGGGCGGCACCAGCGTCCCCTGGAGCCCCCCCGCGGAATTCATAGAAAAAGTATTTTTGCCTGCTTTATCTAAGATGGGCGTTAAGGCCACCCTTGAGATCCAAAAGCTCGGCTTCTATCCCATCGGCGGCGGCTCTATCAAAACCAGCCTCACACCCCTTACCCCATACCTCACACCTTTAAACCTAACCTCTCGCGGCAATTTGAAGAGTTTAAATTGTGTGGCATCAGTGAGCGGCTTGCCCGCTTCGATCGCCGAAAGAGAGAACCAACAAGCCCAAAAAAGATTGGCCGACCTAAAACTGGAGGTCAAATGCGAGACCAAAACCTCCTCCGGTCCGAGCAGCGGCAACCTTTTTCTCCTGTGGGCGGAATACGAGAACTGCCTGGCGGGATTTTCGGCCTTAGGCGAGCTGGGCAAGCCGGCGGAGCGGGTAGCCGACGAGGCGGTCGATGAATTTTTAAAGTTCAATGCGGGAGAAGCGGTCGTAGAAAAGCGTTTGGCGGACCAGCTTATGATCTATGCGGCTTTGGCTAAAGGAAAATCCACCTTAAAAGTTCAGGAGATCACCAAGCATTTGGAGACCAACCGCCTGGTGATCGAACAACTTCTGCCGGTCAAGTTCGAGGTCACCGGCGACTTGGTAGCGGTTGAGGGGATCGGATTAGAACCGGGAAAGTAAATTAAAGATCCTGTCGAACAGCCAATTCTTCTTGATCTTCACCGCATGTTCCGGGCAAAACTCCTGACAGCAATAACAGCGGATGCATTTATCATAATCAAAGCTGGGAGCGGTAGTGGATCTATTAAGCGCTCCCGCCGCGCAGACGGCAACGCAGCTGCTGCAATTGGTACAGCTTGAGCGGTCGATCACCGGCCGCTCGGAAGTAAACCTCTTTAAGTATTTCTCTAGAAATGGAAAGGGCAGATGATACATATCGTCCCTGGGTTCTTCCACCTTTTTAAAATCCGGCAGGCCCTCGATCAGCTTAAGCATGGCTTGATCCATTGCCCGGCAATTAGTGCCTATGCCGAGGGTTTTTAGATGATAGGGTTGGCCCGCCGTCGGCCCCGCCCCATCCATGGCCCAGATAGCGTCCATGATGGTAAGCTTAGGACTTATCAAATCGGCCAGGTCGTTGAGCATCTCCACAAATTCCGCCGGTTTCTGGATCTTAAAATGGTATCGGCTTTTAACGATCCCCGGCACACAGCCGAAAAGGTTCTTGACCGCCCCGGTGATGCCGGTAAGCTGGTGGGTCTTGAATTTGGGAAGATTGATCAAGACATCAAAATCGTTAAGCTCGCGGGCCAGGGTGAACCTCTTGAACCTTTTGCCTTGGGGATGGTCGACTTCGATCGGGGTTTTAAGGTCGAGCAATTGGACTTTTTCCTCATCCAGCACCTTCTGGGCGCCGCTGATCTTGGCAAAGCGATGGACCGAGCCGATCCCCGGGCTTTCACCCACTGTGGGGACCCCTCCGGCCTTACGCACCAGGCGGATCACCGCGCGGATCACCTCGGGATGGGTGACCGCACAGCTTTTCGCGGTGAAAGGCCCCAGGAGATTGGGCTTTAAAAGGACCTTTTGCCCGGGTTTAATATGGGGTTCGACCGATCCGGCCAAAGCTTTGCGAATATTTTCCGGATCATAATCCGGGACGGACTTGAGAACTACCATGGTTGATATTGTACATTATATTTGTTAATATGGCCGACGTATGTCCAAGCCAAATTTGGTAATTGTCGAATCGCCCGCCAAAGCCCGGACGCTCGAAAAATTCCTGGGCAAGGAATTTGAGGTTTTGGCCTGCGGAGGCCACGTGCGGGATCTCCCCCAGAAACGCCTGGGAGTGGATGTCGAACACGACTTTGCCCCCACTTACGTGCCCATCAAGGGCAAGGCCAAAATTATCGCCGGATTGATCGCCGCCGCCCACAAGGCCAAAAAAATATTCCTGGCGCCAGACCCCGACCGCGAAGGGGAAGCCATCGCCTGGCACCTGCAATCTTTGATCGGCGGTGACCACAAGATCAAAAGGATCGAGTTCAACGAGATCACCAAGTCCGCGGTGGAGTCGGCGGTAAAGCACCCGCGTGATCTGGACCTCAACCGGGTAGACGCCCAGCAGGCCAGGAGAATTTTAGACCGGCTGGTAGGATACAAGATCTCGCCGCTTTTATGGAAAAAGGTCCGCAAGGGCCTTTCGGCCGGAAGGGTGCAATCGGTAGCAGTGCGGCTGGTGTGCGAAAGGGAAGCCGCGATTTTGGAGTTTGTACCTCAGGAATACTGGAGCATCTCGGCGGAGTTGGATAAACAGGGGCATCCCTTTATCGCCAAATACAATTCTAAAACCATCGTTCCCGATGAGAATAGCGCACAAAAGATCGTCAAGGATTGCGAGAACGTCGAGTTTACGGTCAAGGACGTCCAGAAAAAAGACCAGAAGCGCCACCCCTCCCCGCCCTTTATCACCTCCACCCTTCAGCAGGAGGCCGCCCGCAAACTGGGATATTCCGCGGTCAAGACCATGACCATCGCCCAGCAGCTTTATGAAGGCGTGGATATCAAAGGCGAGGGCCATGTGGGCTTGATCACCTATATGCGCACCGACTCGGTGCGCATCGCCAAAGAAGCTTTGACCGAAGTCAGGAATTATATTGAGAAAACCTTCGGGCCTAAATATCTCCCCGAAGCCCCGCGCTTTTTCAAGACCAAAAAATCCGCGCAGGACGCCCACGAGGCCATTCGGCCGACCGGGGTTGTGCGGGACCCTAAGGTCATGAAAGACAGTTTATCCCCCGAACAGTTCAAGCTTTATCAGCTGGTCTGGAACCGTTTTGTGGCCTGCCAGATGGCCGAAGCCCAGCTCCTGGTCACCGCGGCGGACATTACCGCCGCCGCTTATCTTTTTAGGGCTAACGGTTCGGTCGTCAAGTTCCGCGGTTTCACCGAGCTTTATCAAGAGACCCTGGATAAAGCCGAGGAAGAGGTGCGGACCCTGCCGGAGCTGATCCCGGGGGAAAAATTGAAACTACTTAAGCTCGATCCCAAACAGCATTTTACTGAGCCGCCGCCCCGCTACACCGAAGCTTCTCTGATCAAAGACCTTGAGGAAAAGGGCATCGGACGGCCCTCTACCTACGCTCCCATCCTTTCGACCATCGAGGGGCGGGGTTATGTCATCCGCGAACAGCGCACCTTAAAGCCCACCGAACTGGGCATGCTCACCAACAAACTCCTGACCAAGCATTTCCCTACCATCCTGGACTTCAAGTTCACCGCCCATATGGAAGACGAACTGGATGAGATCGTGGAAGGCAAGCTCAAATATACCGCGGTGCTCTCCGAATTTTACGAGCCCTTTGAAAAACAACTCGCCGAGGCGAGCGTGAACATGGAAAAGGTCAAAAAGGAGATCGCAACCGAGGAAAAGTGCCCGGAATGCGGCAAGCCCCTGGTCATCCGCTCGGGACGCTTCGGGGACTTTATCGCTTGTTCAGGATTTCCCAAATGCAAATTCACCAAACCCTTGATCAAGAGCTTGGGCGTTAAGTGCACGCGGGAGGGCTGTGACGGAGAGATCTTGGTCCGCCGCACCCGCAAGGGAAAGATATTTTATTCCTGCAGCAATTATCCCAAATGCAAAGTGGCTTTCTGGGATAAACCGGTGGCTGAAAAGTGCCCCAAATGCGGAAAATTGATGGTGGAAAAGGTCTTAAAGAACAAGATCGTCATTAAGTGCGGCGAAAAGGCCTGCGATTACCAGAGGGAAAAATAGATGCGCGATTGGCTGTTTAGGAATTGGGCTTTAAAGATCATGGCTCTGGTCTTTGCTTGCCTCCTCTGGGTGTTAGCTCGCGGTTTTTTCAGATAAGATGAAGACCGTCCACTCCCTTTCGGACATGTCCGCCCTCTCCGACCGCATCCGGGAACGCGGCTTAAAGCTCGCCTTTGTCCCAACCATGGGCGCCCTGCACGAAGGCCACCTCTCGCTTATAACCAAAGCCCGGGAATACGCCGACCAGGTGGTGGTGTCCATTTTCGTAAATCCCATCCAGTTCGCCCCGGGGGAGGATTTTGAACGTTACCCGCGCGACCTCAACGGTGATAAAAAGAAATTGAAGCCCTTCGAGCCCCTGACCCTTTTCTGCCCTTCCGCCTCCGCCCTGTTCCCGCCCGATTTTAAGACCCGCGTGGAAGTGGAGGAGATCAGCCAGAAACTGTGCGGCAAGTTCCGCCTGGGCCATTTTAAGGGAGTGGCCACCGTGGTGGCCAAGCTTTTTAACATCGTCAAGCCGCACTTTGCCGTTTTCGGGGAAAAGGATTACCAACAGCTCCTGGTTATCAGGCAATTGGTCCGCGACCTGAACCTGGGGGTAAAGATCGTCTCGTGCCCGACGGTTCGGGAATACGACGGGCTGGCCTTAAGCTCACGCAACCGCAATTTAACCCCCCAGGAAAGGAAGGCGGCCACGGTACTATATAGGGCGCTCACCCGCGCCAAAAAAGAGATCGAAGGAGGCGAGAGCGACTCCCGCAAGATCCTTCTGTCGCTGGGCCGCCTGATCGGGTTCGAGCCCACGGTGAGGGTGGAATATATCGCGATCGTCGATCCCGAGACCTTAAGGGAGGTCAAGGATATCAAAGGCAGGGTGCTGGTGGCGCTGGCCGCCCGCCTGGGCAAGACCCGGCTCATCGACAATCTGCTCATCACTCCATGAAGTCGGGCTTTACGCTGATCGAATCCTTGCTGGTCTTTCTGTTGATCGGGATCCTGCTCTCCTGGGCCACTTTTAACTTATCCGGCGTAACTTCCCGGGTCAAGTTGAGCGCCGCAAGCCGGATGATCGTCTCCGACCTGCGCGCCGCGCAAAGCCGGACCTCCTCGACCCTGATCTTTGAACGGGACTCCTATTCGGTAGACGGCAAAACCAGCAAACTTCCAGGCGGAGTGGCCGTTGTCCGCCCCATTACCATCAAATTTTCCCGGACCGGTTCTCCCCTGCCGGGTTATTTCGGCACGATCGAGCTTAAATGCGGTGATTCCAGCTCCAAGATCGTGGTCTCAAACTTAGGCCGGGTGCGGGTGGAATGAGGCGGGGCTTCACTTTGATAGAGGTCCTGGTGGCGCTAATGATCCTGGCCTTAATCGGCGGGACTTTCCTTTTCTTTTTTAAAGCCGGGCTCAACGCCCAAGCCGATGCGGACGAATTTTTCGCGGCGCTAAACGCCGGACAAATGGAACTTGAAGAGCTGCGCGCCACGCCCTGGGCCGAGCTTAGACACACCCGCCATATCACTTTGGTCCCAGTAACTTACGATCTTTATCAAGTAAAACTAAGCTACGATTGGCATCCCGGCCGCAAGCCGATCGAGATCGTCACTTTGAGGTCAAAGTATTAATGAAACAGCGAGGTTTCACTCTAGTGGAAATGATCATTGCCCTGACCTTGTCGGTCTTAGTGCTTTCGGCCGGGACTTTTATGCTTTCTAATTATTTACGGACCTATAAGAAGTTAAGCGCCGCGGTCGAAAAGAACCAGATCGAACAATTCGTCCTCAACAAGCTCATCTCTGATATCCGGTTCGCAGAGAGCATAAATAGCGGTTCGGGCCCGGATATTCTGGTCTTGAACCTCAAGGACGATATTCTGCGCTACGATCATTTTAACCAAAAAGTCCGCCGCCGCACCAGGTTGAGCACCGCTTATCTAACGGAGGCGGGGGAGATATCCTCTTTAACATTCTCCTATCCGCGGACGGGTCTGGTGCTGATCGGCCTCAATTCTGCTAAAACGGGAGCTTACTGCCGAAATGAAAAATAAAAGAGGTTTCGCGTTGATCTTTAATTTGTTCTTGATCATGCTTCTCTTGGTCCTGGGGGTGGCAGTGAGCCGGATGATCTATTCTTCCGCTTCCGCCTTGTTCAGCTCCCGCGACCGGATGTGCGCCTTTTACCTGGCGGAGGCAGGGGTCGAATACGGCAAGACCCGCCTGGCAAAAGATCTATCTTTCACTACCCCACCCCTCCGGCAAGACCTGGGGAAGGGTTACTTTATCATCGAAAAGCCCAAGGATAAGCCGCTAATAAGCTCCGGCTATTTCAACTCGACCCGTGTTATAATGGAGTTTGATAATGCTGTCCATCATTATTCCAACTTATAACGAGAAGAAAAACCTCGCGGAGCTGGCGGACCGCTTAAAGAACGCAGCCCCCGAAGCCGAGATCATCATCATCGATGATAATTCCCCCGACGGTACCGGTGAGTTCGCCCGCCATCTGGGGCTTAAGGTCTTGATCCGCCCCGAACAAACCGGTTTGGCTTCGGCAGTGCTTGAGGGTTTTAAACTGGCCCGGGGAGATATTTTATGCGTGATGGACGCCGACCTGTCGCATCCTCCCGAGATCCTCCCCGAAATGCTGCGCTTGATCAAATCCAACTCCGCCGAGCTGGTGGTGGGCAGCCGTCTGGTTTCGGGGGGCGGCCAGGCCGATTGGAGCTTTACCCGGCGGATGCTCTCGAATATTGCCCGCTGGCCGGCGCGGCTTTTAACCGACATCAAAGATGTGACCTCGGGGTTCTTTATGGTAAAGCGCGCGGCCATTGAGGGCATCAAGATCAATCCCATCGGCTACAAGATATTGCTCGAAATTATAGCCAAGGGGAAGTATAACAAAGCGGTGGAGGTTCCCATTATTTTTGCCGACCGCTCCGGGAGCAAATCCAAGATGGGCTGGCGCGCCACCGGGGAATACCTGCTCCAGCTCACCATGCTTTACGGCGACAAGTTCCTAGGCAAATTAAAGGAAAGGAGAAAATAAATGGTAGATTATCTGATCCTGGTGGTTTCGGTCCTTTTGGCGACAACGGGACAATTGCTGATGAAGCAGGGGATGACGCAGTTTGGCCGCTTCCCCATCACCCAGCTGGCCCAAAATGTTATCCCGATGTTCCTTAACCCCTGGGTTTTCGCAGGATTAGCGGCTTTCGGCATCTCTTCGATCTTCTGGCTGGCGGTGCTCTCGCGCCTGCCATTGTCTTTGGCCTACCCTATGGTGAGCTTGGCTTACGTGGTGGTGGCTTTTGCCTCAATCTTTCTGTTCAGGGAACAGGTATCGCTTATCCGGTGGATCGGGGTTTTGGTTATCTGCAGCGGGGTCTTTTTGATCTCGCGGAGCTAATCCTTCTTAAAATATTTGGTAAAATCCTCGGGCTTGAGGTCGGCGATAAAGTCCTTGAACTTCTTGGTCTCCTCGGCGTCTTTTTCGGCGTTGACCAGCTTGGCCTGCATCATCACCTGCTCGGAAACAAAGATGGGGGCTTCCACCCGTAAAGCCAGGGCGATCGCATCCGAAGGCCGGGCATCCATGGTTTGTTTCTTGCCATCCTTGGTTTGATATTCGATCGCGGCAAAAAAGGTGCCTTCCTTGATGTCGGTAATGAGCATCCTTTCCACCTTGCCCCCCAAACTTTCTATCATGGAAGCTAAAAGGTCGTGAGTTAAAGGCCGAGGAGGATTGACCCCTTGCAGTACCATGGCAATGCTGGCGGCCTCAAAAACGCCGATCCAGATGGGGAGAAAGTTAAGCTCTTCCTGGTCGCGCAAGAGGACTAGGGGCGAGAGATTGCGGGGGTCAAATCCCAGCCCGCCCACGGTCATTTGGATCACTTTTTGGCGATCTCCACGATGCGGGCGAAGGCCTTGGGATCGAATACCGCCAGTTGGGCCAGTATCTTGCGGTCGAGGATTATCTTTTTCTTTTTAAGGGCATTGATGAACTTGTTGTAGGACCAGTTGAGCTCGTGCAGGGCCGCGTTGAGGCGCACGATCCACAATCTCCGGAAAACCCCCTTGCGGTCACGCCGGTCGCGGGTGGCAAACTTCATGGAGCGCAGGGTGGCCTGTTTGGCCGAGCGGAACAATTTACCTATCGAACCCCGAAATCCCTTGGCGCGGGCCAGGGTCTTTTTACGGCGCCGGCGGGCTACGTATCCTCTTTTAACTCTAACCATAGGGCAGCATCACCTTTATCCGGCGGGCATCGGTGGGAGACAAGATCTGGTCCCGGCCGAACTCGCGCTTCTGCCGGCCCGACTTGCATTCCATAAGATGCCGGGTCTTGGCCTGTCTTCTTATTACTTTGCCGGTGCCGGTTATCTTGAACCGTTTGGCCGCGGCTTTGCGGGTTTTCATTTTTGGCATATTATTTTGGCACCACTAACAGCACCATGTTCCTTCCTTCCATTTTGGGGGTCCCTTCGGGAACCCCGATGTCGGCCACAGCTAAAACCAGCTTGTCTAGGACCTTTCGTCCGTATTCTTTGTGGGTCACTTCGCGGCCCCGAAAGAACACGCTCACCTTGACCCGGTTCTTCTTGGTCAAAAATTCGCGCGAGCGGCTGACCCTAACCTGCAGGTCGTGTTCGCCTATCTTGGGGGTGAGCTTAACTTCCTTGATGATCGAGGCCTTTTGCGCTTTCTTGGCCACTTTATCATGCTTGGTCTGTTCGTATTTGAACTTGCCGAAGTCGCTTATCCTGGCCACCGGTGGAGAGGCGGTTGGGGAGATCAAGATCAGATCCAACCCTTGCTCCCTGGCGAGCCTTTGCGCATCCTGGGTCTTGACGACCCCCATCTGCTTGCCCTCCGCCCCGATCAATCGCACTTCGGGCGCCCGAATGCGCTCATTGACGAAAAAATCTTTAACTATTTATCACCCCGCACGATTATAGCATTCTTTCTTAAGTTTTTCAAGGAAAGTTTCAAGCTCCGCGACACCCAGATCCCCCTCCGAGCGGGAGCGCACCGCCACCAGCTTTTGCTGCTCTTCCTTGTCCCCCACTATCAGCATATAGGGGATCTTCTGGAGCTGGGCTTCGCGGATCTTTAAATTGATCTTTTCGCGGCGGTTGTCCGTCTCCACCCGGATGTCCTGCGCTAAAAGCTTTTCGGCGACCTGTTCGGCATAGGCAGCATGCCGGTCCGCGATGGGAAGTATCATCACCTGCACCGGAGCGATCCAGAGCGGAAAAGCGCCACCGTAATTCTCGATCAATGCACCCAAAAAGCGCTCTAGGGAACCCAAAACCACTCGATGGATCATGACCGGCTGTTTTTTACTGCCGTTTTCGGCGATATAATTGAGGTCGAAGCGCTCCGGCAGGTTAAAATCCACCTGGATGGTGGGCCCCTGCCAGGGACGGCCTAATGCGTCTTTCATTTTGACGTCGATCTTGGGGCCGTAGAACACCCCTGCTCCCTCGTCGATCTTATACTCGATCCCTTTTTGTTTTAATGCCTCAACCAGCGCATCGGTAGCGTGTTTCCAATTTTCCTCCGTGCCCGCGTATTTTTCCGGCCGGGTGGAAAGATCGACCTCCCACTCAAAGCCGAAGGTCTTGAGCATCTCGAAGGCAAAATCAATGACCTTAATGATCTCCGCTTGCAGCTGCTCGGGCGTGCAGAAGATGTGCGCGTCGTCCTGGGTGAAACCGCGCACCCGCAGCAGGCCGTGGAGCACCCCGGAGCGCTCATAGCGGTAGACCGTGCCCAGCTCAAAAAATCTCACCGGCAGGTCACGATAACTGTGCAGTTTATTCTTATAGATCAAGATATGGCCAGGGCAGTTCATGGGCTTGAGGACATACTCCTGCTTATCGATCTCCAGGTAATACATGTTCTCCCGGTAGTAGCCGGAATGTCCGGAGGTGTTCCAGAGCGCCCCTCGCGCAATATGGGGGGTCATCACGACCTGGTAGCCGCGCTTCAGGTGCTCCTTGCGGAGGAAGTCCTCGATAAGTAGGCGCAAACGAGCCCCACGCGGATGATAGTAAACGAGCCCCGGCCCCGCCTCTTCGTGATAGATATTGAAAAGATCGAGCTCGCGGCCCAGCTTGCGATGATCCCGTTTGAGGGCCTCTTCGAGCTTGGTGATGTGGGTTTTGAGATCTTCTTCGGAAGGAAAAGCGGTGCCGTAGACGCGGGTGAGCATGGGATTGCTCTCCACCCCTCTCCAGTAGGCCCCCGCCACGGTTAAAAGCTTGAACGCTTTCACTTCGCCAGTGGACTTGATATGCGGCCCCCGGCAGAGGTCGGTGAATTTCCCCGTCTTATAAATGGACACTTTCTCGTCGGGGATCTCTTTTATCAGTTCGACTTTGAACTTTTCCTTATTCTTCTCAAAAAGCTTTAGGGCTTCGTCCTTCTTGAGCTCCTGCCTTTCAAAGGGCTCGTTCTTGTTGATGATCTCCCGCATCTTTTCTTCGATCTTGGGCAGGTCTTCGGAGGTTAAAGTGACGTTGGGTATATCAAAGTCGTAATAAAAGCCGTCCTCGATCGACGGGCCGATGCCGAGCTTGGTCCCCGGATAGAGCTCCTGCACCGCCGCCGCCAGGATATGCGAAGCGGAATGTCTTAGGGTATTAAGGTCCACTGATGAACGCTATATCCCTATGTTGATGTCCACCACATAGGAACTGTTCTTGGTGTTCTTGCCGTCCTGCACCATAGCTACATCCAATCCCAGGATGGGCAGGCCCAGCTTGGCTCCGAAAGTGGTTAATTGCAGATTTGGGCCGGAGGCCGTACCTGCTCTCAAGACTATCATATTCATTAATATCGGCCATTCGATCCCGATGTGGGTATTGGAGGTCGGGTTCCCCGCCGTGCTAACGTTCTCGATATCGATCGCGGTCAAAATGCCCACCACCGGGATGGTGGCCGCCGCGCCCAATACATAGGAAGAGGTACCGGCAACCGTAGTATCCGCCCCATCCACGGTCGGCCCCATGATGAACTTGGTGGGGTCGGCAGGATCGGTAGTGGCGGTTTGTGATTTATTCTTGTAGGTGACGCTCTCGTTGAGATCGCGGGCCACCAAGGCCAGGTTGATCTCGGTCACCATCGGGACATTGACCGTGGTCAGGGCGCCGATGTCGAAACCGACCCCGTTCCCCACGCTCCAAGTTTGCGTGCCGCCTCCCGCATTAGTTGTGATGGCGCCGTTGGCCGCATAGATATACTTGCCGTTAACTCCCAGATGCAAAGTCCCCAAATAAGGGACGCCAAAAGAATGTCCCAACGTCAGAGCCCCTGCCGCATTGCCGACCCCGGCCGCGGTTCCGGCCATGGTGTTGGCTCTTTTATCTACCGTGGCGCTCATCATAGGAATTACACTGATCCCGATCTTGCGGACATTAAGACCGATAACCCCGTTCAAACTACCGGTAAAACTTAGGTCGTTGGCATAGTTATCTTGCATGAATTGGGCCGGATCGGTGGCCGCACTGATGGCCGCCACCAATTTATCCGGATTGGAATAAGAAGCTCCCAGGGCTACCTTTAATTCCGCCGCCCGGGCCTGGTTTTTCATCAGTCCGGCCGGATTGTAATAGGCCGCGGCCAGGTCGGTTACCACCGCACTGCCCGCTCCGCCCATGCCCGCCGCCCTAGAGCCGATCAAAAGCTGGGCCTGGGAGGCCGAGGCCAGAAGCAAGATTGCCAGACCGCTAATAAATATCTTTTTCATTAGAATTCCTCCTGTTTGAGTCCCATTTATATCATAAATGCTTGCCAAATTCAACCGGATTTGATATAATGTTTCCTCTTACATTATGCCCAAAAAAGCTAAAGGCAGGCGTGGTCTATTGGTGGTGATCTCGGGCCCCTCCGGGGTCGGCAAATCCACGGTGGTAAGGAAGCTCTTAACCCTGTCTCCCAAGCTTAAGATGTCCCTTTCGGCCACCACCCGGCCGCCCCGCCCCAACGAGAAGCATAAAGAGGATTACCTCTTCTTGACCCAGGAGGATTTTTTCGACCGGGCCAACAAGGGCGAGTTCATAGAGTGGGCCCAGGTGCACGGGCACTACTATGGCACTCCCAAATCCTACGTGGAAGAGGAGCTCGGCAAGAACCACGTGGTGGTATGCGAGGTGGATATCCAGGGCGCCGCTTCCATCAAGGAAATGGTGCATTCCGGCAAATTGAAAAGCGCCACGGTCTTTATTTTCCTGATCCCGCCCTCGGTGGATATTCTGGCTTTCCGCCTGCGGCGGAGGAAGACCGAAGATGAAGAGATGGTGAATTACCGCCTGCGGGCCGCCATCGCGGAGCTCCAGGTGATGGAAAAGTACGATTACATAGTGGTAAATGACAAGGTCGATTCGGCCGCGGAAAAGATCGCGGCCATAGTAAATGTGGAAAAAGAGAGGGTGTATCTAAATTGATGAACGAAACCATTGATTCCCTGTTGTCCAAGGCCAAGAACAAGTTTTTGCTGTCCAATGCCGTAGCGGGCCGCGCCAAGCAGATCTCCGAAGGGTCGCTTCCCTATGTGGATAATTTCGATCCCACCAATCCCATCATCACCGCCATGCGCGAGATCGCCTCGGATAAGATCAAGATCAAGATGGTGACCGCGGGAGAGAAGAAAGCCCAGGTGGTCGAAGTGCTGGCCGCGGCGGAAGAGCCCACCGTCCTCAATAAGCTGGCCAAAGAAAAGAAGAAAAAGACCACCTCCAAGAAGAAATAACCATGCTCAAGGGCAAGACCATCATTGTGGGGGTCACGGGAGGCATTGCCGCCTTTAAGGCCTGTGACCTGGTCTCGACCCTAAAAAAGCTGGGCGCCGAAGTGTGGGTGGTGATGACGCGCTCCGCCCAGGAATTTGTGACTCCTCTAACGCTTCGTACACTCTCCCAAAATCCGGTGATCACCGAACTTTTCTCGGAAGATGAATATAAGAAGCCCGTCCCCCATGTGTCGCTGGCCGAAAAGGCCGACTTGATCATTATCGCCCCCGCCACCGCTAATGTACTCGGCAAGATCGCGGGCGGCATCGCCGATGATGCCCTCACCACCACCATCATGACCGCCAAATGCCCCAAGCTTTTGGCCCCGGCCATGAACACCAACATGTGGGAGAATCCCATTGTCCAGAAGAACATCGAGAATTTAAAGTCGCTGGGCTATCACATGGTCGGCCCCATCGAAGGCAGATTGGCCTGCGGTACGGTGGGAATAGGTAAGATGGCCGAGGTCGCTAAGATCATAAGGAAGGCGGAAGGCCTGTTCACCAAGGAGATCAAAACCGCCGATCTTTCCGGCATGAAGATATTGATCACCGCGGGGGCTACTCGCGAGGCTATCGATCCCATCCGTTTCATCAGCAACCGGTCATCGGGCAGGATGGGCTACGCCCTGGCGGCGGCGGCGCAAGCCCGCGGGGCAGAAGTAACGCTTATAACTGGTCCCACCAGCCTGCCCCACCCTCCCGGAGTGAAAGTGATCGAGGTGCAGACCGCGGAAGAGATGCGTGAAGAAGTGATGAGTCACCGGCCGGGGCAGAAAGCCATCATCATGGCGGCGGCGGTGGCCGATTATAAGCCGGCGGTCACATTCTGGCAGAAATTCAAAAAAGACGGGGAATCCTACAATTTGGAACTTTTAAAAACCGCGGACATCCTGGCCGAGCTCGGCAAGCTGAAGAACGGTTCTTACCTTATCGGCTTTGCCGCGGAGACCAATAACCATCTGGAAAACGCTAAAGAGAAGCTTGAGAAAAAGAATCTGGATCTAATTGTCGTGAACGACGCCGCGGCCTTTGAGGCGGAAGAATCCGAGGTCCATCTGATCGAACGAAGCGGAACCGTCACTCCCCTGCCCCGCCAGAAGAAACACTTAACCGCCCACCAGATCTTAGATGCCATTTTACGATTATAAATGCGGCCGGTGCGGCAAAACCTTCGAGGTAAGCCACGGTATGAACGCTAAACCTCAGGGAATAAAATGTGAATACTGCGGATCGGCGGACATTCAGCGGGTCTTTACTCCGATCAGTACTTTGGGGGGAGATCATTCCGGCGGCTCTTGTTCTTCCTGTGCAAATGGGGCCTGTTCAACTTGTTCTTGTAAAAACAGTTAAACTAATTCGAGCAAAACGACTTGTTTGCTTTCTCTGGTTTCACCGCTATAAAAGTTAAAATGGCCATCTCTTTGTCCCATTATTTTAACCTGTAATTGGTCGGCGGCTAAAGCCAAACCCGCTAACTTTCTGCCAAGCAATCTTGCCAGGGAGCTAAAGTCTTTGTTTCTTAACTGTAAAGCCGTTTCTCTATCTAAAACACCCTGCAAAGGGTGCCTAGTTAGCTGTATGCGTGCAAACACCCTTTCTCTGCTAAAATTAAAGAATATCCGATGCGGCACTCTTTCGCTTCCAACCGTTGCGCCCCTCCATCCGGGCCTACTCAACATTTCCATATGACCCATTGCTTTAGCCTCCTAAACTATACGATCTAAACTAAATCCCTTAGTATGCCCTCGCGTTTTTTTAAAAACTCAGCTTCTGCTGTCATTCTTAAAAAGTCAATGATTGTATCAATATCCTCCTCTGAAGTGTATGGATTCATAATTACCGCTCTTAGAGCAACCACATTGAGTTCCTTATTATCTTTTTCTTTCTTAGCTTTTTCTTTCTTGGTTTCTTCCTCCTCCACCCTCGATTTAAATGCTGAATAAGCCGAATTTCCCATTTTAGTTTCGGAAAGCCAGCTGGTCCCATTGCTCTGCAGGGCTTTCTGGATTTTTGAATTCAGCCCATTAAGTATCCGGTTTATCTTTACAATTTTTGCCAAGTCATGTGCCTTTACCGCCTGATTCATATAAAATTGTAGTTCGGGCGGCACATACCTGAAACATAAAAGATCTATCTCCGGATAACTCAACACCTCAAAATCTCTTGAGCCGTCAAGTTTGCCCTTTAAATATTCCGTCATCATAATATTTTGATCAATGACTCTGCCAAGCAAATTAGTTCCCATTGCCTGTAAAGTTAGCCAAAGTTTTAACCCGCTGAAGCGCATTGAACCCTGCACTGAGACTGAGCCAAGATTCGGGTCATCACTACCCGCCCGCATGACATAGGGAGCCGATTGTTTTAAATATCCCTCCAACATTGAGCCGTCCCTAAAAAGCGCCGCGCCCAAAGCATAAGGCATAAAAAGCCACTTATGGGGATCAAAAGTTATCGAATCAGCCAGTTCAATGCCTGCAATTCTATCTCTATATTGATGTGATAATACCAGAGCTCCCCCAAAAGCTGCATCCACGTGGAACCAGATATTATTTTCTCTGGCGACTTCCGCGATCTCTTTTAAGGGATCGATGTTCCCGGTTTCGGTGGTCCCGGCCGTGGCCAAAATGGCAATAACAATTTTATTGTTCTTCTTGCACCATTCGATCTTCTTTCTCAAGGCCGGGACAGACATCTGCAGTTTATCATTAACCTCTATGCTGATGACATTCTCCGCCCCAATGCCGATATACCCCCCTAATTTATCGTGGGAATAGTGGTGTTCCGCTGAGGTTAAAACCACAAAATCGGAATCCAGATATCCCCTCAATTCCTCTCCTCTTTTGGATGCCAGGAGTGCTTTGCCTTCCGGGGTTTCCAGGGCCTGCCGGAAAAGCCGCATTGCTCCCCAAATACCGGATTTAGTAATATCCGTTGATCTAAAATTTAGGCGGACAGCATGAGCCTTTTCATGCCTGCGAAATATTCTATCAATATTGACAAAAAATTCGTGCAGGGCCTTATTCCTGGCTACCAGCAAAGCGGTTAAATTAGCGAGTGTTCCTCCCGCGGTTAAGGTCCCGCCGGGGATAATCTTGGTGCCCTCTTTGGTTCGATAGCCCATCAGGTGGCATAGCCATTTTATTACTTGTTTTTCAACCATAGTGCTGGCGGGACCGACTTCGAATCCTATTTGATTGGGGTTTAAAGCCGAAGCTATAGCATCTCCCCAAATCGCAATAACCGGGGGATAAGTCAGCATATGGCCGGCGTATCCGGGATTAGCAAGCTGCATCATATTCGGGAAAATTTCTGTGGAAACCCTGCGCAAAACTTGATCTAATGGCACTCCATCTTTCGGGGGCGCTGATTCTGAAAATAATTTCCTTAGCTCGGCGGCTTTCCTTCCGCAATAGACCGGAAAATCCCCGCTTCCGGCAAAATATTCTGCAAGCATATCGGTAACAAAATGCCCTACTTCTGTGACTCTTTCGGGTGATTTTCCCCATGGATTGGCCCAAAATTTCCGTGCTAGCCTATAATCATAGGTATGAGTAAAAGTTTCAGTGGGAATTATCCCCATCGCTTCCGGAGTCAAAAAACCATAACTGCGATATTCATTTGCCAGGCCGATGGCATCGAGCAAGGCTTTTTTAAATACAATATTATTCTGATCAAATGTCCCGGACAATCCCTGATAGGTTTCTTGAAGTTTTGCCAGCGCGCGCTCGGGACTTTCTGAAATCTCTAAAGGAGCCAATTTAACGAGCTGTCCCCCGTCCTCCATTCGATTTAATCCGTCAACGGCGCTTTTTAATTGCTGGCGGGCATCAGCGCGGTCCCGAAGGATGGTTTTTCTGATTATTTCATATACCTCTCTCGCCATATCTTTGGTATAGGGGCGAATACAAATAAAACTTTCTTCCGCTTTAACTTCTTGCAAACTTTCCCCTTTTAAAACAATAATTTTTTTCCTTCCTTCGGTGAGGATCGCAAAGAATTTTCCCAGCTCGGGCGCCAATTGATCCGAAATCTTTTCCTGCAGGTTTATTATTCCTCGAATCTCGGGACTCTGCATAACACGCTCCGCGGCACCCCTGGAAATATGGCTTATTCCCAATCGCCCCAATTGCTGAGTCCATTTTTTTGCCCAGACCTCGCCTCCCACATTTGCCCTCCACATCGATTTGTAATAAGTCGTGCTTGCTCCTAAATGAATTGGCATGGCTTCCTCCTATAATTAAAACCTTTCACCATAAAAACATCGAACAGATAATCCTATAATTTCAGGATATTTTTATATTATTTCCATAATAACGACCATTCCGGTTTTCAACGATTCCGAGCCGTCCAAAGCGAGGGGCGTCAATATAGCTTTTCGCTGTTCATAATCCCAATCTAAATTATAGGTTTTGTAGCTGAATCCATTCCCAAATATCGCTTTTAGGTCTTGTAATTGTGTCCCTTTCGGCAATTCCTTTATCCCCCAACCATCTCCTTCTTTGTCCCCCGTCAGCCGATAAAATACATATTCCGACATGATTATTTTATCAAATATTTGAGGATCTATCGATTTGGGACGGCAGGCCCAATGGGTCACGCTAGAATATAGCTCTTTAAGTTTATTAGCCAATACCGGATTGCCCAAGTATTCCGCCAGAGGGGCCAATATATGTTCTATCTCAAAGATCTCTTCCTCAAAGGGCCCAAATTCATCTTGGAAAAAATTCAGATAACGGGAAAAAACAAAAAGCCGCAAAATCTCAAACCTTTCATCCCTAAAATCGGGAAAAGCAGGGAAGCGTATCAACATTTTGATAATGTATTTATTAAAAGACGCAATCCTACCATTTTTTGCGTTAAACATATAAACCAATGCTTTAATTTTCCCCAGTGCATCAATGTATTCTCTGATGATTTTATCCAGCTTTTTATCTTTGAGCTTAGCTGATGCAATAAAATCTTCAATATCGCTTGATCTCCAGCTGCTAATGCGCAAAGCCCGGGAGAAGACATTTGGAAAATAACAGGTGGTTGCCGCTTCAAACGCCACTTGGTTGTCATCGATCGGCATTTTAAGTTTAGGCATTATCTCGCCGGTGACTTCGGGATCAATTTCTTCTCCGTTCGTCTCTAAAAATGCCCATAATATATAATTAAGGGCCTCATCAGCCTGAAGACGTTTCTCTAATTTCTGGATACATTCAACCACCACCCGCATGGATTCTCCCATACTAACAAATGCATCCATCCTCATTTTAAATTGGGGGTCATTGACCTCACGAGTGATTTCTAATAAAACTTCCTGTATCGATTTTCCTTGCAACGCTAACTTTTGGGCTTCTAATATCCTGCCCCAAACTGAAGACCCTCTTTTTTGACACTTTTTGGCAAACTCGATCGCAAGAGAAATCAACATTTTATGGCCGTTTAATAGATTGTTCTTGCGTTTAACATACTGGCGGCGGCTTAAGAGTATCTCTCCCTCGGCGATATAATCCACCTGGAATTTGTGGGTGTACGGATCCTCTTCAAAAGGGACAATTTGGTCCAACACCCTGACTTCCCCGGTCTCCCGGCTGCGGGTATATATCTCAAAGCACTCCCAGCTTCTGACGTCTTCCTTAGAAGTGGAATTTAAGAACAAAACCCCGCCCGGCGGGATTAGTTTTTCAAGATTTTCAAGCATTATCGCCTTTTCCCGCTCCGGCACATCCAGCAATAGCATCGAACAGATGATTAGGTCGTAGCCCTCCCCCGGGTTAAAATTCTGTGAGGTTATGTTAAATTGGGGAAGACCGGCATCCAAATATTTTATCCCGCCGATCTCCACTTCGCCGTTTCGGTCAAAATCGTAGACCTCCAGCTTGCCGAGGCGTTTTCCCTCTCCCTCAAAATGGGGGTAAAGACCGTAAAGCGGATAATTAATATCGATGCCGGTGGCCTCGATTGTTACTTGGTCTTTGAATGTTTCTTTTAAGATGTCCAACATGTATTTCAAGGTTAGCGAACCGATGGCGGAAGTCCCGCAGCCGATATCCAATATCCGTAGTTTTTTAGGGTCCCGCGGCTGAAAGGGTATCTTTAAACCTATCTCTTCCAGGATGGTTCCAAAATGGGGGTCGAACCTAATGGTATCGCATTGGAACTTTTCGGATTTTTGGAGTATTTCCCGGTTGAAAGCCCCCCGCCCCAACAGCATATTTCCGATGACCGCCGCCAGGGGAGCCAGACGGGTGGGAAAAGTGAACCCGTAGTGATAATCCTTAATGAATTCCTTGAATGCTCGGCGGGTCTGGGGATGGGTAAATATGGTCTTAAGGCGGCCTAGCCAGTTGGGAGTCAGCCGCACCTCATCGTTGATCTTTAACCCGATCATCCGGTCGTCTTCGTGGAAATCCCCTCTGAAATCGATGACCGCGTTGGCCAGCAGGGAGATAGAGGAATTGTTCCCATATTTGGACCTTATTTCCACCAATTCGCGAACGTATAATTCTAGGTCGGCATCCCGCTTTCCGTCGATCCCCGAAAGCACCTCGCAGATATGGCCGATCTCAAACTCCTGGTTATCGTCGGAGCTGGCTCCCCGGCGAGCGAACCGATACAGCTTCCCGAATATTTCACGGGGAGTGGAATTCGGTTCAATTAATATCTTTTTCCCCCCGCGGTCTTTTATGGAATCCATTAATCGGCGGGCTTGAGGGATGGCTTCCGCAATTCGCTGGGGGCGGAAAATAATCGTCCGGTCCTGTCCTGCGACCAGCCGGGCCAGCCGCCGGGCGGTCCGGTACCCTCCCCAAATAGATTTAAAGGAAATCCCGATCTTAGGCCGGTCAGCTAAGACTTTTATCATAAATCCTTGTGAAACGCTTCCAATCTTCTTTTAAAACGCTGTAAACCTCATCGTCGACAAATACTCCCCGGATGCGCTCGTTTTGCCGTAACAACCCTTCCCTGACAATGGGGATGCCGAGTTCCTGCATTTTACTTATTTTTTTGAGCATGGATTGGTCGCCGGGATCCACATAAAAATAGACGCGATTCAATCCCAGTTCAAAAAACCCGAAATCCGCCACGGCTCGCACCGCGTCGCGGAAAATACCATTACCCCTTTCCTCTCTTTTTAAAAGTACGACCAGCTCGCCGCAGCAATCCCCGGGATTGATATGCCTAAAACCGATCACCCCGACAACCCTTTTTCTTTTTTCGATCGCAAAAAGAAAACTGGTCCCGGTGATTCTGCCCATCTGCTCGTCCGCCAAAACCGCGATACCCTGTAATATATTCTCCGGTATTTCGTGCCACAGCCAGGGATGTTCATTTCGATCCGCAAACAACCGCACGTACTCTTGCAGATCGGTCAGGCCCAGCGGCCGCAGGGTAAAACCGTTCGTTCGTAGCGGTTTCGCCCCAGCGGCAAAACGCTGGACACCTCGCAGGAACGATCTAACTTTTAATGGGGCCTCTAATATTATTGACATTTTTAGAATAACTGACAATGCCCGCTATTCATTTTATTGTCGATTTCATCCGGCCTAAATTTCAATCAATTTTCGAATGCAGTGCTATAATGCCCCCATGTTCGCCGAAGTCGTCTTAAGCAAAACCACCCCCAAACTGGACAAGATCTACCATTACAAGATACCGGCAGAGCTGGGAAAAAAGCTGACCATCGGCCATCAGGTGCTGATCCCCTTTGGCAATCGAAAGACCATCGGTTATGTGGTGGGTTTTGTGAGTCAGACCGAGGTCCCGGCCGCGCAATTAAAAGATATTTTAGGGATCAAGGCCGAAACTCCGCTCTTTAAGCCCGAGGCCTTAAAGCTGGCCAAGTGGATGACTGAACACTACGGCTGTTACTTCATCTCCGCCCTGCGCGCGGTAATGCCGCCAGGGACCGCCCAGAAGGAAAAACTAAAAAAATGATCGAATTAACACCCCATCAAGAAAAAGCCCTGGAGCTTATCAATAATTCCCCAAAACAGACGATCCTACTCTATGGGGTGACCGGTTCCGGCAAGACCGAGGTCTATTTGCGGGCGATAGCCGAGGTCTTGAAGAATAAACAAAGCGCTATCGCTCTAGTGCCCGAAATATCGCTAACTCCCCAGCTGGTCCGCCGTTTCCGCGAGCGCTTCTATGACCACATTGCCATCCTGCACAGCGGCCTAACGATTAAGGAAAGGGATCAGGAATGGCAGAAGGCGGCCGAGGGCAAGGCCCAGATAGTTTTGGGAACGCGTTCGGCCATCTTCGCGCCGCTTTCGAACCTGGGACTCGTGGTCTTGGATGAAGAATATGAGACCACCTACAAGCAGGAGAAAAATCCCCGCTATCACGCGCGGGAAATTGCTGAACAGTTAGGAGTAACTGTGATCCTGGGTTCCGCCACCCCATCAATTGAAACCTTCTATAAGGCGCAAACCGGCGTCTATAAAATTGCGACCCTTCCAGAGAGGATCGATAACCGCCCCCTCCCCCCCGTGGAAGTGGTGGATATGCGGGAAGAAAAGGCCTGGATGCTGTCCCAAAGGTTGCGCAATGAGATAAAAGAAACCTTATCCCGCGGTGAAAAGGTGATCCTTTTCCTTAACCGTCGCGGATATTTCACTTACGCCCAGTGCAAGGAATGCGGAAGCGCCGTCGAATGCCCCCAGTGTTCGGTGGCTTTGGTCTATCATAATTCGGTGAAGAAGTTGATCTGCGGCCATTGCGGATTAATTGCCGAAGCGCAGGTGATCTGCCCCAAGTGCCAGAATGCTTCCATATCTTTTCGCGGTATCGGTACCCAGCGAATAGAGTCAGAAGTGGCCCAGGTCTATCCCCAAGCCAAGATCATCCGGCTGGACCGGGATGTGGTCGTGAAAAGGGGCAGTCACGAAGTAAGCTTTGCCGCTTTTGCCGAAGGCGATGCCGATGTCCTGATCGGCACGCAATTGGTGACCAAGGGGATGGACGTGGCCTCGGTCACTTTAGTCGGAGTGGTTTCGGCGGATACCTCATTGAACCTACCCGATTTCCGCGCGGCGGAAAGGACTTTTCAGCAGCTAACCCAGGTAGCGGGACGGGCGGGAAGGCATCATCTGCCCGGCAAAGTTATCGTCCAGACCTTTAATCCCGAGCATTATGCCATCAAGTATGCCGCCAAACACGATTATGAGGGCTTCTATAAAGAGGAGATCAAAGAAAGAGAAGAGCTTTTCTATCCGCCTTTTTCCCGACTTATCAATCTGGTCATCTCCAGCAAGGACGAAAAAAAGGCTGAAGTGATCGCGCAAGATTTAGGCCGGCTCATTAAATTGCCTCAAGGTAAGTATCAGCTGTTAGGCCCGGCCCCCGCCCCCATTGCCAAGATCCGGGGACAATACCGTTATTTCATTCTACTGAAAGGCGAGAAGATCGATCCGTTGCGGGAAGCGGTCGGGGCGGGATTGAAAAAACTGGTGGCGCCTTTTGACATTCGGATCAATATGGATATCGATCCGCTAGATATGGTCTAGCTTATCAACTATAAAAGCAGAAAAATCGCCCGGCTTTACCGCAAAGCCCCGATAGAAATGCTCGATCTCCCGGCAGATCTTGAATTTCCAGTGAGCGGCTTTCCCCCGACGGTTTACTTGGTCCCGTTTGTGGGTGGTTACCTGTATTTCAACCGGCAAGCGCATTTCCGTCACCCGCATCATGGTTATGGCGGAGAAGCCGCTTTTCTTGGGGGTGGCGATCTCATCGGAATATATCAGCGAACCATTTTTGGGCATAAAAGGCAGTAGCCCGTAACGGTCCGCAAAGTTCTCGGCCGAAAGCTTGGGTAAAAGTTGTTGTATCGCGGCCACAATCCGGTAAGCCAGCCTTTTATCAATAGTAATAACACTTATCCCCAATAAATCATGCAAGAGCGCCGGAGTTATTCTCTTGTTCGTTTTTCTAAAAATAGTCTGGATCTTCTCCCATACCGAATAAGGCGTCTTGGTCCGGACAGAGACCTCAAACGCCCCGACGGGAATACCAATTTTAAGAAGGGCTTCAGTGATCAATTCGGCGGTATTCTGCAAATGCAGCTGCGCTTCGGGATAGGTCATCCCCAGGACCTCTTCTACTTCCTTCTTTGTCCTTTCGTGGGAACGATTATAATTGATGCGGAATATTTCGTTCCTGATTTCTGCCGCTAATTTCGTGAATCCGCATTTTTCCGCCATGGAAGCTACCACAATTCTTAAGTGTTTTTCTTCCCTGCGGCTTAATCCTCTTACCGCGGTATGCCTGAGTCTTCCCAGCACACTGGAAAAATATTCAAGACTGTCCACCCACGGCTCATTTGTGAGAGTAAGGTCCAGCAGGAATTTATTAAGGAATTTTCTAATATCCCCCACGGAACTTATTGGTTGTGAACCTATATCCAAATGAGAAAGCCTTTGAATTTTTTGGACATTATAGGCCACTTCTGCATAATCCCTGCACCATTTATCATTAGGAACGCTCAAACGTTGATATGTGGTATCAATAAAATCCCTTACCGTTTCAGGCAGGCCGCCCCGGCGAGGATCTCCCGACCATAATTTCCCCAAAAGCAAAGCCGCTAAGGTTGTTTCTGATGCTCCATATTCTGCAGCAATGCGTGCCGCTTCAAAAAAAGGATCAGTCCCTTGGGGAGAAGAACCTAATATGTCGATTGCCGCAGCCAGCAGCGGAAGGGAATTTCTCTCCCTTCGAGAAAGCCTGCGATTTATCAGAAAATTAAGAAAAACCTCGCTGGCTTTAGGTAAAGATCGCGGTGGAATTTTTGCTTTTCCCTTGGCAAGTAAAGCTCCGGCTTGTGTGGTAAGTAAATATCTCGGGCCAGATTTGGTTTCCACTTCCATTACATAACCCTTATCAATCCACTTGTCAATAATATCTGGCGTAAAATAATGCGCTCGGCGCTGGTCCAGTAGTTCAAGAGGATGCGGATACAGGAACGGCCACTTTTCTCCCAATGGCCTAATATACTGCACCGGAGACTTACTGGAATAAACTGGGCAAATTCTTCCTTCGCTTACCAGCTCTGCAATTTCATCCCTAAAAGCCACAGTGTACCCGCTGTGCATTTCTGCAAAATAAATAATAACCGTCCCCGGCAAAGCTGTCGGCTTGCTCTTGATTACTATATAAAGCGGCTCTTCATGCTCCTTGCTGCGGGGACGCATGACCTCATTGAAATATAATTCTCCCGTGATTTCTCTGCCAATAGGGAGGCGACCGATTTTTCTATAGGCATCGGTTACCATCTGGCTGACTTCTCTTTCCCTGTATATTTTATCCGGCACATTCTCAAAATCCGGTTCTTCTTGATATAAAAGTGCCCGGCGCGAACCCGGAAGTGGTTTGCCCTTCGGGAGCATCATGTTGATTTTTATCTCGGGAATTTGCGCGGAATCCGACAGGACAAATTCAATTCTCCACCCCCATCCAAATTCAACTGCCCCCTTATATCCAATTATCTTATTACGGCAGACATTGTTGAAAATGTCGAGCAAGCCAGACATTTTATCCCAATCCCATCGCCTGTTAAAATTATCGGCTCCTAGCGGCTCCCCTTTCTCAAGATGATACTTACCTCTTCGGTTTAACCTCTCAGAAAAATATCTAATAAAATCGGGCGCTTTAAAAGCTTCCGGAGCTATTTGACGTAAACAAGTCAAAGCCCGATTTAGGCTTATAACCTGCATCTGGCGCCGCCGAGCTATATCTCGGTTGGTTATCACCAACCGCCCAAAAGACGCCCCCACATAGGGCTTAACGACCTGCAGTTTAATTCGCGGCATTTATGCTTCCAAAAACTCCCTGATCTCGGCCAGCACCAGTGAAAAGCCGCAGATGGTGCTGGTGCTTAAAGAGTTGGTGTTCAGTCTCTTTCTCCATTCCGCGACCGTTCTTTTGAGCGACTGCGCTTTGGCGATCTTTCTTCCCGCCCGGTCGATCTCTTTCGGTCCGCGTGCTCGGGCCTTTTCCTGCTGGGCAATGCTTATGATCTCATCCAGGCTTTCCTGCAATCCGCTGATCACTTTGCTGGTTTGCGGCTGACGTACGATCTTGTGCAAATTGAGAGGATCATCGTTAAAACCTTTAAAGAGCCCGCCCTCGCCGGTATATTTGGCAAGCGCCCACACCCAGGCCCCTTCATTCCATTCCCGGTGGTTGGCTTTGACCGGAGCCGCCTCCGGTCCGTTTTCTTCAGCGACACGGGACGGCGGCTCATCGAGGCCCGGCACTACCTGCTCCAGACCCTCCCACTCGTTGAGCAGGGTATAAAAAAAGACCCTGACACGGACGATATTATTATTGTCCCGAATGGTCCTTTTTAGGTAATACAGCACTTCCGGGTCCACTTTGGGCGCGGTGAAGTGATATTCCTTTCCCGCCATCTTGCCCGACCTTATCAGTGCACGGAATTCGCGGGCTTGGTTGCGGAATCTGAGCTCCCATTCTGCTGCTTGACCGCTCCGATTATTGAAGGTGATGGGAAATTCCGAGCTTTTCACTTCGACTCCGATGCGGGTCTGGCCGCGCCAGCCGTCGAGCTCTACATCCTTTTGCCTCTCTCGGCTGCCCGCGGCAGTGAAACGTCCGCCTTTGAATTCTTCCGGGTAATATTTCACCCCTCGCATGACCTTAGAAACTTCGGTGAGTGGCCCGGCCGAGCTTTTAACTTTGGCCAATCTTTCCAAACGGATGACCTCGTGTATGCCTCCCCAGGTCTCGGCAATACCCTCCTCCCCTTCCACCGCACATTTTTCCGCCAGGCCAGATAATAGTCGCGACAAACCCCTGACCCGGCATTCCATTAGGTCGGCGATGGCCAAAAGCACCTGATCGATGGGCCGACCGGATAATTTGGCGGACTCATGCATGATGATCCTATTGGTGCGGATCTTCTCCCAAAGCCCTTCCCTCTCGAATCCCCGCAGAAATTCCAGGGCCTGTATCTGTCTTACGTCCAAGGTCTTTTGCCATATCTGAAATGGGGTTTCTTCTGCTCCCGCTGGGGATACAACTAAAGGGATCGGCTTTGGCGGCTCTTCCGCGGCAGGCAACGGCGACGGCGGCGGGGGAATACTGGCGGAAGCGGCCAGGATCTGTTCGTTCATCCCTTCTTGAGGCGGCTCCTCGATGATTTCCGGGACCAGTTCGGGGATCTGTGGGCCGAGAGTGGAATGCATGGTCTCCAGCAGGTCCTTTTGCACCAAATTCAGCGAAGTGCGCACGCTATCGAACAGATCTTCCAACCGGTACGACTGGCCGATATCCTGCGAACTCATGCGACGCGCTAAAAGATCGATCTCCATCTTGGCGATACCCAGCTTTTCGGAGAGCCGGGCTTTGAGGGGGCTTTCAGCCAACAAAGCCACCGCAGAAGAATGCGCTCGGTGGGTTAGGGAAAGATGTTCCAGCTTATCCGGTGTGATGCGGAACCGCACCGGCCGGCCGTTTAAGACGGCCGGTCCGCAAGGTCTCCCCGGTTTTGATGCTCCCTCGACCATGCTATTTTATCTGCCGGGTTGAGGGAAAATTTCATGGTATAATTTTAACCGTGATACGAGATATAATCCGTTATCCTAATCCCATCCTGCGCAAAAAGTGTAAAGCTGTTAAAAAAGTCGATCCTCATATCCAAAAACTCATTGATGATATGATCGAGACCATGCACGCCGCCCCCGGCGTAGGGCTGGCGGCTCCGCAAGTGGCAGAAAACATCAGGGTTATCGTGGTAGATATCGGCGAAGGCGCCTTTGCGGTGGTCAATCCCAAAGTGAAGAAAAAAAATAAGGTCATGCAAACCTTTGAGGAGGGTTGCTTGTGTCTGCCGGGGATCGTGGGGCCGGTGGAGCGGGCTTCGATCGTCTCAATCGAGGGATTGGACCGGCAAGGCCAAAAGCTCATAATCGAGGCTGAAGGATTTTTAGCCACGGTGCTCCAGCACGAGATCGACCATCTGGACGGGGTCGTCTTTATCGACCGGGTAAAGGATAAGTCCTTGATCCGCGAGGTCTCGAAAAAAGAAGAGGAAGAGAAAAAGGAGCTCCTATGAAGATCGTCTTTATGGGAACTCCCCTCCCCGCCGCCCGCCTCCTCCAAGCCCTGCTCGATGCCGAAGAGCAGATCGTCTTGGCGGTGACCCAGCCCGACCGTCCCAAAGGCCGCCATCTCCACACTGCCCCTTCCCCCGTCAAGGAGCTGGCCCAAAAGTATAAGATCCCGGTCGAGACCCCGGAAAAGGTCAAAGACCAGATCTTTATCGATAAGATCCACTCTCTGGATCCCGATCTGATCGTGGTCGCCGCCTATGGAAAGATCCTTCCTAAAGATCTCTTAACTATTCCTAAATACGGTGCCATCAATGTCCACGCTTCGCTATTACCAAAATACCGCGGCGCCGCCCCCATCCAATGGGCGATCTTAAAAGGCGAAAACGAGACCGGGGTGACCGTGATGCAGGTTTCAGAAACTTTGGACACCGGCGATATTATTTTACAGGATAAAGTTCCGATCGATCCCGAGGACACGGCAGAAACACTTTTAGATAAAGTTTTTGAAGTGGGCGCGCAGACCCTATTGCGGGCGATAGACCAGATCAAGAAAGGGACCGCAAAAAAGATCCCGCAGAAAGAAGCCGATGCCACCTATGCGCCGCTCATCGCCAAAGAGAGCGGGGAGATCGATTGGAAAAAGTCCGCGACCGAGGTCAACAATCGCGTACGGGCCCTGCTCCCCTGGCCCACCGCTCACACTTTCTATAAGGGTAAAATGCTTAAGATCATAAAAGCCGAACCGGCACCGGTCCCCGGCAAATTCAAGCCCGGAGAAGTAGTTGATATAAAAGACGATTTCATCATTGCCTGCGGCGTTGGCAGTTTAATTTTGAAAGAAGTTCAACTGGAGGGTGGGAAAAAGATGACCGGTGAGCAGTTCCTGCGCGGGCATCGATTGGCTATAGGGGAGATCCTTCCCTCGTAATAAGCGCCTCCAGAACCATTCTTTGCAGTTTATCGGGATCGGTTAATCTTCTGGTTGGTTTCCTCTGCAGCAACCCCTTAAGGATCGGATGAAAAAGCTCCGGAACTTTTAAGCTCCACTCCCGGCTAAAAATCGGACCATCTTGAGGATAAGAAACATCGGTTTTCCTGTCTTTCCCCTCTGCGTCTTTCGCCCAGATCCTTCTTTTTTGAATTATTTCACCGGTTAGGGTCACATATAAAACAACGCCTAATGAATAGTAATCCACAGCAATTCCAGCCATGGCCGACCCTTCCATCATAATTTCCGGAGCATTAAATGCCGATGTTCCGATAATGTCATGGCCTTCGACAATATCCCGGGGAGCGCGCAGATCCCGGGCTAAGGCCAGATCGATCAGCTTAACCACTCCTTCTTTAGAAAAAAGCAGATGTTCATCCTTAAAATCCCGGATCACAATATGGTTTTGATGGCAGTGTCTCAAGATCTCGGCAACATCGAAGATCAGTGTCAGCACTTCATCGTGCGAAAGCTGCAATTCATTCAGCCAGGTGTGCTCCAAGCTTTCCAAAACCAAAAAACCATCGCCATAAGTCAGGCATTCGACGATATGAGGATGCTTCAGGCGGTAGAGTATCTCCCCTTCCCTCCTGAATAAAAACGAATATTTGGAACCGGAGCTTTCCTTGATCACCACCGGCTGCTGGGTCGCAACCTCCCAACCCTTAAAAACCTTGCTCATGTCGGTTTCGGCGATCTGCCGATTGGCGCGAAAGCAGGGCCCAAAGGCTTCTTCAGGGATGGGCTTGGGCGGGGCAAACTTCCATTGGTTCTGCCGGACCTTAAGGCCGAGGGTAGCCCGCAGGTTTTGCATTCTTTCCGCCAGCCGCGGGACCCAGATCGCAGCTGTTCGTCCTTTTGGCAAGCAAGTTTCTATTCTACCAATTGAAGTTATATCCAGCGCCATGATAATGTTTCGTAAACGTTTTAAAAAAATTTCATGAGAAAAAACCCGCTCAAACCCTTATCAATCAAGGCAAAAATCGTGCTTGACAGCCCCACATCTAGTGGCCTATGATACCCGGGCCTACTAAATATAGTATGAAATGCCCAGCATGCAATAAAGACGACGATAAGGTATTGGACTCCCGGCCCACGGAAGACGGCCTCGCTATCCGCCGCCGGAGGGAGTGCAATGCCTGCGGCAACCGCTTCACCTCTTACGAAAGAGTGGAAGAGAAACCGCTTCTGGTCATCAAGCGCGACGGCCGCCACGAAGAGTTCAACCGCGATAAAATTTTGGCGGGCATCGTGCGTTCCTGCGAAAAACGGCCGGTAGAATTGGAAGTCATCGAAGAGATAGTGGACCTGGTGGAAAAGAAAGTGCGCAAAGCCCCCAAAGAGATGGAGACCGCTAAGATCGGGGAGTTCATCATGGAGCGCCTGCAGACGATCGACCAGATCGCTTATGTGAGATTCGCTTCGGTCTATCGTCAGTTCAAGGACGTGACCGATTTCGTGCAAGTAGTAAAGGAGGTTGTCCAATGAAGCCCGTAATTGTTGAGGAAGAGATAAAGCCCTCGCCCACGCCCGATTCGACCGACCTGGCGTTGTTCGTCCGCACCTCGAGCGATAACATCGTGGGCTGGGACCGGGGCAAGATCGTAGACGCCCTGGTAAAGGAGACCGAGATCTCCCGCGATATCGCCGAGATCATCGGCCACGAGGTGGAGCGGCAGATCTCCGCTTTGCGCATCAACCACATCACCTCCCCGCTCATCCGCGAGCTGGTGGATGTCAAGCTTTTGGAGTATGGGCTGGAGGATGCCCGCCGCAAGCATACCCGGTTGGGCTCCCCCTTATATGATGTAAAGCAGATCATCCTCTCCCCCAACAAGGAGAACGCCAACGTGCCCCACGGCCCCGAAGCCACCAATCTCACCTTGGCCGAGAACATCAAAAAAGAGTTCGCGCTGTTGCAGGTCTTCTCCCAGGATATCGGCGACGCCCACATGCGGGGGGACCTCCACCTGCACGACCTGGGCTTCATCGACCGGCCTTATTGTTCCGGACAATCGGTCGAATACGTCAAGAAATTCGGCCTCGACCTGCCCAATGCTTTGAGCATCGCCAAGCCCGCCAAACACGCGGAAGTGCTTTTGGCGCAGATCGTCAAATTCTCCGCCGCGCTCCAGGGGGTTTTCGCCGGGGCTATCGGCTGGGACGCCATCAATGTATTTTTTGCGCCTTTTTTGGTGGGCATGTCGGATTCCGAGATCCACCAGCTGGCCCAGATGCTGATCTACGAGTACAGCCAGCAAGCGGTAGCGCGGGGCGGCCAGGCCATATTTTCCGATGTCAACCTTTACTGGGAGATGCCCAAGCACTTTGAGAACGTTCCGGCCCTGGGGCCGGGCGGGCTCTACACCGGCAAGACCTACGGCGAATATCAAAAAGAATCCCAGAAGTTCGTCTGGGAACTCTTCAATGTATATCGGGAAGGCGACGGCTCGGGCCGGCCCTTCTTCTTCCCCAAGCCGTTGGTGCACATGACCGAAAAATTCTTCAAGACCGAGGGCTGGGAGAAATTCTTAAACCACATTTCCGAAGTGGCCGCCGAGATGGGCAACACCTATTTTGTGTTCGACCGCGGCGACACTGCCAAGATCTCGGAGTGCTGCCGGCTCTCCTTTAAGCTGGAGCAATCGGACCTCGACGACGCCAAGGAGCCCTGGCGGATGAGATATTCGGCGCTCCAAAACGTGACGGTCAACCTGCCCCGCCTGGCTTTTCGGGCCCAGGGTTCCGACCAAAAGCTATTTGAGCTTATCGGCGAAATGCTGGATATGACCGCCCGGGCGCATTTGGAGAAAAAACGTTTTATCGAAGAGATCCTGGCGCGCGGAAGCCAGGGCCCGCTATCCCTGCTCGCCATGCAGAGGGACGGCCAGCCCTACTTGCGGATGTGGCGGGTATCGTACCTGGTCGGCATCCTGGGGCTCAACGAGACGGTGCAGGCCCACCTGGGGCAGGAGCTGCACGAAAATCGGGACGCCTTAAAGTTCGGCTTAAAGATCATCTCGTATATGAAAATAAAATGCGACGAGCTCACCAAAAAGCACGGCATTCACTTTGTGCTGGAGCAGACCCCGGCCGAATCCACTGCCTACCGTTTCGCCAAGCTCGATTTGGACCATTTCCCCGAGCAGGCCCAAAAGGTGATCAAGGGCCATCCTTTGACCGGCGAGGTCTACTACACTAACTCCACCTATTTCAACGTCTCCCACCCCATGAATCCCATCGACCGCACCGCGGAGGAGGGACTTTTCCACCCGCTGATCGATGCCGGAGCGCTCACCCACGTTTGGCTGGGAGAGAGCAAGCCCCATCCGGAAAGCATCAGCAATTTCGTCATCAAGACCATGCGTCAGACCCAGAACAGCCAGATCGCCTTCTCGCCGGAGTTCACCGCCTGCAACGCCTGCGGCAAGATAGTGCGCGGCCTGCGGGAGACCTGCCCCCACTGCCAATCCGACAATATCGAGGGCATCACCCGCATCACCGGCTATTTCTCGCGGATCACCGGCTGGAACAAGGGCAAGCGCGGGGAGCTTAAGGACCGGTATCGGACCGCGGAGTACTTTAATGCCTGAAACCTTGACCAAGGAAGCCACCGACCTGGCGGTTTTTGTCAGGACCAGCAGTGACGATATCGTCGCCTGGGACCGCGGCAAGATCGTGGAGGCCTTGATCCGGGAAACCGGCATCAAGCCCGAGGTGGCCTTGATCATCGGGGTGGAGGTTGAAAAACAGATCAAGGGCCTGGCCATCGATACCATCACCGCTCCGTTGGTTAGAGAACTGGTGGATGTGAAGCTTTTGGAATATGGGCTCGAAGAAGCCCGCCGGAAGCATACCCGCCTGGGCTCCCCGGTCTTTGACGTTAAAAAGATCATCTTCCACAAGAACCGCGAGAACGCCAACACTCCCCACTCCCCCGAGGCCACCAACCTGACCTTAGCGGAGAACATCAAGAAGGAGTTCGCCCTGCTTTCGGTCTTCTCACCGGATGTGGCCGACGCCCATATGCGCGGCGATATCCACCTGCACGACCTGGGCTTTGTGGACCGGCCCTATTGCTCCGGCCAATCCATAGAATACGTCAAGAAATTCGGCCTCGATTTGCCGGACGCGCCCCATTCCGCCAAGCCGCCGGAAGATGCGGAAGACCTGATCTCCCAGATCATTAGGTTCTCGGTGGCTCTGCATGGGCATTTTGCCGGGGCCATCGGCTGGGACGCGGTCAACATGTTCATCGCCCCATTTACCGAAGGCATGAGCCACGGGCATTTAAAGAAGCTGGCCCGCCAGCTGATCTCGGAATTCGCCTCGGTCGCTATTTCGCGCGGCGGCCAAGGCCTGTTCTCCGACCTCAATATCTATTACGAGATCCCCAAGCACTTTGAAGAGACCCCGGCTCTCGGGCGTAGCGGATTGCCGACCGGCAAGACCTACGGGGAATATAAAAAAGCCGCGCAGGATTTTGCTCGGGCGATGTTCGAGGTATATGCCGAGGGCGACGGAGCGGGACGGCCCTACTTTTTTCCCAAGCCCCTGGTGCATCTGACCGATAAGTTCTTCACCGAAGAAGGCCATGAGGATTTCTTGAACCTCATCTCGGAAGTGGCCGCCGATAAGGGCAACACCTATTTCGTCTTCGACCGCGGCGAGACCGCCAAGATCTCGGAATGCTGCCGCCTGGCCTTTAAGCTCGAATATTCGGATCTACAGGATGCCAAAGAGCCCTGGCGGATGCGTTATTCCGCCATCCAGAACATCACGATCAACCTGCCGCGGGTGGCCTACCTGGCCGATCACAACGACCAAAATCTCTTTGCCATCCTCGAGCAGTGGCTGACCCTGGCCGCGCGGGCTCACAAGCAGAAACGCGCCTTTATCGAATCCCTGCTAAAGGAGGGCGTGGACGGCCCGCTTTCTCTGCTTTCCCAAAAACACGACGACGAGCCCTATTTGCGCCTGCGCCGGGTGACCCACCTGGTCGGCATTTTGGGGCTCAACGAGCTGGTGCGCTACCACCTGGGAGTGGAACTCCACGAAACCCCGGAGGCCTTGAAGCTCGGCCTTAAGGTGGTCAGCTTCATGAAGATCAAATGCGAGGAGCTTTCGGAAAAATTCGACCTGCGCTTCGTGTTGGAGCAGACCCCGGCGGAATCCACCGCCTACCGCTTTGCCCGGCTGGACCTTAAGGATTTTACCGAGCCCGCCCGCTCGGTGGTACAGGGCGACCTTAAAACCGGCAACATCTATTACACCAATTCCACCTACTTTAATGTCGCGCAGCGGATGAACGCCATCGACCGGGTAAAGCTCGAAGGTCTCTTTCATCCTTTGATCGATGCCGGAGCACTCACCCATGTATGGCTGGGCGAGAGCCGTCCCGATGCCTCAAGCATCAGCAACTTCGTAAAAAAGACCTTCCGCGAGACCCAGAGCGCGCAGATCGCTTTTTCCCCGGAGTTCACCTCTTGTGGAAATTGCGGCCAGACCTCCCGGGGGCTAAAGGACCGCTGCCCCCATTGCAGCTCCGAAAATATCGAAGGCATCACCCGCATCACCGGCTATTTTTCCCGGATCCCGGGGTGGAACAAAGGAAAACTGGGTGAGCTTAAGGACCGCTATAAAGGAGAGATCTAAAATGGAAGTAAAGGTTTTCGGCAAACCGAATTGCGAGTACTGCAAGACCACTGTTAAGAAATTCGAGACCTTTTTTGATCGCTGGAATATCGAGCGATCCAAAGTCGCCTTAAGTTTTTTTGACATGGAGCAGATGGAGGGGCTGGCGGAAGGGGCTTTCTATTCGGTAACCAAGATCCCGGCCACGGTGATCGAAAAAGACGGGGAGATACTTAAGCGCTGGGACGGATCGGTCCCGCTGTCTGAAGAATTCAAACAGTACTTCATTTAAACAGGATCGCGTTCCCCACCAATCTCGGCTTGCCGTCGGTGGGACGGTTGAGCACCGCTCCTCTCACCACCAGAGTGGTCGATCCTCCGCCGTCCAGATTAAGCGCGTCCCGGGCGCCAAGGGATTGCATAAAGTAAGCCAGCTCGGTTAGGGTCATGCCCAAACTGTAGCCCTCCCCTCTTTTTATTTTTCGGCGCGGTTTGCCGTCCACCGTCACAAAGAGAAGCTGTCCATCCTCCAATATCCCCACCGCGGTGCGCGCCGCCCGGCCCCGCGCGATGTCCCGGCGGAATTTTTCCTCATACTTGGTGATGTAGATCATTCCCGATTTTAAAAGCCGCGGCCCGCCCCCCACCAGGTGCTTGAGATTACCTGCAACCGAGCTGGAATACGGCAAAACCTCGATCGAGACCTCGATCGGATCGCCCCGCTTGACGGTGGTCAAAAGATTCTCGGCATACAGCGCCCCGGCCGATAGGACCAACCCGTTCTCGGGAATGCGGGAATTGCCGATCCGGGCTTCAGTAACCTTGCCGTCCAGCGCCGTCAGCTCATAGCCGTTGCCGGGGGTCTCGGTGAGTTCTCCGTAATACTTCGTATAAACGATGAAGTCCCCCCCGTTGGCGCGCGGTTCATTGATCCCGGTAATATCATAACGGCAGCCGCCGATTATGGCGTAAGCATTGAGGGCGATATTGTCGATAAAAGCCCGGTTATCATCGGTTAATATTAATGCGGTGCGGTCGGAGATAGGATATGAGACCAGTTCTTTATCGATCATCAAGACCCCCAGCGGCCGGCCGGAATAGGAAAAATAGGTGCCGTTGACGGCCGCCGTGGCCTGCCCGCTTTCGGCGATGCCGCTTACTTTTTCGCGATAAAAGTGCGGCACGCGCCGGGCCCAGGGATTGATCATCTCCAAAAGCGTGGGCGAGGCGCTGGCCAGGCGGGGAAAAATGTCGACCTTTTTAGGGTCAACTTTCAGTATCTCCGCCACCATATATCCCTCTTCCACTCCCTTTACCACCCCAAAGTATTCCAGCCCCTCCGCCAGCTTACTGCCCTGCTCGATCTTGGTAAAAGCTCGGCCGAAATCCACCACCAGCCGGCTGGGATCGGATAAGGGCAAGACCTCGTAATTTACCGGATATTCGAGCGGGATATTGATATAGAGGTTCCCCTGGCCTCTGGCGACCCTCACCTCCCTCACCACCCAATCAGCCACTTTGGTGGTGCCGATTTTATCCGCTTCCGCTTCGCAGGACAGAAGGGTGATGGTGAGCCCGCTTTCCGCCTGGCTTAAGCCGTAAAAACTTTCTCCTTCCAGGTCGAACACGATCCTGATCTTTTGGGGATAGGAATTAACCCGGATGTCGGTCAAGACCGCCGCCTGGGCTACACTAAACCATAAGGAACCGGCGACTAAAGTCGCGGTTAAAATTTTTTTCACGGCAAAAAATATTATAACATAACCTGTGCTATAATTTCCCCGATGGCAGAACAAAAGCCGCGCGAAAGATGGGGAACCAAGCTCGGCATCATCATGGCCGTGGCGGGTTCGGCAGTGGGGCTGGGCAACTTTTTAAGATTCCCGGTTCAGGCCACCCAGAACGGCGGCGGCGCCTTTATGATCCCCTATTTCATCTCCTTCCTGCTTTTAGGGATCCCCTTGATGTGGATCGAATGGGCCATCGGCCGCTACGGCGGGCTTTTCGGCCACGGCACCGCGCCTTTCATCTTCGACAAGCTCTGGAAGAACCGCGCCCTGAAATATCTGGGTGTGATCGGCATCTTCGGCCCGCTGGTCATTTTCATCTATTATGTATACATCGAATCCTGGCTGTTGGGCTATGCTTTCTTTGCCGTCACTGGGAAGCTTTTAGCTTATACCACTCCGCAGGCCATGAAGGGATTTCTGCTTGCTTATCAGGGCCTGGCGCCGGGGAGCAATCTGGGGACCGCCTATCTTTTTTTTCTTATCACTTTTGCCCTTAATGTCTGGATATTATATCGCGGCATCAAGGGCGGGATCGAATTGCTGTGCAATTGGGCCCTGCCGGTGCTTTTCGCCTTCGGGATCATCGTGGCCATCAGGGTATTAACTTTGGGGGCTCCCAATCCACAAATACCGGACTGGAATATATTGAACGGCCTGGGATTCCTCTGGAATCCTGATTTTTCGGTGTTGGCCGATTCCAAGGTCTGGCTGGCGGCGGCGGGGCAGATCTTCTTTACGCTTTCGGTAGGGATCGGCTGTATCTTAACTTACGCCAGCTATCTCTCCCACGGCGACGACGTGGTGCTTTCGGGGCTTTCTGCCGGCGCCACCAACGAGTTCGCAGAAGTGATCTTGGGCGGATCGATCGTTATTCCGGCGGCCTTTGCCTTTTTAGGGCCCATCGGGGCGGCGGAAGCGGCAGGGAGCGGGGCCTTCAACCTGGGTTTTGTCACCATGCCTTTGATATTTGGCCGGATACCGCTCGGTGAATTATTCGCCCTGCTCTGGTTCGCCCTGCTCTTTTTGGCGGGCATAACCTCATCGGTATCTCTGGCGGAACCGGCCATCGCTTTTGTGCGCGATGAGTTCAAGCTGGACCGCAAACAAGCTGTAATAATCTTCTCCCTCATTGCCTTTTTACTCTGTCAGCCCGCCATATTTTTCCTGGGACACGGCGTGGTAGATGAGCTGGATTTTTGGGGAGGCACTTTCGCCCTGGTGCTTTTTGCCACTATCGAGACCATACTTTTTGTTTGGATCTTCGGCATGGATAAGGCCTGGGAAGAGATGCATCGCGGGGCGGAACTGAACATTCCCCGCTTTTACCGCTTTATCATGAAATATATCACGCCGGCTTTCCTGCTTTTCATTTTAGGATTCTGGTTCATCCAGCAGGGCTGGCCCACTCTGATGATGAAAGGCGTAGCGGCTGAAAACCTGCCTTATATCCTGGCGACCCGCGTCGGCTTGGTCCTGCTTTTCTTGGCGATAGCTATCTTGGTTAGGGTCGCCTACTATCGGAGGAAACCGGCGTGAATATCTGGGGCTGGCTTTTTATGCTGTCATCCTGGGGATTGATCCTGGGACTTACCGTTTTCTGCTTCTACCGCGTATTGATAGAACCGGAAGAAGAATTGTAGAACCTGCGGCTAAATGCCGCGGTTAAATTGGAGCGATGAGACATGATAAGGATTACATTAATTATATTGCTGCTTCTTATTGGTTGTCTGCCCTCTTTTGCCATGCCCCAAGGAACCACTTTCCAAATCAAGAATTATTGGGTTCTTTTCCCTTACGCTGCTATAGGTATCCCTATTGGAGATCAACATGGGATAAAGGTGGGGAGCGCAATACCTAATGGGGTAGAATTGGGAGTTACAACTTATGGTGGAGTATACTCATTAGTTGCAGTATTTTCCAGCCAAATTGATTCTTCAGAAAAAGAAAGGTCGTCATGGAATATAGGTCTGCTATACTGGTCTGAATTTCTTTGGGCAGGGTCTGTTATTGTCCCGGTTCTAGAATATGAACAAGAGCGCTTAATAAGCGAGAGGTTTTCCTGGCTAGTGAATTTTGGCTGGCCTAGTTTGGTGGGATTTGGGCTGAAGTGGTATTTATAGGTTAGCGCCCAACGCCTGACGATTCTCCCGACGCTACCGTATCCCGCCCAACGATTCGCCCGACCTGCTGGCCCGAAGCAGAGTTATAACCTCTTCGATCACCCACTCCGGGGTAGAGGCCCCGGCGGTGATGCCTACCTTATCTTTCCCTTTTAACCAACCTTGATCCAATTCCTTTACCGTCTGGATCTGATGGGTTTCGGTGCCGGTGCCTGAGCAGAGCTCGGTTAGGCGTTTGGTATTGGCGCTCATCTTATCGCCGATGACCAGCATCAGCTCTACTTTCCCGGCGATCTCCACCGCCGCCGCCTGCCGTTTGCTGGTCGCCCCGCAGATGGTATTGAATACTTTCAGGTCTTTGACCTTCTTTTTTAGGTCCTCAGTAAGGCGTTTAAAATGCTCTTCGGCCTGGGTGGTCTGCGCCAATACTCCCACCTTGATATTCCCCAACGACTCGATATCCTTGATATTCTCGATAACCTTCGCCTTTCCTCTCGCCCACCCTACCAGGCCCTTAACCTCCGGATGTCCTTTATCTCCCACGATTACGACCAGCCGGCCCTCATCGTTCAGCTCTTTCGCGATCTTCTGCGCCTTTTTCACCCAGGGGCAAGTGGTGTCGACTATTTCAAGCCCCAGCGCGCGGGCCTGGTCGTAAACCTCCGGGGAAACGCCGTGCGCGGAGATTAGCAGGATGCCGTTCGAACCAATAGGGATCTCGGAGAGGGACTTTACCGATCTAACTCCGCCGTTCTTTAGTTTTTCTACTACTTGGGAATTATGTACTAGATTGCCCAGCATAAAGACCGGCCGTCCCTGGCGGGATTGCTCCAGCGCGATGCGATAGGCCCGTTCCACCCCTTCGCAAAAACCCGAGTGTTCGGCGATCAGGATATCCATATAGAGCATTATAGATAAAAAGTGAAATTATTGCCAGAATTTGACGACAATCTATCAGCATGGGTATTTCAGCCAGAATAATCGAAAGATCGCCGATCTTCGGACTAAACAAATCACTAAAAGCCGGTGGTGGTTCCGCCGGCGATCCTATTTGTCCGCTTTTCCCCAAAAACTTCGCCAGGGGGAGCGGGGACCGTATTTATAAAATCCTCCGGCCCTTTGCCCAGGGAGGCATGTCGATCCTTTATGAGGTACAGGACGGCAACGGCAAATTGCATCTTCTGAAAATGCCCTGTGGCCTCGATCAATATGACGAAGCCGTTCAAATCGATCTTTGGAAAAGATTCCGCCGGGAAGTCAGGATACTCCACGGCATTCATCACACCGATATATTGCCCGCCGATTTCGCCCAGCACCGCGATAAGGTAGTAAGATTAACGGATTGGGACCCCTGCTGGGATCCCGCTAAACCGAGCGAGGCCTTTCCCAAATACTATATCGAGGAAATGATCGTCGGCCACGATCTGGAAAAAGTGGTCGAGAGCCATCAAGTGGTAGATTCTCTTCACGCCACAACCATAATTTACAGCGTCATGCTGGGCTTGGTAGTATTCGGTGAAGTAGCCCGGCGCCTGGGGGAAGGGACCTTCGCCCATCGCGATCTAAAGCCGGGCAATATCAGGCTCGAGATGATCGGCGGTCACATCAAACGCGTGGTGTTGATGGATTTCGGCATTGCGCACCTGGCCAGGGAATATAACGAAAAATTGACCAAGACCGGCGCTTTCTGGGGAACGCCTGATTATCCCGCTCCCGAAACTTTTCCCAGCCGCAGCGACCAGGCAGACCAACGCTCCGATATCTTTGTGGCGGGATTTATTTGGTATGAATTGCTGACCGGTATGGCGCCTTTTGATTCTAAAAACCTGGAACAAACCCGATTGTTCTATTCAAGACCTCAAGCCTTTATAGATCGCTTGGCGGTTGAATGCCAGCAAACCGGCCGCGTGCCTGTAAATGTCAGGAATATTTTATTCCGCGCCCTGTCCGCGCATCCTGATAATAGATATCAGTCCTATGCCGAAACCGCCGGCGTGCTTCACGATCTGATCACAAAGCTGCAACGCGCTTGATGGCTTCGCGGAGACGTTCGTCCGGAGAAGTGATCGAGATCCGGAAATAACCCTCGCCGTATTTGCCGTAGCCCGAACCCGGCACCACCAAAACCCCGGTTTTTTCCAAAAGGTCGGACACGAACTTGGCGGAAGTATAACCTTTGGGAACTTTCGGCCAGATATAGAAGCCGGCTTTAGGAACTTGCAGTTGAAATCCGGCTTTCTTAAGCCCTTCGACAACTATATTGCGCCGCCTTTCATAGATACCGTTGGTCTCTTTTAAGTGGCTTTGCGAACCGGTTAAGGCCTCCACCCCCGCCATCTGGAGCGCCATGTAGGCGCCGGAATCCACATTGGTCTTGATGATCGAAAGGGCCTCGATCGCCTCGCGATTCCCTACTGCCATGCCTAACCTGAAACCGGTGCAATTATAGGTTTTAGAGAGCGAGTGGAATTCGATCGCTACTTCTTTGGCTCCGGGAATTTCGAGGACCGAGAGCGGTTTGTAGCCATCAAAGGCGATCTCGGAATACGCCAGGTCAGAGCACAACAGGATGTCGTATTTACGGCAGAAAGCTACCGCTTCCTCCAAAAAATCCGCCTCGCAGGTAGCCCCGGTGGGATTGTTGGGATAATTGATGAACATCAGCTTGGCTTTGCGCGCGATCGCTTTCGGGATCTTTTTTAAGTCGGGCAAAAAGCCGTTTTTTTCGAGAAGCGGCATCAGATGTGGTTTGCCGCCAGCCAAAAGTGTGGCCGTTTTGTAGACCGGGTAAGCCGGGTCCGGTATCAGCGCAATGTCCCCGGGATCGAGCAGGGCAAAGAACAGGTGCGCGATGCCTTCCTTGGAGCCGATCAGCGCCATCACCTCGGAATTGGGATCAAGGTCCACCAGGAATCTTTTGTGATACCAGAAAGCCACCGCCTCGCGGAAGGCAAAGGTCCCCTCATATGGCGGGTAGCCGAAACTGCGGGGATTATCGATGGCCTGGTGCAGGGCTTGGGTAATATGGTCGGGCGTGGGCAGGTCGGGATCCCCGATCCCCAAATCGATCAGATCCGATACGCGTGCTTTCATCTTATCGATTTGCGCAAAAAGATAGGGTGGTACTTTGGCTATGCGTTTGGCTTTTTTCATAGGTAATACTTTCCTTCAAAGACGGCTTCCGCCGGGCCGGTCATCAGCACATGACCGTCATCCTGCCATTCCACTTTGAGCGTTCCTCCCGGTAAATTAACTTTGACCGATCGGCCGACTTTTCCGGCTAGGTTGGCAGCGACCGCCGAGGCGCAGGCCCCGGTACCGCAGGAGAGCGTCTCCCCCGCCCCCCGCTCCCAAACCAAAACCTCGATCTCGGAATCGCTTATCACTTTAACAAACTCCACGTTGGTGCGGTTGGGGAAATGTTTCGAGAGCTCAATGATCGGCCCGATCTCCGCCAGGGTGATCTGATCGAGATCAGTAACTATGGCCACCGCGTGGGGATTGCCCATATTGATCTTCCTGAAACGGAAACCTTCAAGATCGAGATCCCCTTCGTCTTTGGGCTCGCCCATATCGACTTCTACCGCCGAAACGATCCCCTCTTCAGCAATAATTGCCACCACCTTGGTCCCGGCAATGGTTTCGATCGAGACCACATCTTTGGATAATTTGTCTTTCTCATAAACATATTTGGCGAAACAGCGGATGCCGTTGCCGCACATCTCCGGTTCCGAGCCGTCGGGATTGAATATCTGCAGGCGGTATTCGGCTTTGGTCGAAGGCTGGACGATCAAGACCCCATCGGCCCCCACCCCAAAATGCCGGTCGCAAAGGTCGCGCGCCAACTGCGGTAGGGAATTTTCCTCAAACTTTTCCGCACGGGCGTCGAGGAGGGCAAAATCGTTCCCCAGTCCGTGCATTTTGATAAAATTCAACGTCCGCATGCAATTATTATAACATACCTAGAAATAACTGGCGGAGGAGGTGGGAGATTCGAAAACCGTGACTTTAGAAAGCTTTCCTTCCCGGGGCAGCTGTTTTCGCAACCGTTCAAAAACCAGTTTGGCAATATTCTCCGAAGTGGGGTTCATTTTGTGGAAGGATTTCAGGGCGTTGAGGTTCTGATGGTCAAAAACTTCCAGTATTCCCTTAAGCAAGGCGCGGATCTTCTTGAAATCGATCACGTATCCCAATTTCCCGGTCTTTTTGGCCTTCAAGTAGACCTGCACCTTGAAGGTGTGTCCGTGGAGTTTTTCGCAGGGGCCGGAATAGCCGCGCAGTTGATGGGCGGCGTCGAATGAATCCTCAACCATTAATTCAAACATTTTACCCTCCTAATTTGACCGGTTTGGCAATGATCGGCCGGCCGTAAAGCTTACTGCCTAATTCCTCAAAATGCAAAACCGACCCGGTCACCACGAATTGATATTGTCCGTGTCCCGCCCTTTGGGGTAAAAGTTTTTTGGCGTCTTTAACCGCTTCCTCGGCGGGATTGATGAACACGATATTGCCTTCGGTGAGCTCTTTCAGCGCCCCCAACAGGTGGGGGTAATGGGTACAGCCCAGGATGATGGTGTCCACATTTTCTTTTTGCAGCGGCTTTAGGTAATCCCGGGCCACCTTGCGGGTCTCTTCCGTATCGATGAACCCGCCTTCGATGAGGGGCACAAAAAGCGGACACCCCTCGGCGATGACTTCCGCCTCCTTTTTCATGGATTTGATGGTCTTCTGGTAAGAGCCGGATTCCACCGTGCCAACCGTGGCCAAAAGACCGATCCGGTTGTTTTTGGTGGCCGCTAAGGCCGCGCGGGCGCCGGGCTCGACGAGCGAGATGATGGGAAATTTGTATTTATCCTTTAAGACCGGATAGGCGATCGAAGAAGAGGTGCCGCAGGCCATGATCACCAGCTTGACTCCTAGTTCGGTGAAGTAATTGAGGATCTCGGTGTTGATCTGGATGATCTCATCCGCGGGGCGCCCCCCGTAGGGAACCCGTTTGGTGTCACCCAGATATAAAACATCCTCCGCCGGGATCTGCCGGGCCACTTCAGAAAGGACGGTTAGCCCTCCCACTCCGGAATCGAACATGCCGATAGGAAGGGACGCCGGGGGCTTGGGATAGACCGGCTTTTCTTCCGGTTTTAGGGCTACCCTTTCGGTTACGGTCTTTCTAACTGCGCTTATTTCTGAAATAGTTTTCCACTCCTTGGGCGATATCGCGCGCCACTTCTTTCTGGAAACTGGGAGAGATGATGAGCGCCCCCTCCTGTTCGCCGGTCATATACACCGGCTCCAGCAGGACCGCCGGCATATTGGTATGGTGAATGGTATAGAGCATGGCCTGACGCACTCCCCGGTCTTTCCTTCTAATGCCCATCACCAAACTGCGGTGCAATGCTTCCGCCAGGGCCCGGCTGTGTTCGTGATAATAATAGGTCTCGGTGCCGGTGATCCGCGGATTATCCAGCGAATTGTAATGCACTCCCAAATAAATGTCGGCCCCGATGCGGTTGGCAAAGCTTACGATGTCCGGCAGGTTCTTTTTTATGTCCGTCTTGCGGGTTAGAAATACATTGGCGCCCTTCTCTTTTAGGTATTTTGCCAGATAGAGCGCGGTCTTAAGATTGATGTTCTTTTCCAGCACCCCATTATATCCGGTAGCCCCGGGATCGTCCCCGCCATGGCCGGGATCGATCACGATCACCCGGTTTTTGAGCGACTGCTCTAAAACTATCGGTTTTTTTGCAATGACTTCAACTGAAACGGGGGTTTTCGCTACCTTGGTCGTCTTCTTTGGCTGGATTGGCATCGGCTCCGCTTTCACGGCCACCGCCGGGAAATCCCCCTCCCCATCGGCCACCTCAACCACCACCTGCTGGCGGCCGTAAAGCGCCGCGGCCTCAAATTTGACCGGGCGCTTGAGCTCCAGCACCACCCGGCCGATGAGCGGTTTCTTGGAAAATTGCCCCGCCCTTATCAACCCCACCCGTTTGCTCTTTTTAACTATGGAGATCAGGGGTTTTTCAATTGTCACTCCTTTGAAATCCAGAATCAGGCGGGGAGGGTTTTTTAGCAGAGTGATCTTGGGAAGGATCTCTTGATCTAATTTGATTATGAAATTATCGTAATATTTGTGCGGCTCGACCTCGATGCCCTGGAGTTTGACCTCGGCCAGGGCGGGGAGCGAGAAGAGAATCATTAGTAAGCCGAGAATAAATTCTCGCTTAAATTTTAACCGCGAATTTATTCGCCGGTTACTGAAGTTCACGGATCAACCTCAAAAGTTTCTCCCTCTCATTCAAGGCCGGATCATCCAATACTTTTTCCAAAAGCGCCTCCAGCACCTTCCCCACCTTGGGTCCCGGAGGAATATCAAGCTCCCGCATCACGTCCCCGCCATCCACCTTGAGATCTTTGACATGCAAGGCATTCTCTTCGGCCAATATTTTGTCAATGCGCAGCTGCAACTCTTCCAAATAGCCCGAATCGATCTCCCTTTCCATCCCCCGGGTATCCGCCATCCGCAGGGCAAAAAGGTCGGGGAGGTTGTCGAGCCCCACCCGGCGGATAAATCGCCTCACCGCCGCATCCGACCAGCTGGTTTGATAATTGAACATGTGGTTGGCGATGAGTATCCCCACTTTTTCAATATGTTCATTGCTGAAGCGCAGCCGCCGCAAGATGTCTTCCGCCATTTCCCGCCCTTTCTGATCGTGTCCGTAGAAAGTATCTTCCACCTTGCACAAGGGCTTGGCGATGTCGTGCAAAAGCGCCGCCAGCCGCACCGGGAGGTTATCGGCGGGCGCGGCGTCGCAACTATAAAGCGCGTGATAATAGACGTCCCACTTGTGGAACTGCGCGGGCTGTTCCACTCCCAGGCCGAGCTCCAACTCCGGAACGAATAATTTTAAAAGACCCGATTTTCTCATGTATTCGATCCCGATCGAGGGCTTGGGAGCGGAGAGCATCTTGGCCAGCTCGTCGTGCACCCTTTCCACCGCCACTTTTTTAGTGATCTGTAGGGTCTGGCCAATGGCCGCGAAAGTTTTTTCTTCGATCTCAAAAGTAAGCTGGGCGGCAAAACGGCAGGCGCGCAGAGATCGCAGGCCGTCTTCCGAGAAACGGTCGACCGCCTTGCCTACGGTGCGGATCGATCTTGCCGAGAGGTCTTTTTGTCCCTCATATTTATCGATGAACTCGTCGGTGGTGGGATCGTAAGCCATGGCATTCACCGTAAAATCCCGGCGGGAGAGGTCTTCTTCCAGCTTTTTGCTGTATTTTACCTGGCTGGGGTGGCGGCCGTCGGTATATAACTCATCCCGCCGGAAGGTGGTAACCTCAAAAGTCCCATCCTCCACCAAAACCGTGACTGTTCCGAATTCAATGCCGGTGGGCACTACTTTGTGGAACAGGCGGCTGACCGTCTCCGGCGGAGCGTCGGTAGTGAGGTCCCATTCCGCGGGAGTTCTTCCCAATAATATATCCCGCACCGATCCGCCCACCAGGTAGCATTTGAATCCCTGGTCTTTTAAGGTTTGGATGATGTGGAGAGCTCCCGCGGGATATTTATAATCCTTGAGCATTTGGATGAATTTTACCATAAAAGTATGTTAAAATCTTTTTGTGAAAGCCCTAAAATACCTGCTGTTGGCGGTCATTATCCTGCCGGTGCCTTTCGTTTTGAGCCATTCGGACCTTCCCGGCAGTCCCGAAAGAGGGGTAGCGTTCAACCTGCCGTTCAGGCAAAAGCGCTCTTCCGACAAAGGCCTGTACATCACCGCCTGGACCGCGCAAAAACCATCCCATTTGAACTACGTTAAACGCATGGCCAAAAGCCACGGGCTCAACACCATCGTGGTGGACGCTAAGGACATGATCGCGGGCCCACTCTCCGAATTGATCAAGAAGCGTGAGCTGAAAGACAACTATCAAGCCCAGCCCAATACCTGGCTGGCCAAACTTACCAAAGAATTGCAAGATGACGGATTCATTGTCACCGCGCGGGTAGTGGTCTTTAAGGACGACCACCTGGCCATCATCCGGCCCGACCTGGCCATCCCCTACCGCGACCTTAAAGGCGGCCGCTGGGTGAACCCTTATTCCGATGAAGTCCGGCTTTACAACGCCCTGCTGGCCGAAACCTGCGCCGTTTCCGGGGTGGACGAGGTGCAGTTCGATTATATCCGCTTTCCCGCCGAGGGCTCGGCCGCCTATCTATCTTTCCCTGAAGAGGCGGAGCAAACCCGGGTGGAAGTGATCACCCAATTCCTCAAAGAGGTTAGGGAGCGGACCGCAAAGTACAACACTTCCCTGGCGGTAGATATATTCGGGGTTACCGCCTGGCAGAGCGAATGGGACGTGGAAACATTGGGGCAATCGTTGGAGGCCATGTCCCATTACCTGGACGTACTCTCCCCCATGTTCTATCCTTCCCATTTCCATCGCGGTTACGACGGCTTTGCCAATCCCGGCTCCGAGCCCTATTATTTTGTGAACATGGGGGTCAAGAAAGCCGTGGAGATACTGAATGCCGCCGGAGCCAAGACCAAACTGGTGCCCTGGATCCAGGGATTCAACATGTTATCGCCCAACTATGGGCCGGGATATATTAAAGCGCAGGTGGAAGCCGCTAACGACGAAGGGGTGGAGGGATTTTTGATCTGGAACGCGCGCAACGTTTACGACAACCTGCCGGCCAGCTGGGGGAATTAGAGCAACCAGCGACTAAAGTCGCGGTTAAATTTAGGCGAGAATTTATTCTCGGCTACTAATGCTTCTTGGCTTTCGCCTTATTGTAAATATCTAAGATCTGGTCGGCGATGACTTTCCAGTCGTATTTTTTCTCTACCAATTCCCTGCCCTTTTTCCCCATCTCCCTGGCTTTTTGAGGATCGGCTAAAATTGAATTGATGGCCACAGCCAGAGCGTGGGGATCCTGCTTGGGAACTAAGAGCCCCGATTTACCCACATCCATTACGGCATTGGGGCCGGGGATGTCGGAAGCGACAACCGCGGTATAGTTGGCCATGGCCTCGAGTTGCACGATGCCGAAGGCTTCCAGCCGGTTGATGGACGGGAAGATATAGGCGATCGAGGTGTAGTAGAGTTCCACCAGCTTTTCGAAGGTGGCGGTGCCCAGGAAGGTTACCGAGGGGCCGATGCCGAATTGGGTGACCAGGTCCAGGATGTGCCCCTTTTCTTCCCCATCCCCGCAAATGATAAGCTTGGTATCCGGGAACTTGGCTAATACTTCGGGCATGGCCTTTACCAAATAATCACAGCCCTTGTTCCCCGCCAGACGTCCCAAAAAGAGCAATTGCCGGTTGTTCTTTTTCTCCGGCGTCAAATTGATCTTCTTCTGGATCTCATCGATCTTGTCGTGGAAAATGCCGATGGGCACCGCCTGGTGCGGGACATGTTTCATCACCGGGGAGGTGGAAGCGTAGGTCTCGGTGGTGTTGATGACGGCGTCGGCTTTGGAAAGCAAGGTGCGGGCGTAGATATTGGAGCCCTCCTCAAAAGCCGGGACCAAAAACCGCGGGACCGGCACGCCGAAATATTTTTCAGAGACCGTAACATCGCAATGGTAGGTCACGATCAGGGGCTGTTTGATCTTCCCGGCTACGGCCCTTAAGAAACCGAAGGCCGGCACGTGCACGTGCACGATATCGAAGCCCTCGAGCATTTGGAGATTGAACTGCAGGGAGACCGGCAGATAGTAGAACATGTCTATGGCGTCCAAGCGGATGATCTTGATGCCCTCCGGAGTGGTCTCCTTGGCGGGCGCGTTCTTGGCTTTGGGAAGATTATTGGTAATAACGGTGACCTCGTGGCCTTTTTGGATCAGCGCCGTCGAGAGGTCTTTCACGTATTTTTCGGTGCCGCCGGTGTGGGGGTAGAAATAAGGGGACAACATCACGATCTTCATGCGGTTTTTACCTCCTGTTAGAATACCAATTAAGGATCCGGTACTTATCCAGCCCGATCGAAAACGATGGTAGCATATAGGGCCAGCGGGTGCAACCGGAACAGACCGGCTCTCGGCCCTGCTTCCCGCCCTGGTTGTAAAAGCAGGGGGAAGCAACTTTAAGGTCCGGCAAAAGCGTCAGTACGGTCTCCCGGGCATGACAGCGGGGCCACAGGATATTATTCCCGCCGGCGGAGAGAAAATCGAGCGCGGCCAGGTTGACCGAAACATTCGGTCGCTTGGCGTAATATTTGATATGGGCGTAAGTCGCCTTCTCAAATCCCTGCAGGCCGTGGAAGTCATAGACCGGGTTCAAGAAGACCTTGACCTTGAGCTTATCCGCCAGGTCCACCATTTCGGGCAGGAACCGGACGCTGTCGCGGGTCAGGGTGAAGTAGATGATCGGCTGGTTGCCGCTCTCTTTGGCATAATTGATACTGCGCAGGACCGTATTGAAAGAGGGTATCCCCCGACTGCGGTCGTGGTCTTCTGCCGTGGGGTAATCCAGAGAAAAATAGAGGACATCTATCAGGCCTTTGAGTTCTCTGTAGCGGTCCGGGTATAGAATGGCATTGGTGGTCAATATCGTCTTGAGCTTGAGATCCTTGGCGGTCTTTAAAACTTGAGGCAGGTGCTCGACCAACAGCGGCTCTCCCCCGGTGATCTCCAGCGTCTCCACCCCCGCCCTCTTGATCTCCCTCAACTTCTGTTGTATCTCTGATATTTCTGCTTCTCTGCTCTTCTGTTCTTCTCTTTCTGATACTCCGATATTCTGATATCCTGAATTTTGCCAAATACGGCAAAATTCACAGGTAGCATTACAACGTTGGGTAATATAGAAGAGACAAATCTTGGGCGCCATCAGCGGATGGTGATCTGGTAAACGCGGGTATCGACCGGCGGGACGTTCTTTTCCCAGGGCCGCACGTATTTAAATGAGACCTGCGTTTTGCCGCATTTAAGCGCCCGGAACATCCACCGTTCTACCCCACCGCTCCCCACCAGTCCGGTGCGCTGGGGATAATATTTGGAGCCGATTAATTTCAGCATTTTACCGTCGATCGGTTTGGCCAATTGCCAGCCGTAACCGGTGGTGGCGTTGGATTTGAGGGTAATGGTGAATTTTTGGCCAACAGACGTTTTAAGGGATTGCGCTCCCCAGGCGGTTGAGGTCAGCAGAAGTCCGACAAGTAACATCGAAATATTATTCTTATTCACGCTAAAATTATAACATGGTTATGCTAGAATTCGAGCAACCTGGGAGGTGATCTTATGCAAATAGTGCAATATGTTTCGATCTTGCTTGAGGGCTTCGTAATGATCCTGGGACTCATGTTGGCAGCCAAAAAGAAGGTCTATGGCTGGGGATTCGCCTTGACCTTTGCCATCTATGTCTTTTACGATCTTTCGAACCTTCTGTCCCTGGGCATCCCCAAGAATCTCTTATACACTCTGTTCTTTGTAGCTACTTTTTCGGTCCTTTGGGCGGTTTGGGGGGTCTACCGGGAATCTTAAAATAAAGTGAAATTTCCGCCAGAACCTAACGATATATATACAGGAAGGGTTAAGTTCCTTATCTTACTGAAACATTAAAGCCGGCGGCCTGTCCCCCGGCTTTTTTGTTAATAAATAATCAAATATGACCGAAAGAATATCAAAAACCATCAAATTTCCGGAAGCCAGGATCGGGACTGCCGGTCGATCCACTGTTTTTGGCCGGAATCTCGATTATTTCAGAAAACTGAAAGTGGGCTTTTCGGAAAAATTCACCGAAGCACTAAAAAATCCCAACCATATTTTGACCCGGTTTATTTGCGCTTTAGACCTCGAAACCATCAGCCGGGAGACCGACCTGGCCGGCATCAAAACCGACCGCTGGTTAACGGGCTTATCCCAGGTTTTCGAACTGAACTGTCGGGAGAACGACCAGACCCGCACCCAGCGCGTGCCCGGAGGGCATCGGGAGGTGGCGGAATTTAAGATCGTCCACGAGGAACTAGATCCGCCTATCCGCGGGCGCCGGTTCGTGCTGGATTACGAAGAGCCCCAACTGGCGGATATGCCCGAGTTGATCCTGCCGCTTTATACGCCTCCCCCAATTACTGCGGAGGAGATCGCCGATCGATTATTTCATGCGGAAGAATCGTTTTTGGACCGTCATTACCCTCAAGCCCGGTTGGAGGTGGAAGCCGCCCTGGATTATATGAGGGAAGGGGATTTAAAACCCCTGGACCGCCTTAAGACACTGGAAGTCGCTGCTGTCATATATATCGGCATGGAAAAGCAGGCCGAAGGGCTGAAGCTTCTGGATGAAATGTTTTCCCTCATTTCCGATCCGGCGATAAATCGGTTTTCTCTTCCCCGGTTCTTTGAGTCGATGATCGCGATTTGGTGGAAGACGGGAAATCGCCATCTGGCATATAGGGTCATGGATCTCAATATCGACATCGCGGCAGAAATGCTAACTATCCTGGGGGTGGGAAACCCGGACCTTTCCTTAATAAAAGATTATTACCTTATCCCCCAGCAGATATATGCGATCCGGGATATTCTGAAAGACGAGACCGGCGTCGAGGCCGTTAGAATAAAAACCCGCGCAGCCCGGCTATTGCCCAGGATGGAGGCCTTGGATTGGACCAGGTGGACTGGAACGAAAGGATCGGCCTGATCAGACCGTTTTGAACTTCGGCAGAAAGATCCCCGCCACCCCCATTAAAAGAACCATCCACCCCAGCGCGGAAAGAGCGATAAGTATCCCCCACCAATCCGCCACCGCCCCAAACAGGATCACCGGCAGGGTGAAGGCCGAATTGATGAGCATGTTCTGCACCCCAAAGACCCTTCCTCGGAGCTGACGCGGTATCTTGTTCTGTAAGATGGTCTGGATGGATGAGGTGATATAAATATTGCCTACTCCCAGAAGGACGATCAAAAAGGTCGCCAACGGGACATTGGTCACCCGGCCCAAAAGGATCAGGATCACGCCGGAAAATAGAAAACTGCCGATCACGATGGTGCCCTTCTTCACGTAATGCCGCAGGCGTTCTAATGTCCCCATCCCCAAAAGCATCCCCACCCCGATCGCGATGATCAGGTAGCCGAAGTTGCGCTCCCCGATTTTTAATACTTCGTTGGCATAGGCGATAGCCAAAAGCGAGAGTGTGGCCACCGCCGTGGCCGCCACAAAGAGCTTGTAAAGCGAGTACCTCACCACCTGGTTGCGGCGGATGAACTCAAAAGCCACCCCAATGTCTCCCCAAACATGGCCCTTGGGATTGGGCGCGGCCTGGCGGAACTTGAGCGGCACCAAAAGCACCGCACCTGCGGAGATAAAATAAAGCACCGCCGCCGCCACGAAGGTCCCTTTTTCCTCAAAAAGGTTGACCAGCGGCGCTCCCAACCCGAAGCCCACCACCGAAGTGGCCATCCAGGTGAGCATAAAGAGGGAATTGGCCACGATCAAATTTTTCCGGTCGACCAATTCGGGAATGGAGGAGGTCTCGGCCGGAGCAAAGAATTGAGCCGCACTATAGATGAGCAAGCTCACCGCAAAGATGAGCCCCACCGATTTAAAGATCAGGGGAATGATGAGCAATATCAACAGCCCGCGTAAAAGATCGGAGATGACCATGATCCACTTGCGGTCCAGCTTGTCCACAAAGACCCCGGCCCAGGGCGAGACCAAGACCGAGGGGATGCCAAAGGCCAAAAGCGGCAAGGCTACTCCCAGGTTGGATTTGGTGAGTTGGTAGATGATGATCATCAGGACATAAACGAAGACCCGATCGGCCAGCTGGGAGGTGATCTGCCCCAGCCACAGCATCAGGAAGCCGGCGTTGCCCAAAACCGCCGCAAAACCGAAAGATCTATCGCTTTCTAATTTTTCCATGGTCTTACGTCTTCTCCCAAATGTTCGCCGATCAAAATGTCTGTCGCGATCGTTTGGCGGAAAAGCCCTTCCACCTTCAAGAAATTGGACTCAAAATATTTAATGGCGTCCTCCCGCTTTTTTTCTTCGCTCAACTTTTTAAGGGAATAATACAACAGCCGGAAAAGATCGAAGTTCTTCTGGTGGTCCACGGTGGCCCGGTCGATAATTCTGATAAAGTAGAATCCGGCCGAAAGTTTCTCCGAATCGGCCCGCAGGGGCCCGAACCACTCCAGGGCTTCGGCCTGGCTTAAGATATCGAGATTGCGGCCTTCCGCCAGGGACATCTCGAGCAAGGTAAATACCTCCAGTCGTCCGCCGAATTTGCTGGTTAAGCGCTTGGCGCCCTTGGCGATCACCCTGATTTTACCATAATCGCGGGTGAGCATGGTCACGAGCTTCCCCGTCTCGTCGAAAGGGCGGCTGCCCAAAACTATCCCCTGGGTCTTGTAGATAGCCATATCTTAAAAGTGGTCCCCTCCCCGACTTTGCTTTTCACTTCGATCTCGCCAAAGTGCTCCTTGATGATGCGGTAGGTTACCGCCAGCCCCAGGCCCGTCCCGCCTTCCTTGGTGGTAAAAAAGGGATCAAAAACGTTCTTGAGCTTATCCGCCGCGATCCCCACCCCGGTATCCGATACCTCGACCTCGATTCCCTCCCCCTCCCTCCTCCTCCCTCCGATCCCTATCGTACCTCCCTTAGGCAAGGCGTCCATCGCATTCAATATTAAATTCATGAAGACCTGCATTAATTGCTCGGCGTCCCCCTGGACCATTAGATCGGGCTCCCATTCCTTCTTGAAAGTGATGTCCTTTTTGCGGGCCTGGTTCTCCAGCAAATGATAAAGATCGTCCAGGATCTTGCTTAGGTCCACCTTGGTCAGCACATACTTTTGGGGCCGGGCGATGCGCAGTAGGGTCTCGACGATATTATTTATACGGTCCAACTGGCGCGGCGCCATCTCCGTGTAACTCTTTATGAATTCCGGGTCGTCCAGGTTGTCCGGCAATATCTGGGTCATGCCCTTGAGCGACGCCAAGGGATTTTTGATCTCGTGGGCGAGGCCCGCCGCCACGGCGCCCAGCGCCGCCAGCTTGTCTGCGCGCAGCATTTCCCGATAAAGATTGCGGAAAAAGAGACGATCGACCCCGGCCGCGATGGTGCTCCGCAGCGGCTCAAAGACGGCAACCAGAACGAAGACAAAAAGCGCCGTAGCCACGATCGAGTTCCAGCCGGTCAAATTCTGGAAGTATTGTCCCAAAAGCAGGATTATTAATATATAGGATGAGGCGATGACCAGGGACAGGATGGAATAGATCAGCCCGCGGCGGATAACCATTGAGATATCGAGCAAATGGTGCTTTAAGATGGCGTAGACCACCATGATCAGGTAAAGCGGCACCAAAATATAGGTCAAGGAAGGCAGATCAATATTGAAGGTGGGGAAAAAGGCCGTGACCCCGCCGGTAAAACCCAAGATCGAGGCCAGTATCACGTAGAACAACTGGTTGCGGCGGTTGCCGTAGGATCGGCCCAGCGCCGAGAATAGTTTAAATAATCCATAGCCCACCACCGCCAATAAATAGAACGGGAAAACAAAATAAAAAGGTCCGGGCACCGGATAAAAGCGAAAATGGGGATGGGCCGCCACTTCGCGGACGAACCAGGGGGTAAGGTCGGAGAGCAGGAACCCAGCCGTCAGCGCGGCGACTATTATCAGGATGGTGCGGCGGGACTTTAATTCCCCGGTCAATGACAGTATGAAGGCCAGAAAGGTGGCCGGGATCAGGATGGCGCCGGCCAGATTGACCCTGGTCCACAGCAAGACCGAAGCCTGGGAGGGGGCCAATTCCCCCAACCCCTGCCCGATATTCCAGACCGCAACGGCCAAGGTATTAAGCGCCAACGAGATATTCGGAGCCCGGTCTTTACCCTGTAAATAAACGAATAAGCCCAAAATTACGCTGGCGAGGCCGCTGGCCAACAATGACGCGGTATAGAAGGTCATTCCATCATGGATTTTAACAGAAATTAAGCTATAATTAAATGCCATGAATAAGGAAAGGCCCGCGGTGCTGGTGATAGACGACGAGGAAGACCTGCGGCTCACCCTGCGGTCCATCCTCAAAAAAGATTATTCCCCACAGCTGGCCTCCTCCGGCAAGGAAGGGCTGAAGCTGCTCAAAGGCCAGTCCTTCGCCCTGGTCTTGCTTGATATCCGCATGCCCGAGATGGACGGGCTGATGGTCCTTAAAAAGATCAAGGAGATCAATGAAACTCTCCCCGTCATCATGGTGACCGCCAGCCGGGATGTAAAATCGGCGGTGGAGGCCATGAAGGCCGGGGCGGAGGATTTTATCAGCAAGCCCTTTGAGGTGGAGGAACTGCTGGCGGTCATTGAAAAGGCGGTCGAAAAGGCCCAGCTCCGCAAAGAGAACCAATACTTAAAAGAAGTTCTTAAAGATACCGAATCCTACGGGGACCTGATCGGCCAGACCCCCGGGATAAAAAAGATCATGGAGTTGATCGCCAAGACCGCGCCTACCGACAGCACTATTTTGATAACCGGGGAATCGGGCACCGGCAAGGAGATCGCCGCCAAGGCCATCCACAAATTAAGCAAACGGAAGAATGGCCCTTTTATCGCCTTAAACTGCGGGGCCATACCCGAAAATCTCCTGGAGTCCGAGCTTTTCGGCCATGAGCGGGGCGCTTTTACCGGTGCGCTTGATCGCCGGGTCGGCAAATTCGAGCTAGCGGATGGGGGCACCATCTTTTTGGATGAGATCGGCACGATGTCGGCCAACATGCAGAGCAAACTACTTAGAGTGCTTGAGGACCATAAGATCGAACGGGTGGGCGGGGGCTCCCCTATCGAGGTGGATGTCCGCGTCCTAGCTGCCACCAACATTGATTTTCCCAAACATATCAGAGAAGGCAAATTCCGGGAAGACCTTTATTACCGGCTCAATGTCATCCCTATCCAAATGCCTTCGCTCAAGGACCGCAAGGACGATGTTCCGCTTTTTGCCGCTTATTTCATCGAGAAGTTCAACAAAGAGCTGGGCAAAAAGGTAGCCGGGGTAAGTTCCGAGGTTTTGGCCTATCTTAAATCCTACGATTTCCCCGGTAATGTGCGGGAATTAAAGAACATCATCGAGCGGGCGGTAGCGCTCTGTCAGGGGGAACAGCTTATTATGGAGAATTTACTAACGCCGACCGCCTCCGCCTCGACCAGCGCCAAGCCCCTAAAGTCGGCTCTGGAAGAATTTGAGGCCAATTACATCCAAGCCGCGCTTAATGAAACCAATGGTGTCCAATCCCTCGCCGCCAAAAAACTCGGCCTCCACCGCACCACCTTACATGCCAGGATGAACGCCTTAGGATTGAAGTAACATAAAGATGCAATAACTTATTTCTATCTATTAATCAAATGACATATAGACTTTATATTGATGAATCCGGGGATCATTCCTACAAAATGCTTGCGGACACTAGTCATAGATTTTTATGTCTTTGTGGCATTTTCTTTTCAAGGGATAAATACATTTCATTTGCCTCTGCCGTTGAAGATTTTAAGAAAAAGCATTTAACATATGACGCTGACGATCCCCCTATATTACATAGGGATGATATCATTAATAAGCGAGGTGTTTTTAGTGTCCTTCAAGACCCAAAAAAAGAGTCCGATTTTAACGCTGATTTATTATCACTTTTTTCATCTTCTGATTACAAGGTTATAAGCGTTGTAATGGATAAGCAGGCACATTTAAGCAAATACTCAAGTTTTGCTTTCCCGCCATACAATTATTGCATGGAATTAATGCTCGAGAGATATTGTGGATATTTGAAGCATATTGGTGCAAATGGAGATGTTATGGCTGAAAGTAGGGGCAAAAACGAAGATGCTGCTTTAAAAATTGCTTACCAGAACGTTTACAATAACGGCACTAGTTATTGGAGACCAACTACATTTCAGTCCACTTTAACATCTAAAGAAATTAAGATTAAACCCAAAGCAAAAAATATTGCTGGACTTCAACTGGCTGATTTATTAGCTCATCCTGTTAAAAGCAGCATTCTGCATGACAGGGGATATATTCCAACGTTAGGGAGTTTTTGTGTCCAACTTCTTCCTGTATTGTCTGGCAAGTTTAACTGCCAGATTTATAGCAAAAGAATAGATGGGTATGGGAAAGTGTTTTTCCCATAAAAAAGAAAACCAAGGATTTCTCCTTGGCCTCTCCGATGGCCATAACGGCCATCCACCTCCAATAAATGGATTGATAATATTATACGATACAACGCAATTATGTGTCAAGCCTAACAACATTGTTTATTATAGCTTAATCTTATGCGTGATATAACATTCAGTTGTACAACTGATGGCGGAAGTTCATGGTGTCTTATAGAATTCTAGATGCAAGAAATATTCTTCTCGTGGGTTAACCTCTTCTCAGTATTTTATCCAAATCATTTATGTTTAATAATTCCCCTATCCCCATTTGTCTGCGCATTTGAACAATAATATCTGCCCTTTTTACCACCAACCTTTCAACATCTTCTTCCTTAATTGTTTGACTCCTTGCTTTCTTTGATATTTCACCCATCAAACCATTGCATTCATATAATGATTTGGCAAGATTTTCATTGGAATATGTTAAAGTATTCAATAGTTGATTAATGGCCGATGCTGACATCTTTTCTGTTGCCTTTATTCTCTCTGTATTATTGATATCACTAAGCAAATCGAAATATTCCTTAGTAATATCAGATAATTTTTCGTTTAATTTATCAAATTCATCAGGTAGTTTTCCGTAAATAATTTGCCTATAAGCTTCGATTCTATTACGACTCTGAAACCAATTACTAGTCCATACTGTTGCAATTATCAATGAAAAATCAATAATCAATCTGATTAGCCAATCCATGTCATTTGATCGCCCCCCCCAACAAAATATTTATATAAGAACCTAGAGCT